>Ga0310786_10003299_pt1 | contig 23559 bp, 12 predicted proteins | sample AusTroGonzalo_MG_FD_203881 | JGI IMG/M metagenome (GOLD analysis project Ga0310786, IMG submission 203881) | Bovine rumen microbial communities from tropical cattle in Woodstock, Queensland, Australia - Gonzalo_03 (v2) (version 2) | ecosystem: Host-associated > Mammals > Digestive system >...
CTCAAATTCCTTGGCTTCGATCCGCTTCACTTCCTCCCTGGTCAGAAATTCGACTGGTTTTTCCTTTCTCGTGATTTTGATGCTGGCGAATGGATTCGTTTGGAGTTTGTTGTTGTCACGAGCGAACATGATGATCGTTTTCAGTTTGGCCATTTTCCCAGCAGCTGTCGATTGCTGGTTCTCTTGGTTCAGGGTGGCGAAGAAGCTTCTAATGACTCCGTTGTTGATTTCGGACACCTGCTTGTCCTTGGAAATATGACGATAAAAAGCATCCCTGACAACCTCGAATTTCTGGTAGTGAAGGGGAGTGATGTCTACGCCAACTCGTTTTTTGAGGATAGACAAGTACTCGTCGAAAAGCTCCCCAATGGTGTAGGAGTCTGTGCAGCCATGCACCAGATATTCCTTCAGGCTATGGATGTTGACTGAAATTCCTTTCTGTACCATCTCAGTCTGTTTCTCCATAACTTTCTGATAAACAGTCTCAAGATAGTCTTTCAGGTCATTGCGACGCTTTGCCGCCACTAGCCGTTTGAACTCATCTGGATCCTCCTTTCGTGGCAAGACGAGATAGGTCCTCTTCCCGCTGATGATGATGGACAATTCCACTGGCGCCTTTCCAGCCTTCGTGATTTTGCTCTTTCGGCACACAAAACCGATGTTAAAAGTGGTCCTCATAACGCACCTAATTTAATGATTAATAAATAGTTAGTGCGGTCGCAAATTTGCTTGACAGACCAGTCGCAAATATCGAACACAAAATTGCAGAAATGCTGTAGCGTTGGGGAATACTCCAGAATCTGAGGATGCCTTACAGCGCCATCTGGGGCACATTGGGGCAAAAAAATAGCCTCTCAGATCTCTCTAAAAGGCTCATTTTCAACAACTTTGCGGTGAGTGAGGGATTCGAACCCCCGGTACGGTCACCCGCACACCTGTTTTCGAGGCAGGCTCCTTCAACCACTCGGACAACTCACCAGGGTAAGATACCTCTCTTGGTCTGGATGACTGGACTTGAACCAGCGACCTCCTGGTCCCTAACCAGGTGCGCTACCAACTGCGCCACATCCAGAAGTGGACCGCAAAGATAGAAATTATTCGGTTCGTTTTCAAATTTTTTTAAAATTCCGTAAATTTGTCATTTCTGAACGAAACAGATGGAGAGTCAGCGTCCGGGACATTCTTTTGCCGCCTTCCTGGTAGAGAAGCGGCACGTGCTTTTTGCCGTGATGCTGGCCTTGGCGGTGGTCTTTGCGCTGATGATTCCCCGGACGCGCATCAACGAAGACGTGACGACCAACCTGCCGGCCGATTCGCAGATGCGAAAGGGCCTCCAGATCATGGAGGAGGAGTTCCCGATGATGGACATCCGGATGCAGACGCTCCGGGTGATGTTCTGGAACGAAGCGCCGGCCGATTCTTTGCTGAAGGCCATCGAAGCGATACCGGGCGTCGCCCGCTGGATGGGGACCGAACAGCGGGACAGTTGTACCCTCTACCAGTTTTCGCTTCCCCGTGACGCCAAGGGCCCGCAGATCATAGCAGCCGTGAAGGCACGCTTTGGCGACCGCGTCCTGGCGGAAGTCGACGACAACAGCCGGATGCCCGACAACCTGATGTCCCTGCTGGTCACAGGCGTGGCCATCGCCCTGCTCATCCTCATCCTGATGTGCCCCTCGTTTATGGAATCGGTGGTCTTCCTGATAGCCATCGGCATCGCGGTGGCCCTCAATATGGGGACGAATGCCTTGCTGCCGAACGTCTATATGATGACCCATATGCTGGCAGCCGTGCTGCAGATGGTCCTGTCGATGGACTTCGGCATCATCCTGCTCAACCGTTTCCGGCAGGAGAAGCGTCCCGACCGCACCAACGAAGAAGCCATGCGGGTGGCCATCGCTGGCGCCGCCCCCTCCATTCTGGGCAGCGGCATGACCACCATCGCCAGCCTGATGATGCTCTGCTTCATGCGGCTGCACGTCGGCATGGACCTGGGCGTCGTGCTCTCGAAGGGTGTGCTCTTCAGCCTGATTGCCACCTTCACCGCGTTGCCGGCGCTGATCCTTCGCTTCGACAGGGCCATCGTCCGTACCGAGAAGCCGATGCTGCGGCTGCCCACCGACCCGCTGGCCCGTTTCGAGATGCGCTACCGCATTCCGCTGGCCATCCTTTTCGTCGCCATCTTCTTCGGCTCGTGGTTCCTGCAGCAACAGACCCGCATTTCGTATTCCGTGGAATGGCCTTCGCCCATTACGGATATCTTCCCGCCCAAGAACCCGATGGTGATCATCTACCGGACCGACGATGAGGAAGCCTTTCTGCCTATCGCCGACCGCATCATGCAGGAGCCGGGCGTGCTGGCCTGCCTGAGCTATCCCAGCATCGCCCTGAAGTCGCGCACGGCGTCGGAATGGGGCGAGCTGGCGCAGTTGATGCCGGGCACGGTGGATTCGATCCCCGACGGCGCGATAGACCTGCTCTATTATGCCACCACGCATCCCGGACGGCAGGAGCGGATGCGCCTCGACCAGCTGAAGCCGACCGCGCGGGAACTGATGACCCTGGCGGAACGATATCTGCCGGAAGGGGCGACAGCCGGCCTGTCCACGCGTTTTGATATTGACCGCCTGATGAAGCAGATGAGCGCCAGTCTGCTGAAAGAACCTAAACCTGAACCCATACAGGAGGCAGCGCCCGCCCCGGCGCCCGACACTGTCGCCGTGCAAGTGGCTGTCGATACGCTCGCCGTCGAGGCCCCGGTTGCGGACACGCTCGTCGTCCAACCTGCTGTGCTCGACACGCTCCGGGTGGAAAAAGCGGGGAAGACAGAGGCAGACAGCGCCTTTGGTGAGATCGTTTCGCTCGACCTGAACGACACCGACGCCTTGCGCAGTTATTTCACCTACGAAAGCATCACGCAGCCCCGGACAGTCGAGGAGATGTCCTCGTTCCTGACCATCGACAAGAGATATGTGTCGATGGTCTATCGCATCGCCCGGGCCGGCCGGAAGGGCCGCCCCTCGAAAATGAGCGCCTATGAATTCCTCAAGGTGCTGACGGGCACGGTGTTGACCAACAAACTCTATGCGTCGATGGTATCGGCCGACCAGAAGAAAGTGCTCTATCAGATCGAAGAGGAGTTCGACGACGTGTATGCGGCCGGCCCGACGCTGCTGGCTGACGCTGTTCCTGCGTTACCCGATGTCGCCGATACCCTGGCAATCCAGCCTGCCGTCGAGCCCGCACCTGCCGTCGATTCCTCCCTTATCGCCCAGGTAGAGCCCGAAAACCCGTTGCAGGCCGTACCTGAACCCGAAATAGAACCCGAGCCCGAGCCCGAACCCACGCCGCTCGAACGCCTGGCCGAGATGGCGTTCTCCGGCCGGAGTTACACCTCCGCCCAACTGTACCGGGCCCTCCACGAGGCCGGCGTCGGCGTCAGCCGCGAGGAGCTCGACCTGCTCTACCTCTATTATGGCTACAAGACCCAGCGCGACACCACCACGCGGCTCAACCTGCTGGAACTGGTGGAGGGTGTTTCGAATCTGGCGCAGCATCCGCTGCTCGCCCAGTACCTGGATACGACGGCCCGCTCCCGCCTCGACGGACTGCAGGCCATGCTCGACCAGGAACTGGGCGCTCTCCGCAGCGGTGACTGGTCGCTGGCCGCGGTCGTGAGTGAACTGCCGCCCGAAAGCGACGAGACCTTCGCCTTCATCGACCGCGTGCAGACGATGTGCCGCGAGCAGCTGTCTGTCGAGCCCTATTATGCCGGGTTCACGGTGATGTACAAGGAGACGAAGGAAGGATTCCCGCGGGAACTGCTCGTCCTGACGCTCCTGACCGTGGGTACCATCTTCCTGATCGTGGCCCTGACCTTCCGGTCTCTGGCGGTACCTTTCCTGCTGATTCCCACCGTCCTGTCGGCCGTCTGGCTGAACGTGTACGCCAGCGGGCTCGGGGGCCATACCTTGCTGTATCTGGCCTATCTCATCGTACAAAGCATCCTGATGGGCGCCACCATCGACTATTCCATCCTGTTTACACAATATTACCGGGATGCGCGGCGGACGGTCGACCGGGGCGAATCGCTCAAGCAGGCGTACCGCAAGTCGTTCCACGCCATCCTGACTTCCGGCCTGATCCTGATGCTGACACCTGCGCTGATGTCGTATACTATCACTGATCCGACTATCATCGCCGTCCTCCGCAGTATCTCGGCGGGGGCGTTGGCTGCAATCCTGTTGATTTTCTTTGTGTTGCCAGCGACTATCGCAATCTGTGACCGCTGGGTGGTGAAGCGTTAGACCGCCGAGACCTTTCCGGCCAGGCGGAAAAAGAGCCCCGGGAACCATTTGTAGGCGAAGCAGGCCAGCATTTCTTTCCCGCCCACGCGCACCTGGCGCCTGCCGCGTACGATGCCGTCGACGCACTTGCGGGCGCAGCGGTCGGCATCCATGCCGCCGGCCTGTCCGGGATCCATCTGCCCGTGGGCCTTACCGTCGCCTTCGAGGGCGCTCAGGCTGATGGGCGTGTTGATGCGACCCGGGAAGAGGAGCGTGACTTTCATCCCGGTTTCGAGCTGGAGCGCTTCGAAATACCCCTTGAGCGCGTGTTTGGCGGCGCAATAGGCCGAGCGCTGCGGAAACCCGAAAAGCCCGGAGATGGAGGAGGTGGCGGCGATATGGGTGTCGTGGTCCCATTTTCCGGCGGCGTGGAGAGCCTTGGCCAGGTGGACCGGGGCGAAGAAATCGACTTCCATCACCCGGCGGTCAACCGACTCGTCAGTCTCCAGGGCAAGCGAGCGCTGCGAGATGCCGGCATTGAGCACCAGATAGTCGAGCCGCCCTTCCAGGGTCGGGACCAGCGCGTCGAGGACAGGGTAGTCGGTCAGGTCGGCTTCCAGGAGGCGGATGTCGCCGGCGCCCAGGTTGGCGCACTGATTGCGGACGCTTTCCAGCCGGCCGCGGTTGCGGGCCAGCAGCACCAGATTGGCGCCCCTGCGGGCGAATTCACGGGCAAGGGCGGCGCCGATGCCCGAACTGGCACCCGTGATGAGCGCCGTTTGTCCTTGTAAGCTTTTCATGGCGTAGGGGTAGGGAGGATGGAGAGCTCGCTCCGTCGGACGAAATTCGTGGGAAGGGGCATGCCGTAGACGCTGTCGCGCAGCAGGCGTCCGTATTCCTCCAGGGAGCCGCAGGCGTTTTGTTCCTCGACCGGGATGGTCGCTCCGATGCCCAGTCGGATCTCCCGGCCCCGTTTATTGAATACTTCGCTGCAGAGACGCAGCAGCCGCAGCCGCCAGTCGATCAGGCCGAGCCGGTAATAATAAAGGGAGTTGCGGTCGAAGAATCGGATGGGAATCACCGGCACGCCCGCCTTCTGGATGATCCGCAGCACGGGCTCCTGCCAGGAACGGTCGAGGATGTCGCGGGTTTTCGGATGGAGGTCCGATACGGCGCCGGCGGGGAAGAAGCCCACCGGATGGCCTTCGTGCAGCCAGGCGAGGGTCCTGCGGATGCCGGCCAAGCTGTTGGCGTTGGGCGCGATCATCCCCTTGCCCTGGGGGACGACCTCGATGAAGTTGGGCGACATGGCCCGGATATGGGCCAGGAGTTGGTTGACCGTCACTTTGTAGTCGGGACGCCGGTGTCCGATCATTTCGATGAGCATGATGCCGTCGAGATGGCCGTAGGGATGGTTACTGACCGTGATGAAGGGACCTTCGGGCAGGGATTCCAGCCGTTCTGGGTTCCCGATGCTGTAGTCGATGCCCACGTCGCGCAGGATGGCGTCGGCAAAGTCGGCGCCCTGGTACTGGTTGTTGCGGTCGTATAACTCGTTGACCTTGTCGACGGAGGCAAGGTGCATGAAGCGTTTGATCAGAAACAGGCCCGCCTTGCCTTTCAGCTGCGGAACGATGTGCTGGAACTCTTCGGCGGTGATGACGGGCATGGGTCAGTCTTTCTTGCGAGGCATCGGGTCGATCCGGGCGTAGTAGCGCGCATCCTTGATGATGGTCACGAAATAGATGATGATCAGGATGGCCAGGGCAGCGAGACCGGGATAGTCGAGGGCGTGGAAAAAGAGTTTCTTGCCGAAGACGACGAAGACGCGTTCGAACTGCTGCCAGGGCTTGATGAAGATCAGCAGGGTGTTGAGGATGATGGCGAAGAGACGGAATTCCGTGGGGCCGAGGCCGGCGTAGGTGAGCTTGAATTCAGCTCTCAGGTGGGCGTTCATGCTGACGTTGAGGGTAAGCTGCAGGTAGACTACCAGCATGGCGAGGGCCGTGTAGAGGTTCAGGAACGGCGACAGGCCGATGCCCAGGAACATCATCGTCTCGTTGAGGCCGTCGACGGTATGGTCGATATAGTAGCCGTAGATGGGCCGCTGGGTGTGCCGGACGCGGGCCAGGGTGCCGTCGAGCGAGTCGCCATACCAGTTGACGATCAGGCCGAAGGTGCTGAGCCAGAGCCACTGTACGCTGAAATGCGACAGGATGTAGCCCACCATGATCATGAAGGCGCCGAAGACGCCGATCCAGGTGAGCATGTCGGAGGTCATCCAGGCCGGCTGGCGCTCGGCCAGCCAGACGAGGGCCTTTTTCTCCAGGCCGTTGAGGAATGAGGTCTGTATTCTTTCCGCCTTCTTGTCCATAATAACTATTTACCAGTCAACAAAGATACATGAAAAAATGAAAAAGTGTAACTTTACGGTATGAAACGATTTTTTGTTGTTGTGCTGACCCTGCTGGCAGTGGGGCAGTTCTCCCTGGCGCAGGATGCGTCCAGGATGTTGACCATGGAACAGGCCGTGCTGGGCACGGGCCTCCGCACCCCGGTTCCCATGACCCGCTGGACCGGCGACAAGCAGGTGATTGCGCTGGTTGAGAGTCCCCGCGGGATGATGCCGCCGCGCGAACGGCCTGCCCGTTTCGCCTATACCCGCGGCAACAATCTCTACTATACCGACAAAGCCGGCGTGGAGCACGCCATCACGGCCTACGACGACCCGGGCATTGTCTGCGGTACGAGTGTCAGCCGCAACGAATTCGGCATCAACGGGGGTATCTTCGTCTCGCCCGACAGCAGCAAGATCGCCTTTTACCGCAAGGATGAGCGCGCCGTGACCCTCTTCCCGCTGCTCGACATCACCACCCGCACCGGCACATTGCGCGAGATCCGCTACCCGATGAACGGCATGGCCTCCGAGCACATCGCCCTGGGCGTGTATGACGTCGCCAAGGGGACGACCACCTGGCTCGACGTCACAGACTTCGACGACGAGCGTTACCTGACCAACATCACCTGGGGCCCTGGCAGTGACAAAATTTATATCCAGGTGCTGGACCGTCCGCAGAAGCACGTGCACCTCAATGTCTACGACGCTGCCGACGGCCGCTGTCTCGGCACCCTGCTGACCGAAGAAAACAACAAATGGGTGGAGCCCCAGGAACCCCTGATTTTCCTGGAGAGCGATCCCGACCAGTTCCTGTATTTTACCGACAACCGCGACGGGTACAAAAACTATTACCTCTGTTCGGCCAGCGGCAAGTTCGCCCCCAGGCGCCTGACCGCCGTGGATGCCGACTGCCAGTTCGTGGCGCAACGCGGCCGCTACGTCTATTACTATTCGGCGGAAGTCTCGCCCGTGGAGCGACACCTCTTCCGCGTCGACACCAGGACCGGTAAGATGCAGCGCCTGACCCGCGACAAGGGCTGGCACAGTTGCACCATTTCGCCCGACGGCAAGTATTTCTCCGACAACTACACCTCCCTGGGCCAGCCGGCCGTCATCAAGTACGGTACTACGGACGGCAAGAAACTCGAGACACTTTGGGAAGCCCCGGCCGAGAACCCGCTGCTGACCAACTGCAAGATCGAGATGGGCACGGTCAAGAGCGCCGACGGCCAGTACGACAACTGGTACAGCATCGTCTATCCGCTTGACTTCGACCCTGCCAAGAAATATCCTGTAATCCTTTATGTATACGGCGGCCCGCACTCCCAGCTGATCACCGACAACACGCGTGGCGGCATGTCGCTCTGGGACATCTACATGGCCCAGCACGGCTACATCGTCTTTACAATGGACAACCGCGGCACGCCCAATCGCGGTGCTACCTATGAGAAAGCCATCCACCGGCAGTGCGGCCAGGTGGAGATGGCCGACCAGATGGAAGGCATGGAATGGCTGCTCTCGCACCCTTGGGCGGACAAGGACCGAGTGGGCGTACACGGCTGGAGCTATGGCGGCTTCATGACCATCTCACTGACGGTCAACTATCCGGAGGTGTTCAAGGTGGCGGTGGCCGGCGGCCCGGTCATCGACTGGAGATGGTATGAGGTGATGTACGGCGAGCGCTACATGGAGACCGAGGCTACCAACCCCGAAGGCTTCGCGAAGACTTCGCTTATTCCGCGTGCCAAGGACCTGAGGTCCAAGCTCCTCATCTGCCAGGGCGCCATCGACGACACCGTGGTCTGGGAACACAGCCTGAGCTTTGTCGAGGCCTGCATCAAGAACAAGGTCCAGGTCGATTACTTCCCGTATCCGACGCACCCGCACAACGTCCGCGGCGTCGACCGCGTCCACCTGATGGATAAGGTCACGATGTATTTCGAAGATTACTTGAAATAAAAAGAGAGGCTCGCGATTTTGCACGCGAGCCTCTTTTGAATGAACTGAAAGTGGATTACAGCTGATCGTTGTAGTCAACTTCGTTCTTCGGGATCACATAGGTCCAGCGATTGCCGTCTTCCGGATTGATGGTGATGGCGAAGCTGGTGTGGAAACTGCCACCCTGGGCGCGGCTCTTGCGCACGATGGGTTCGTTCCAACGTTTGTAATCGTAGTAGTCGAATCCTTCACCCCAAAGGTCAATGCGGCGGTACAGCTTCACTTCCTTCAGCAGGTCGGCTCCGGTCTTCGTGCATTTGTAGTCCGGGTCGAGGTTTTTGTTGATCTCGTTCATCAGGCTCTGAACCTGCGCGTCCTGGCCCAGGTGGCAGCGTGCTTCCGCTTCGGCGAGGGCCATTTCGGCGCCACGGTAGATATTGAAGCAACCGCCGCCCGGCATGAAGGCAGCCTGGAACTTGAACTGCATGTAACCGTACACGAGGCTGGTGGAATACAGCTTGCCGCCATATTCAGCAAAGGCGCGTTTGTAGAGGGCGCCCGTGCTGCGGCCGGCCGCGTTGCATTCTGCCCATTCTTCAGGGGTAGGGCCGAGCCACATCTTGCGGCGGGCGTCGGTCTCCGGGATCTGATCGTAGAGCTCCTTGCTGATAGCCAGCGGATAGGTACGCTGCATCGAAGAAGAAGCGTTGGAAGCTTGATAAGCGAAATAGGCATAGTAGTAGATGGTCTGGTCTTCAGCTTCATACACGCCCCAGATCCATTCTTTCGGCGTAGAGCCGGTCCAGTTGCTGAAGCCGCCGTCCATATATTCGCTCTTGCTCATCAGCGGGTGGTTCTGGCGGGCCAGTGGCGCATACTTCACGACGGTGTTCCAGTCTTCGCGGTTGAGGGCCGCGCGGGTGTACACGGCATAGGCCACGTCGATATCGGGTTTCCAGAATTCGTTGCCGCGGTTCAGACCGGACTGCTGGTACAGGCTGATGGCCTGGTCGAGGTCAGCGTAGATCTGGGCGTAGGTCTCGCCCAGCGTGGAGAGCGGCATGCCATCGATACCCGGTTCCAGACGGAGGATGACACCGGAGGTCGAGCCGTTCTGGCTGTCCTGCCAGCGGTAACCGTAAATCATGGCCAGCTGGGTGAAAGCGTGGGCACGGAAGGTAAGGGCCTGGGCCTTGATGAAGGCTTTCTCGGTGTCCGGACCTTCGGCATCGTCGATGTTGGCGATGATCTGGTTGGCGTTGCCAATGATCTTGTAGTAGTAGTACCAGGGATAGGTACAGTAGGTAGAACTGGCGTTCTGGTTGTACTGATGGTTCCAGAGGTTGGCCCAGCCGGTCTGGTTGCAGCGCTGCAGGTCGTTGCCGAAGTTGCCGAACCAGGTCTTGATGGTACCTTCGCCGTTGAGACCCTGGGTGCTCCAGTACTGGCTCGTCATCATCTTGCAGATACCATTGACGGCCAGCACGGCATTGCCGGTCGTGGCGAAGATGGTCGCGGGAGAAGTGGAACTCTCCGGCGTGGTGTCCAGATACTCCTTGTTGCAGGAGACGCCCGTCAGCAGGATGGCTGCCGTGAGGAAGAAGGCTTTGAATATCTTTTTCATATCTGTTTCGTCTTTAATTAGAATTTGAAGGTCAGGCCACCCGTGAAGACGCGGGCCGTGGTGAAGGTGTTGGATGTCGTATTACCGGCGAAGTTCTGCTGCGGGTTCAGACCCTGGCGATACGAAAGCGTGAAGGCATTCTCGCAGGCAATGGTCAGCGTAATTGCATCCATCTCGAGACGGTTGACCCAGCGTTTCGGAAGCGTGTACGACAGGTTGACGTTCTTCAGCACGAGGTAGTTGCCCGAAACCAGCCAGCGGTCGCAGGTACCTGCATTGTTGTAGGAATTGTAGGTATTGTTGATCTGCGGGAAGATGTCGCGGCTGATGCGGTCGGCCGACGTCTCGGTCATGCCGGCCGGAATGCCGGTCCAGCTGTTGCGGAAGAGGTCTGCGTGGCAGCTCTTCGGGGAGCCGGTGATGCTGAGCAGGTCGCCGTAGATACCGTCGTTGACCTTGCTGCCGAGGGAGTAGGTAAAGATGGTGCCGAGCGAAAGACCCTTCCAGCTGAAGTTGAAGCCGAAGCTGCCGTAGACGGTCGGGGTGGCCGTACCGGCCCAGTCTTTCTTGCCATAGGAACCCGTATTGTAGATATACGGAGTGCCGTTGATGATGACATAGTCGTTGGGCGACATCAGGGTCGTGGCCTTGTCGTCCGACGGAGCGGTACCGTAGATCACGTTGCCGTCTGCCTTGTTGTTGTCGGTAATATAGAAGCGCTCGTCGTCCCAGGCGTAGAGTGAACGGCCGGTCATCTGGTCGACACCGGCCCAGTGGTACACCCAGTAGGCATAGCGGTCACCGCCCTCGACGAAGCGCTTGTTGCCGCTGATGATGCCTTCTTCCCGGTTCTCCTCAGGGAGTTTGACGATACGGTTCTTGAGGAAAGTGGCGTTGGCGAAGATGTTGAAGCGGACGTCCTTGGTGCGGACCACGTCGAAGTCGGTCTCGATCTCAACGCCGCGGTTGGACATCGTACCGATGTTACGGGTGATGCCCGGATTGGAGCTGCTCGTGGAGGTCGGACCGGCGGAGATCGGGAGGATCACGCTGAAGAGCAGGTCCTTGTTGCGTTTGTCGAAGTACTCGATGTTGAGGTTCCAGCGGTTGAACAGGCGGGACTCGATACCCACGCCCCAGCTTTGGGCCGTCTCCCACATCAGTTCGTCGTTGCCCAGCTGCGAGAGGTAGTAGGCACCGGCGTTGGCGTTCTGGTTGGAGGTGTAGAGGGCCTGGTAGCCGTAGTAACCGGTACCGGCGTCGTTACCCACCTCGCCGAAGTCGGCGCGGAGTTTCAGGGAGTTGACCCAGCCCACGTTCTGCATGAAGTCCTCGCGGGAGATCATCCAGTTGGCACCCACGCTCCAGAAGTTACCCCAGCGGGCTTTCCGGGAGAAGCGCGAGGAACCGTCGCGGCGGAAGGAAGCTTCCACGTTGTACTTGTCCTTGTAGCTGTACCGCGCGCGGCTCAAGAAACTCTCCGTACGGTAGTTGTTGCCGTAGTTGAAGATATCGGTGATCTGCGTGAAGTTGTTCAGGTTGTTGATGTTGGGGAACACTTCGTTGGTCTTGTAGCCGTAGAGGTAGTCGTAATTGTTCGAGTAGTTCTCGTGGCCGAGGAGCACGTTCACGTAGTGGTCGCCGAACTGGCGGTTCCAGCGCAGCTGCTGTTGGAACGACCAGTTCTTGTAGCGGTAGTCCACGCGCTTGCCGCGGCCGGAGTTGCCTTTGCCGTCGCCAATGACGGCGCTGTCGTACGTCTGGTTGGAGCTGTGGCGCAGGTTCATGTTACCGGTCACGGTGAAGGTGAAGTCCTTCAGGAAATAGACCTCGGCATAGGCGATGGCGTTGATGGTGTTACGGACGGTGACGTCCTGGTTGAGTTCGTTCTCCCAAATGACGTGGCGATCGGCATACTGGTTGCGGGTCACGACCACCTGGCCGTTCTCGTCGATGTAGGAGCCGCTGTCATACTGCTTGTTGCCCGAGGCATCCAGGATGTACTGGCCCGTGTTCACGTCGTGCAGGTGCACCGGATAGATCGGGGCGATGTTGCGGCAGTACATGAACGGGTTGATGTAGGAGTTCGAGCCGTCTGAGGTGTTGTTGAAGTTCTGGTGCGTGGCGTTGACGTTCAGGCCCACTTTCAGGTAACTGGTCGGCTTCACATTGACGGAGGCGCGGCCCGAGAAGCGGTCGAAGGTAGAAGTACGCAGGTAACCGTTCTCATCGAGGTAACCCACGGAGAAGTAGTAATCGGCCTTGTCGGAGGCGCCGTTGGCGCTCACGTTATAGTCGGCACGGTAGCCGTTCCGGATGGTCTGGTCGAACCAGTTGAGGTCGTCGAGATAGCCGCTCTTGATCGAGGCGTTCGACACGAGATGTCCTTCGCCGTCGAAGAGGGCGTTGTCGGCCACGTTGTAGATGTTCAGGTAGAGTTTGTCGGCGATCAGGTTATTCGCTACGTACTGATGGGCGGCGGCACGTTTGGTCGCGTCCTGGGCCGTAGCCACGATGTCGTCATACGACATGTCGAGCGTCGGATAGAGCGTGCGGTTGAAGAGCTCGAGATAAGAGATCTCCATGAACTCGTCGGCCGAAGCGTAGTCGTATTCCTTCATACCGCGCTGGTACATACCCTGGTTCACACTGGCCGTCACGTTGACGCGGCCGCTCTTGCCTTTCTTGGTGGTGATCAGGATCACACCGTTGGCGGCGCGGTTACCGTAGAGGGCTGCGGAAGCAGCGTCCTTCAGGACGGTCAGTGACTCGATGTCGGTCGGGTTCAGGTCGGAGATGTTGCCCCCAAAGGGCACACCGTCGATCACATAGAGCGGAGAGGTGGAACCGTTGATGGTACCGTTACCGCGGATCATGATGCTCGGCTCGGAACCCGGGGCACCGTAGGAGTTGTTGACCTGGACGCCGGTCACGGTACCTTCAAGGGCCGAGGTGACCGAAGAGGTCGGACGGGCTTCCAGTTTCTCGGCGTCCACATTCGAGATGGCACCCGTCAGGGACGATTTCTTGGCGGCGCCGTAGGCGATGGTGATCACCGCCTCTTCGAGGTTTTCGGTGTCGGGAGCCAGGAGGATGTTGATGACTGCGCGGCCGTTCACTTCGGCTTCCTGGTTGATGTAACCGATGGAGCTGAAGATAAGGGTAGCATTTTTTGGCACACTAATTGTGTAGTTACCGTCAGCATCCGTCGCGGTGCCGGTCATCGTGCCTTTTACCTGGATGGAGGCAAACGGCACACCTTCGCCGGAGGAGGCGTCTGTCACGGTACCGCTGACGTTTATGTTTTGAGCAAGAGCGACTTGGCTCAAAACCGCGGTCACGAGGCAGAGGAGAAAGAATGACAATTTTCTCATAAATGATGTTTTAGGTTAAAATAATAATTGTATTTGGTTTGTTTTCTTATGTAGACAATCCACACAATTTGGGCAAAGATACAATTTTTTCAAAAGACAACAAAGAATAAGGGCGGTTTTCTTTCGGAAACCGCCCCTTTTTGACAATTTTTTGACAAAAATTGTCGTTTAGTCTTCGAACTTCTGGTTCAGCAGCTCGATCATCTTGATGGCTGCCTTGGCGATCGGGGTGCCCGGGCCGAAGATGGCCACGGCGCCGTCGCGGTAGAGTTCGTCGTAGTCCTGGGCCGGGATCACACCGCCCACCACCACGAGGATGTCTTCACGGCCGAGTTTCTTGAGCTCTGCGATGATCTGCGGGACGAGGGTCTTGTGGCCGGCGGCCAGCGAGGAGACGCCCACGATGTGCACGTCGTTCTCGACAGCCTGGCGGGCAGCCTCTTCCGGGGTCTGGAAGAGCGGGCCCATGTCCACGTCGAAACCGCAGTCAGCATAACCGGTGGCCACCACCTTGGCGCCGCGGTCGTGACCGTCCTGGCCGAGCTTGGCCACCATGATACGGGGCTGACGGCCTTCCTTCTTGGCGAATTCGGCCACCATCTTCTTGGCGAGCTCAAACTCGCTGTCGTTTTTCACTTCTGAGGAGTAAACACCAGTGTTCATACGGATTACGGCTTTGTAACGTCCAACAATCTTTTCGCAGGCATCGGAGATCTCGCCCAGCGTGGCACGGGCCTTGGCGGCCTCGATGGCCAGGGCGAGCAGGTTGCCCGTCTTGGTCTCCACGGCGTGAGTGATAGCGTTCAGGCAGGCCTGGACCTTGGCTTCGTCGCGGTGGGCGCGGAGGTCTTTCAGGCGGGCGATCTGAGATTCACGCACCTTCGTGTTGTCGACGTCAAGAATCTCGATGGGATCTTCGTGCTCCAGGCGGAACTCGTTGATACCGATGATCTTCTCCAGGCCGGAGTCGATGCGGGCCTGCTTGCGTGCGGCGGCTTCCTCAATACGGAGCTTCGGCACGCCGGTCTCGATGGCCTTGGCCATGCCGCCGAGGCTCTCGACTTCCTGGATGTGGGCCCAGGCCTTGTGCGCGAGCTCGTTGGTGAGGCTCTCCACGTAGTAGGAACCGGCCCAAGGGTCGATGGAACGGCACACCTGGGTTTCTTCCTGGATGTAGATCTGGGTGTTACGGGCGATACGCGCGGAGAAGTCGGTCGGCAGGGCGATGGCCTCGTCGAGCGCGTTGGTGTGCAGCGACTGCGTGTGGCCGAGGGCGGCGCCCATGGCCTCGATGCAGGTACGGGCCACGTTGTTGAACGGGTCCTGCTCGGTGAGCGACCAGCCGGAGGTCTGGCAGTGGGTACGGAGCGACTGGCTCTTCGGGTTCTTCGGGTTGAACTGGCCCACGATCTTGGCCCACAACATACGGGCAGCGCGCATCTTGGCGATCTCCATGAAGTGGTTCATGCCGATGGCCCAGAAGAACGACAGGCGCGGTGCGAAGGCATCGACGTCGATGCCGGCCTTGATACCGGTGCGGATGTATTCCATACCGTCGGCCAGGGTGTAGGCCATCTCGATGTCGTTGGTCGCACCGGCTTCCTGCATATGGTAGCCGGAGATCGAGATCGAGTTGAATTTGGGCATGTACTGCGAGGTGAAGGCGAAGATGTCGCCGATGATACGCATCGAGAACTCAGGCGGATAAATATAGGTATTACGCACCATGAATTCCTTGAGGATGTCGTTCTGGATGGTACCGGCCATCTCTTCTAGCTTGACGCCCTGCTCCAGGCCGGCCACGATGTAGAAGGCCATAATCGGGAGGACGGCGCCGTTCATCGTCATGGAGACGGACATCTTGCCGAGCGGGATCTGGTCGAAGAGGACCTTCATGTCCTCGACGGAGCAGATCGACACGCCAGCTTTGCCCACGTCGCCCACCACGCGCGGGTGGTCGGCATCGTAGCCACGGTGGGTAGCCAGGTCGAAGGCCACGGAGAGGCCTTTCTGGCCGGCAGCCAGGTTGCGGCGGTAGAAGGCGTTGGATTCCTCAGCCGTGGAGAAACCGGCATACTGGCGGATGGTCCAGGGCTTGTTGACGTACATCGTGGAGTACGGGCCACGGAGGAACGGGGCGATGCCGGCGGCATAGTTGAGGTGTTCCATGCCGACGAGGTCGTTGGCCGTATAGAGCGGCTTCACGTCGATATGTTCAGGCGTGTGCCAGAGCTCTTCTTCTTTATTCTTGCAGGCGCACTTGGGCGTGGCGCCCTTTGCGTAGTCAATATCGTTGAATTTCGGTCTCATTGTCTGTCCTCCTGATTAAAGTTCCTTGACGCCCAGTGCCTTCTGATACTCCCTGAGGGTATCGAGCACGTTGCATTTCACATGGATGTAGTGGTTGATACCCTGCTCCTCGAGCTGCGGACGGCACTCGGGGTCGCCGGCGACCACCACGATGGCCTTGTCGCCGATGAGCTGGGCGATCTTGGGAACGTTCTCGAGGTACTCGTCGTCGGCCGAGCAGGCCACGACGATGTCGGCCTTGGCCTTGAGGGCGGCCTCGACGCCTTCCTCGATGGTGGAGAAGCGGTTGTTGTCGACCACCTTGAAACCGGCGATCGCGAAGAAGTTGCAGCTGAACTGGGCGCGGGCGCGGCACATGGCCAGGTTGCCGAAGGTCAGCATGAAGGCCATCGGCTGGCGGCCGTTGCGGTCGGTGGCCAGGCGCATGGCCTCAAACGGCTGGGCGCCGCGATAGGCGCCGAGCGGCTCGGCCATCTGCTCGTCGCAGCCGCAGCCCTTGGCGTCGCAGCATCCGGCACCGCGGGTGACGATCTCCTTGGTGATCTCGTCGCCGGCCTTCTCAAGGAAGTTCGGGAACTGGTTGGTGCCCAGCAGGGTCTCGCGGCGCTGGGCCAGGAGCTTGTCTTTCTTGTCGGAGACGGACTTCACCTGCTCCTGGACGAAGCCGGCCTTGAAGGCCTCGGTATAGCCGCCCTTCTCCTCGACGTCCTTGAAGAGTTTCCAGGAAGCGTCGATGATCGACTGGGTGAGTTCTTCAATATAATAGGAACCGCCGGCCGGGTCGATGATCTTGTTGAAGTGCGATTCTTCCTTGAGGATCGACTGGACGTTGCGGGCGATGCGGTTCGAGAATTCGCCGGGTGCGCGGAACACCTGGTCGAAGGGCAGCACCTCGATGGAGTCGACGCCGGCGATGGCGGCGCTCATGGTCTCGGTGGTACCGCGGAGCATGTTGACGTAGGCGTCGTAGATCGTCTGGTTCCACTGGCTGGTGACGGCGTGGACATGCATCTTGCAGGCGCAGTCGCTTTCGACGCCCCAGGCGCGGACGATGTTGGCCCAGATCACGCGGCCGGCGCGGAACTTGGCGATCTCCATGAAATAGTTGGAGCTGATGCCGAAGGTGAACTTGATGCGGCGGGCCACTTCCTCGGCGGTGAAGCCGCGTTCGGTGAGCTTGGCGATGTATTCGTTGCCGATGGCTACGCCGAAGGCAAGTTCCTGCACGAGGCTGGAGCCGGCGTCATTGAAGTCATAAGCCTGTACGTTGATGACCTTGATCTTCGGGAAGTCGGCGACGGCCTTGACGGCGTTGGACAGGAAGCCGAAAGCCTTGTCCTCACAGAAGCTGCCCTTGACGGTGAGGCGGTGGAGCGGGCTGAAATCGAACGAGGCGCGGACCTCTTCCGGTTTGACGCCCTGTTTCCTGACCACGGCCAGGAAGCTCTTGAGGGTCTCCGCACTGTGCTTGGGGCAGCACTTGCGGAAGTTGATCTCCACGGCGGGGATGCAGATACCCTTGAGCAGGGCTTCCATTTCGGCCTCGGAGAGATCTTTCTTCTCACCCAGCACGAAGCCCAGCGATTCGACGCCCTTGTTCAGGATGTCGAGGGCTTCGGCATTGGCCTTTTCGATGCCCTGACACAGGCAAATGTCCTGGCGGGTGAGCCAGTTGTTGTCGGTCTTGATGCCGCGGACGAACGGGAATTGTCCGGGCATCTCGCCCAAAGACTTGATGTCGGGCAGGTTCTCGGCCCGATAGTACGGACGGACCGGGAAGCCTTCGTGGGTCTTCCATACGAGTTTCTTCTCGTAATCGGCACCCTTCAAGTCCTTGATAATTACCGCATCCCACTGCTCTGTCGTAACAGGAGGAAATTCAGTAAACAGTTTTTCTGCCATTTTTATACGATTTAGTTATAGTGTGTTTGAATTTGAGTCAAACTTCCTTAATCCTGCAAATTTAGGATTTATTTCTTATATTTGAAATCGAAAATACCGCTATGAAAAGAATTTTGATATTTTTATCGGCCCTTTGCCTAAGCCTGTCTCTTTTCGCGCAGACCCCTATCGATAGTACTCGTTGCAAGCCCGACGAATCGATCGCTTTCGCACAGTATGATACCCTGACCCTGGAGATGGACCTCTATTTCCCGAACGACGACGCCGAGACCCATCCCTGCATCATTTTCAGCTACGGAGGAGGTTTCATCATGAACAACCAGCGTCATTTCGAGATCCAGCGGCTCTGCCGGCAGCTGGCCGACGACGGTTTCGTGGTAGTGGCCAGCGACTACCGTCTGGGCCTGCGTGGCGTGAAGTTCAAGGGTCCCCTGTCGATGATCAAACCCCTCGAGAACGCCGTGCAACTGGCCGCGGAAGACGTTATGAAGGTTACCCGCTACGTGCTGGACTACGCCCCCGAGCTGACCGTCGACCCCTGGAAGATCATCCTGATGGGCAGTAGTGCCGGCGCCATCACCTCACTCCAGTGCGACTTCGAGCGCTGCAACCGCACGGAACTGGCCCAGCGCTACCTTCCGGAGGGTTTCCGCTACGCAGGCGTAGCTGCCTTCGCCGGCGCCATCTTCTCGCGCAAAGGCCTGGAATACAAGTACGACATGCCGGCCCCCACCTTCTTCCTGCACGGAACGGCCGACAAACTGGTCCCGTACAAGAAAGTCAGCTTCTTCGGTACGGGTTTCTTCGGCTCCGACCGCATTGCCCGGCATTTCAAGGAGCGGCATTATGCCTACAAGATCATGCGTTTCCAGGATGAGGGACACCGGGTAGCCGTGCGTTATTTCGCCAACTACGACGACCTCCGCTGGTTCCTCGACAAGATGGTGATCGAGGGACTGCATCTCGAGATCGACGAATCGTACAACGATCCCTTCAGCCAGCCCTCGCATTGGGATGACTATAGCCCTAACGATTTGTATTAGAGTTTTTTGCAGATATCATTCTCGACTTTCGAGAGGCTTTCAGCCAGGATGGCCATGTCCTGGCTGATTTTTTTGTTGGTAATCCTGGCGTAGATCTGCGTGGTGCGGATGTTCGTGTGCCCGAGGATGCGGCTCAGGGTTTCGACCGGCATGCCCCGATTGAGTGCCAGCGTGGCGAAGGTGTGCCGCCCAACATGGAACGTGAGGTGTGTACGGAAGCCGCAACGACGCTCCAGCGCATGCAGGTGACCATTGCAGCAATTGTTGCTGGGCACGGGAAACAGCTGTCCTCCCGGTGACGCGTCCTTGTATTTTTCGATGAGCCGCAGCGGCACATCGAGCAGCCGCACGTCCGATTCAACCCGCGTTTTGTGCCGACGCATTACGATCCACCAGTTCCCGTCGAAGAGTTGCCGGAGGTGCTCCGTGCGCAGGTTCCGGATATCGATGTACGACAGGCCGGTGAAGGCAGAGAAAAGAAAAAGGTCGCGCACCAGTTCCTCTACTCCAGAAACGGCCGGCTCCTGCATCAACCGCACCAGTTCCTCTTCTGTGAGATAGCCCCGGTCCACGGGCGTGTATGCATTGATATATGAGGCGAAAGGGTTGACCATCAGCAGGTTCTCGTCGCGGGCCAGCGAGAGCACGTGCTTGAGGGTAATCATGTAGCCCCAGACACTGTTGGGTGACAGATGCCGCTGCACGCGCAGCCAGGTATCGAAGCCGGTGACGAAAGAGGCGCGCAGGGAACTGAGCGGGATGTCGTCCCGCCGGCACTGTTCCCGAACGTATCTTTCCAGATGCCCGTACACGGTCTGGTATCGCGCAAAACTGCCCCAGGCGCGGCTGTTGCCCACCCGCCGGGCATATTCGGCATTGTGGCGCGCAAAATACGCCAGCACCCCGATCGTGGTCTTTCTCATCCGCAGTAGATACTAATTTGTCCTAAAGTTAACACCATTTTTCCATATTTCAAACTATTTCCCATCGATGATTATTTTAACCTAAAACATCATTTATGAGGAAACTTAGAATTTTGTTTACCTGCCTTTTGACTGTTTTGGCACTGGGAACCGCCCTGGCGCAGAACATCACGGTCAAGGGTGTGGTGACTGACTCCGCCACCGGCGAAGGTGTTCCTTTTGCCTCGATCCAGGTAAAGGGCACGATGACCGGTACCGCCACCGATGGAGACGGCAACTACTCCATCGACGTCCCCAAAAATGCAACGCTGATCTTCAGCTCCATCGGCTACCTGAACCAGGAAGTCGCCGTCGAGGGCCGCTCGCTCATCAACGTGATCCTGGCCACCGATACGGAGAACCTCGAAGAAGCGGTGATCACCATCGCCTACGGCGCCGCCAAGAAATCGTCCCTGACGGGTGCCATCTCGAACGTGGGCGCTGAAAAACTCGAATCCCGCCCGACCTCCTCGGTCACCTCGGCCCTCGAAGGTACGGTCTCGGGTGTTCAAGTCAATAACTCTTACGGTTCACCGGGTTCTGATCCGAGCATTCTTATTAGAGGTAATGGTACGATCAATGGTTCGTCCTCTCCGCTTTACGTCATCGACGGCGTTCCGTTCGGCGGCAACATTTCCGACCTGAACCCGGCCGATATCGAGTCGCTGACCGTCCTGAAAGACGCTGCTTCCGCAGCCCTCTACGGTAACCGCGCCGCCAACGGTGTGATCCTGATCACCACCAAGAAAGGAAAGAGCGGCCGCGTCAACGTGACGGCCAGTGTCACCCAGGGTGTGTACCAGCGCGGTATTCCTGAGTACAACTACGCTACCGACCGCGAGTTTATGGAGGCTTCATGGCGTGAGACTTACAATGCACGTATGATTGCTGGAGATGATGCGGCAACTGCTGCATCTTATGCAAGCAATAACCTGATTGCTGACAAACTCTACCTGAACATCTACAACGTGGCCGATAATGCTCTATTTGACAGCAATGGCAATCTGGTTTCGAATGCGTCCATCAAGAACGGTTATCTTGATGACCTCAACTGGTTCGATCAGACCATCCGTACTGGATATCGTGCCGATTACAACGTAACCGCCAGTGGGGCTTCGGAAAAAGCCGACTATTATTTCTCTTTGGGTTATCTCGATGAGAACGGCTACCTCCGTAATTCGACCTTCGATCGTTTCTCGGGCCGTGCCTCTGTCAACGTGAAGCCGACCAGCTACCTGAAGGTGGGTCTGAACGTCAACGCTACGCACCAGAACTTCAACAACATGGATGCCGGCTCGAGTGCCTACGTAAACCCGTTTATGTACTGCCGCAACATCGCCCCGATCTATCCGGTTCACCTGCACGATATCAATACCGGTGAGTATATTCTAGATGACTATGGCAAAAAACAATATGACGGCGGTTCCTATGTCGATGCTAACGGCCAGGTGGTCGTGACCCGTAACCAATATGCCGACCGCCACGTCATCTGGGAGAACGAGCTCAATAAGGACGTCACGGTTCGCAACACCGTCAACGCCATCGCGTTTGCCGAAGTTTATTTCTTGAAAGATTTTACTTTTACGGTAACTGGAAATATGAACCTGCGTCATAGTATCAATAAAAGCTATGACAATGCTGTAATTGGAGATGGAAAAGGCAATTCCGGACGCGGTAGCCGCAATGAGTATTATTACAAAAACTGGTCTTTCCAGCAGCAACTTCGCTGGAACCACCAGTTTGGCGATCACTACGTGAACGTGCTTCTCGGCCATGAAAATTACGATTATCAGTATGACTATTTATACGGATATAAAGTCAGTGAAGTCTTTACCGGTATCAACAACCTCCGTAATTTCACTGAGATTACGAACCTTTATAGCTACGGTAATTACTACAAGACCGAATCGTACCTGAGCCGCGTACGCTATAGCTACCAAGACAAGTACAATGTGGAAGCATCCTTCCGTCGTGATGGATCTTCTCGTTTCTATAAAGATGCTCGTTGGGGTAATTTCTGGTCAGTTGGTGCCAACTGGTTGATTTCCAAGGAAGCATTCATGCAAAACGTGGGCTGGGTCAACTCTCTGAAACTCCGCGCTGACTTTGGTCAGGTGGGTAACGATGCTGGATCAGGATTATATGGCTATCAATTCCTTTATTCTTCAGGACAGAATGCCAACAAAGGTGCCTACTGGCTTTCGCAGCTTGCAAATTACGAGCTGATGTGGGAGACGGGTCAGTCCTGGGGCGTCGGCATCGAATCCCGGCTGTTCAACCGATGGAACTTAAGCGTCGAATACTTTGACAAGCGCAACAAGAACCTGCTCTTTGACGTATATCTTCCTATTTCTGCCGGCCCTATCTCTACAAGTTCTGCCAATCCTTCCATCACGAAGAACATCGGTACGATGTCCAACCGCGGCGTCGAAATTGAGACCGACATCGACGTGGTTCGAACCAAGGACGTCCGCTTCAATATCTTCGCCAACGCCACTTTCCTCAAGAGCAAGATTGTCAAGCTCCCTGAAGAAAATCGCAAAGAAGGTATCCTTGACGGGACGAAGAAATATGTAGAAGGAGGCGATCGATATGCTTACTGGCTCTACCATTTTGCCGGTGTCGATCAGATGACAGGCCGTTCCCTCTACACCTTTGACGATGAGAAGTACTATATTACCGACAACAACAAGGAAGACGGCAATGTACTTTATGGCTCCAAGAAGGATAAGGATGGTAATGACAATTCGTTGATGGCGCCTGAGAACTATGTGGTCATCAATGACGCTCCGTATGTCTATAATCCGGGTTCCTATGGTAAACGCGACTGGTGCGGGACAGCCACTCCGACTGTTTACGGCAGCTTCGGCTTCAACTTCAGTTGGAAGGGCTTGACGCTCGGCACCATCTTTACCTACTCGTTGGGTTCCAAGGTTTATGATGGTATCTACGCAAACTTGATGAGTGTTTCTGCCAACCCTTCTAGCCTGCACCACGATGCTTGGGCTAATTCATGGAAAGCTGTCCCTTCAGGAATGACCGAATCTTCTGCCGATCGCATTGATCCCAATGGTACGCCGATGATTTACGGAGACTGGTCTTCTTACAATAATGCCGGCAATACCGATCGTTGGCTGATTTCTGGTAATTACCTCGTGTTGAAGAATGTCAATCTCTCGTATTCGTTGCCGAAACGCTGGGTCAATCGTCTAGAGATGGACGGTATCAATCTGACTGTTGCTTGTGAGAACGCTTTTACACTTTCTCACCGTCAGGGCCTCAACCCTCAGCAGAACTTCAGCGGAACGCAGAGCACCAATACCTATGTGACGGCTCGTGTCTTTACAGCTGGTCTCACTTTTAAATTTTAATGAACCCTAAGATGAATACAGATATGAAAAAGTTTTTTAAAGTCTTCTTCCTTTCGGTAACCATCTTGTCGATAGGGGTGTCCTGTTCCAAGGATTATCTTGAAACTTCTCCGGAGAGTTCCACGAACCCTGCGACGATCTTTGAAACTACTGATAATGCAGTATTGGCCGTCAATGGCATCTGCAAGATGATGACGACGCAATACCTCAGCACCCAAGGTATGAATGGAGAAGGAACCATCAAGACATGGTATGGCAACTTCGGCAACGACCTTCAGCGTTGCAATCATACGGGATGGGCCACTTTGTGGAACCACAAATACAATGAAAATGTTTCGAGTATTTACTTGT
>Ga0310786_10003300_pt1 | contig 23554 bp, 15 predicted proteins | sample AusTroGonzalo_MG_FD_203881 | JGI IMG/M metagenome (GOLD analysis project Ga0310786, IMG submission 203881) | Bovine rumen microbial communities from tropical cattle in Woodstock, Queensland, Australia - Gonzalo_03 (v2) (version 2) | ecosystem: Host-associated > Mammals > Digestive system >...
CCGACAGGGCCGAGCGTATCTCCTCATTGACAGAAGAGACAATTTGCTTTTTTTCTTCGGCGCCGAAGACCTTCCACACGCCGTCAATCTGCAGGAGCTGGTCCTTGCGGAGCTCGGCGTAGCAGCCCGTGACAACGATGCGGGCATCCGGGGCGGTTTTGTGCGCCCGGCGGATGAGGTTGCGGGATTTCTTCTCGGCGGTCTCGGTGACCGCGCAGGTATTAATCAGGTAGACATCGGCCTGCTTCGTCCAGGGAACGACTTCCCAGCCTGCGTCCTTGAAGCCTCGCTCGTAAGTGGAGGTCTCGGCGTAGTTCAGTTTGCAGCCTAATGTCGTGAATGCTATTTTCATGCGAGTACTAAAAAAACACACGGACGTTTGCCGATGGTGACAGGCGCGGACTTCCAGTCGCAGATGCGCTTGGTGCAGATGTACTGGTCTTCACAGGTGAGGTTGGCGGCTACACAGAGCTGGGTGTTGCCGCCGAGGGCCTGCAGCATGTCGGCAAAGAGTGCGTCGTTGCGGTAAGGGGTTTCAATAAGGATCTGGGTTTGGCGGGCGGCGGCAGAGCGCTTCTCCAGGTTGCGGAGGGCGGCGCGGCGCTCTTCGGTCTTGGCGGGGATGTACCCCACGAAGGCGAAGGACTGGCCGTTCAGGCCCGAGCCCATGAGGGCGAGCATCAGCGAGGACGGGCCCACCAGGGGGACCACCTCAATGCCGTGACGGTGGCACAGGGCTACCAGCAGGGCGCCTGGATCGGCTACGGCGGGGAGACCGGCTTCGGAGAGCAGGCCCACGTTGTGGCCATCGGCAAAGAGAGGGAGGAAGGCCTCCACCTGCGCCGGGGCGGTGTGCTCGTTCAGCTCGTGGAACTCCAATTCCCCGATATGGCCCTTCAGGCCGGCCGACGAGAGGAAGCGGCGGGCAGTGCGCGTCTCTTCCACCACGAAGCGGTCCAGCGTGGGCAGGATGTTCAGCACCGGGGCGGGCAGCACGTCGGCCGGATTTCCCTCTCCCAGGGGCGTGGGGATCAGATAGAGTTTACCGTATTTCATGAATGACTTTCGATTTTCCAGTGGTGTCAATTTGCAGGACAACGCTTTCCTGCGGCTTCTGGGCGGCCTCCAGGGTCATGGCCTCGCGCTGCTTGCGGGAGGCGAAAATTTCGCGGAAGAACTGCCCGAAGGAGTTGAATTCCCGCTGATAGGCGATACCGCCGCCGTTTCGCTGGCTGTTGTCCAGGTAATAAGTGTATTGGTCGGCCGAATGGGAGAACAGGCTCACGCGCAGTGTGCCGCTCCGGTTCAGCTTGATTTCGATGTCCAGGTCTCCGGCCACCTCGTTGGTGGTGGCACCGCCCACAAGCTGCTTATTGCCCACCGTGCCGTTTACAATGACGCGGTTGTTGAACAGCTGCGTGCTCACAGCCACGTCAAACAGGTCGCGGCCCGCCTGGGTGGTCTGGTAGTTCAGACCCAGGTCCAGCGGGATGTCCAGCTTCTGGAAGATGTTGTTCAGCTGGCCGGACATGATGGAGGTAACGTTGGAAAGCAGCACGTCGGAGCCGCTGGTGGTAACGCCGGATTCGTCCGTGGGCAGGAAGTTACCCGCGATGAGCAGGTACACGAACTGCTTCTGGATCTTGTCTTCGGAGTTGAGGGCGCTTTCTACCTCGGCCTGGACAATGGGGTTCAGGTCCGGTACCTCGATGTCGAAGGCCACTTCCGGGTTGCGGATTTTGCCGGTGATGTTGATGCCGCAGTATACGGTGCGGCGGGAGCTGGCGCCCGAGCTGGCCTCGTCCTCGTAGGAGGGGAGGAGGTTGGACAGGCTGGCCTTGGTGGTGTAGCGGCCTTTCACGTCCAGATCCGTGTCCCAGATGTCGCCGTTGAAGCGGATGGTACTGCCGTCCTGGAGGGTGAAGTTGCGGGACACCAGGTTCAGGGCGCTGAAGTGGAAGCTGCCGTCCTGGATGGTGTAGTCGCCGCCCATGGTGAAGGTACCCTGCGCCGAGCGGGACTCCAGGTCGATGGTGCCGCTGCCGATGGCGTTGAGGGAATTGTCGTCGCCGATGTCAATGTAGACGCGCAGGTCGGGCGTGGCCTTGATGCGCGCGGCGAAGCGGAAGTCGCTCTGCTGCTTGCGGGTCTCCCGGGCGCTGGCCATCATCTGCTCGTAAGGGTCTTCCTCTTCGGTGGACGCGCCCTCCGTGAAGGTGAGCAGTTCGCGGGAGGAGCCGGAGGAGGCCGATCCCAGCGGGAGGTGGAAGTCGCTGGCCCGGGTGCTGCTGCTGGTGGCGTCAATGGCGAGTGTGAGTTTGTTCATGGGGCCGGTGATGTCTACCTTGCCCGTTGCGTATACGTCGCCGAAGGCCAGGGAGTTCACGCCGCGCGGAAGGGCAAGCGCCCGCATGTCGCGGATGCTCACGTGCGTATCCATGCGGATGTCGTCCATGTGGGCCAGGTTCAGGAAAATGCTGCCCGTGACATTACCCGTGCCGCCTTCGCCGTCCGTGACGTACATGTCGTTGAAGTGGAGGCCCTTGCTGTCCAGGGACAGGGGACCGTTCACCTGGTAAGGCACGCGGGTGAAGTCCAGCATCAGTTTGCCGTCGTCCAGCCAGAGGTCCTGGCTGCTCAGGTGCATATCTTTCAGTTTACCGTCCAGCTTGATCTCGCCGGAAAGGAAACCGCTGAATTCGTGGAAAATGGTGTTCAGGAAATGCTCGGCGTAACCCAGCTCGAAGCGGTCCATCTGCATGGAAGCGTGAATCTGCTCCGTGGAGGGAACCAGGAAGGCCTCGGCCTGGATGCTGCTGCGGCCGTCCAGCACATTGCTCAGCTGGCCGGAGAAACGCTGGTTGGCCTCGTCCCAGACGCTGCTCAGGGAAAGCTGTCCCACCGGGCGACCGGCGATGGCCGTGGAGTCGCAGACGATGCCGGCGATCAGGCCGGGGCTGGTCCCGGCCGACGACACCACCAGCGCACGTCCCGTCGCGCGTCCCTGCAGTTTGGGGATGCGGTCGCCGGCGATGGTGTTGACAAGGCCGATGTCGAAGCGGTCCATGGTGATGGACAGGGAGTCCGGCCGGGTGCTGGAGTAGCCGCCTTCGACCAGCAGCTGCTCGCGTTCGTGGCGGGCCAGGAGCTTGTCTACGGTGATATTGCCGTCGCACCAGTTGATGTCCCCGGAGCTCAGGTCCCAGTCTTCTCCCTTGTAGGAGATGAGGGACGGCAGGGCGCGGGCGGTGATGCACAGGCCTTTGTCCGTGCGGCCCAGCTCGCCAGAGGCGTTGAAGGCGGCGCGGGTGTCTTCGTCGGCGTTTTCGAAGGTGTAGCCCAGGCCCACCTTGTTGTCGTCGGCCGAGAAGACCAGGCGGTTGTTATTCAGATGCGTGCCGGCCGACAGCGAAATGACGGAACTGGTGATGGCGCCCGTGAGGAATTCGCGGTTGTCGGCGTGCAGATTGAGGTCTTTGATGAACTGTTCCTTGAGGGCCAGGCGGCCGGAGGTGAGGTCGGCGTTCAGCAGACCCTCCGGCGAAACCGTGATGCGGGCCTCGGTGCCGCTCTCCACGTAGAGGCCGGGGGCCACGAAGGCCAGCAGTTCCTGCAGCCTGAGCGCGCGGACATCGGCCATATACGTCGCGCCGCTGTAAGCCTTCGGCTTTTCGGGGATGAGGGCCGATAAATCCCTACCCACGATGAGGCTCCTGAGGTCGGCGATGAACTCCGTCACGGGATGGTCGCCCACGAAGTCGGCGTCCAGCAGGCCGCTGCGGAGGGAGAGGATGTGGAGGCTGTCGCGGTCGTCGATGTCCAGGGTGATGTCGGGCACAACATGCGCGCCTTCTTCATTCTCCAGCACGGCGTTCGTGGTGACGAGCTTGCCCGTTGCGCGCCCGTCCAGGCGGATGAGGTTGGCGTCGGCGTCCAGGGCCACGCGGGAGCGGCCGCGCTTGTCCAGGTTCAGGGCCTGGAGGTTGGCATGTGCGAGGCGCAGCGACGCATCCAGGCGGCCGTCGCGGGACGGCGTCTCGTTATAGGTACCATCGGCCTGTAACTGCAGGTTCGGGTCCGTGGACAGGAAGTGGAGGTCGTAGTCGTTCTTCTGGTAATGGCCATGCGCGCTGATGCCGCTGTAGTCGTAGCCCAGCGCCTGGAACCGCTGGATGCCCAGCGTGTCAATTTCGATGCGGGGATTGCCCGGGGTGAGGGTGGCGTCCAGGCGGGTGCTCAGGGTGAGCGCGCCCAGCTCCCGGCTGCCCAGGATGCGTCCCAGCTGGAGGTTCTGCGTTTCCAGGAGGCCGCCGATGGACATCGGCCTTGCCGTATGTTCGATGACGTTGTCCAGGGAGACATCGGCCTTCGCTATGCCGATGCGGGAGTCAATGTCTCCCGCGAAGCGCAGGCAGTTGAGCGTGCCGCCCACGGTGCCCGCGACGGTGAAACGCTCCCCGGGGGCCATGTGGTCCGTGTTCAGCGTGACGTCCGGCGCCCATGCGGCGATGAAGCCGTCCAGGTCCTTGAGGCCGAAGCTGAGCTCCCGCACCTGGAAGTCCAGGCGGGTGGTCTCGGCGTCCGGCAGGCCGGTCATGCGGCCGCTGGTGCGCAGGGTAATTGCGTCGTCCAGGCCCTCGACCAGCATGTCGGAGAGGGTGAAGTCGCTCACGGTGCCGTGCATATGGCCTCTGATGCGGCCGCGGAAGGTCATGGTCTCCATGTGCGGCGCAAAGTGGCTGATGGTCTGCATGTCAACGAAGGTGCCGTCCCTGAGGACGACGTCCAGGCAGACGTTTTCTACGAAGTCGTTGTAGTCCTCATCCAGCGTGCCGTCCATGTCCAGCGAGGGGATGTCCAGGTAGGTGAGCGGGTCCATCTGGGCCAGGAATTCCTCGATGTGAACGTTGCCCTTTCCCACGCGCACCTTCTTGGCGCTGAGGTTGTCCATGCGAAGGCCGGTTGCCAGCTCGTGTACGTAGAAGTCCTGTACGGAGCAGGTGATGAGGTCGTCGGCTACGCGCAGGTGGTTCACCTTGATGTGCTCCAGGATGAGGTTCAGGTGGTTCCAGTCGATGGTGCCTTCCGGGACCTCGTAGCCCCTTTCCTCGTAGCGGGCGGCGATGACGAGGTTCTCCATGCGGAAGTGCACGTCGCTCACTTCGAGGCCGCGGGCCTGCAGGATGTTGCCCCAGTGGTAGTCGCTGCCCTCGTCCTCCTTATGCTCCATGCGGAAGATGCGCTGCAGGTTGGTGGAGCTGTGGCCGGGCCGGGCCGGGTCCTCCTCCAGCACCAGGTTGAAGCAGCCGCCGTCCAGGTGGGCGCGGCTCACGGTGATCTGCTCGCCGCGGAAGTAGCCCATGATGGAGAAGCGGGCGCTCAGGTGCTTGACGTAAAGCAGGGTGTCCATGCCCTCCACCGTGGGGGCGAGGTCCCTGACCAGGACTTCGTCCAGGACGATGGCGTCGAACGGACGGACAGAGGCCGATTGGAACGTAATCTCGGCGTCCATGCGGTCCTGCAGCATGCCGATGACCTTCTTGCCGAGGAAAGTCTGCACGCGGGGAGACTGCAGCACAACCATCACTCCCACTTGCAGCAGGAGCACTAGACCCAGGATCCAGGCGGTTATGCGGACAACTTTCTTCACGCGGGTTTAAAAATCGGCCATGCGGGAAACGGGCGCGACGTCCAGCGGGGTGCGGACGCCGGCCTTGTATTGGAACCAGCCGGCTACGGCAATCATGGCCGCATTGTCGGTGGTGAACTTGAATTCGGGCAGGTAGGTGTTCCAGTGGCGTTTTTCGCCTTCTTCGAGGATGCGGTTACGCAGGCCGCTGTTGGCGCTGACGCCGCCGCCGATGGTGATTTCCCGGATGCGGGTTTCCTTGGCGGCGCGGATGAGTTTGCCCATGAGCACGTCGATGAGCGTCTTCTGGAAGCTGGCGCAGAGGTCTTCCTTGTTCTTCTCCAGGAAGTCGGGGTCTTTGGCCATTTCATCCCGCACGAAGTACAGGAGGGAGGTCTTGACGCCGCTGAAGCTGTAGTCCAGGCCCGGGATGTTGGGCTTGGCGAACTGGAAGCGGTTGGGGTCTCCGAGCTTGGCCAGTTTGTCGATGATGGGGCCGCCGGGATAGCCCAGACCCAGCATCTTGGAGCATTTGTCGAAGGCTTCGCCTACGGCATCGTCGATGGTCTGGCCCAGGATTTCGTACTCCAGGGGGCTGTTCACTTTCACAATCTGGGAGTTGCCGCCGGAAACCAGCAGGCACAGATAGGGGAAGGACGGCTCCCGCACGGGAACGTCTTTCTGGCGGATGAAGTTGGCCAGGATGTGGCCCTGCAGGTGGTTCACCATGACCATGGGAATATCCAGGGAGAGGGACAGGGCTTTGGCGAAGGAAGTGCCCACCAGCAGCGAGCCCAGCAGGCCCGGGCCGCGGGTGAAGGCAATGGCGGTGAGGTCTTCGGGCTTGACGCCGGCCCGCTTGAGGGCTTCCGAGACCACCGGTACAATGTTCTGTTCATGCGCACGGGATGCCAGTTCTGGCACCACGCCGCCGAAGTCTTTATGGACTTGTTGCGAAGCGATCACGTTGGACAGCAGGACGCCGTCGCAGATTACGGCCGCCGAAGTGTCGTCGCAGGAGGATTCAATTCCGAGTATGATATCTGCCATGTATGCTTGTAAAATATATATTTTACAAAGTTAACAAATTTTAGGATATTATCCCGATTATTGCTACTTTTGCCCCGCTATGAAAGAATTTGAGATTGCACAGAAAATAGGTAAGGAACTCACGGAAGGACAGTTACGCGAAGCTGCTGCCAAAGCACTGGGCGTGCGTCCGGAAATGGTGGGACAGGTGCAGGTGGTGCGTCGCAGCATTGACGCCCGCCAGGAGATTCTGTACCGCTACCGGGTACAGGCATGCCGCACTTCGGAGAAGCTGGAAAGTTTCACCGTAGCCCCTTACCAGGATGTCCACAAGGCCGCCCCGGTGGTGGTCATTGGCGCCGGTCCTGCCGGTATGTTCGCCGCCCTCACGCTGCTCCAGCGGGGCCTCAAGCCCGTGGTGCTGGAACGCGGCAAGGACGTGGAACGCCGCAAGGTGGACATGGCCAAACTCTCTGTGGACGGGGTTCTGAATCCGGACTCCAACTACTGCTACGGAGAAGGCGGCGCGGGTGCATTCTCGGACGGCAAACTCTACACCCGCTCCAGCAAGCGCGGGGATATCCGTGAGGTGCTTTACCAGCTGGTGGCTTTCGGTGCCAAGGAGGACATCCTCATCGACGCGCATCCCCATATTGGCACGGACAAACTTCCGGAGGTGGTGAAAAACATTCGCCAGTGCATTGAGGAACATGGGGGAGAGTATCACTTTGACAGCAAGGTGACGGATATTGTGCCGGTCGCCGGGGGCTTTGAAGTTTCCTGCGGTTCCACCGTTTACAAGGCTTCCAAAGTGATTCTGGCCTGCGGCCATTCGGCCCGGGACCTGTATGAGCTTTTCGCCTCCAAAGGCTGGGCGCTGGAAGCCAAGGGATTCGCCCTGGGCGTACGCGTGGAGCACCCGCAGTGGCTCATTAATCAGATTCGTTATCACGGTAAATACCAGCCGTTTATGCCCACGGCCGAATACTCCTTTGTGCAGCAGGTGGAAGAGCGCGGTGTGTTCTCCTTCTGCATGTGCCCGGGCGGTATTCTGGTGCCTTCTTCCACCGAGGAAGAAACGGTGGTGCTCAACGGCATGTCCAACGCGGCCCGTAACTCCAAGTGGGCCAATGCCGGCGTGGTGGTTCAGATTGAACCCGGAGACCAGCCGGCCGAATATACCGGTCCTTTCGCCCTGATGGATTACCAGCGGGATGTGGAACGGGCCATGTACAAGTGGGCCCAGGAGCACGGCGCCAAGCATCCGTTCACCGCTCCGGCCCAGCGCATGAAGGATTTCTGCCGCGGCATTGTTTCCAAGGACCTGCCTAAGACTTCCTACCATCCGGGGGCTATGTCGGCCCCGCTGCACGAACTGCTGCCGGAGCACGTAGCCATGCGTCTTCGCCGTGCCCTGCCGCAGGTAGATCGCAGCATGCACGGGTATTACACCAATGACGCTTTGCTGTTAGGGGTGGAGTCCCGCACTTCTTCTCCCATCCGCCTGCCGCGCAATCCGGAAACCCTGGAGCACGTGGATGTGCCCGGCCTGTTCCCCTGCGGGGAAGGCGCCGGTTACGCCGGGGGTATCGTTTCCTCGGCGATGGATGGCATCAATGTAGCGCGCGCTATTTAAGCTTGATCAGAGCCTGGCCGGTTCGGCCGTCTACACACACGGAAAGCGCTTCGTCCACACGGACGTGGCGCAGGAATTCCGTTTCCTCGCAGGCTTCCATCTGGTCCAGGACACTCAGGTCCAGTACGTCGCCGGGACGGGTGTAGGGATCTACGTTCACGTAGCCGGCATTGAAGGAGGTGAGGTTCTGGAAGAAGTGCGTACCCTGGCTGGGGTCTACGCGGAATTCCGGCAGGGAGGATTCCACCAGCACCCGGGCCTCGGAGATGTCGCTCCAGGCTACCGGCACACCCAGGGTGGGGATGCTGGAGCCCCATCGGCCATACCCGATGAGCACGTACTGACGGTGTTCCTTCAGCATGCGGGCGTTGAGCTGTTTCAGCTGGGCGGCCATTTCGAGGGTCTTCATCTTGTCGAAGGCATCGGCCTTCAGATACACGACGTCTTTCAGGTCGGTGAGCCAGCCGGTGCCGAGGGCACTGCCCGAGCGCACCATCGCGCCGGCGCAGTCTATCTGCGTCCAGTCTACCTGGGTGTCCAGGCTGTCGGCCGAGATGGGACGGATCTGCAGGGCGTTGAAGATGCCCGTGGAGAGGTCTGCGGCGAACTCCAGTTCCACGCTGCACTGCATCTCTGCACAGCAGATTTCCAGCAGTTTGTTCACGATGGGCGTGAGCGGGTAGGTGTTGTAACGCAGGATATGGGCGAAGGACACGAACTTGGGACCTTTTGCGAAGGGGGAGTCCGTGATGCGCTGGTTTTCGTAGTCGAAGGTGGAGCAGACTTTCTCGAAGGAGGCGAACTTGCCGCAGTCCATGACGGGGATGCGCTCCAGGTTCACGGCGTCGTCCACGGAGGTGTGGAACTTTTCGGGCGCGAGGTTCAGGGCGTACATCACCTGCTGGGTCTCGCGGAGGGCCAGGTCGGGCGTGGAGGTCTGCAGGACGTGCTTCGGGTATGCGGGGGAGAAGCGCAGCACCTGCTCGCCGTCTACCACTGCCTTGCCCAGGCCGTAGGCCAGCTTGACGATGCCTTCATCGGCCTTCTCGTAGCCGATGGGATAGAAGTTCACGCTGCGCGCCACGCCGGAGAGGGTGGGGAAGAAGTACCCCTGCTCTTCGGAGCCGCACATCTCCTGGAGGATGATGGCCATCTTCTCTTCGGAGATCACGTTGGCGGTGGCGGTGATATAGCTCTTGGAGGCGCTGAAATACACCGACGCGTAAACGCTCTTGATGGCCTTGGAGATAAGACGCAGCTGCTGGTCTTCGTTCTCTACGGACGGGACCATGTAGGTGGAATAAACGCCTGCAAACGGCTGGTAGTAAGAGTCTTCCAGTTTGGAGGAAGAACGCACGGCCAGCGGCGCCCGCACCACCCGGATGAAGGCGCGAAGGGCCTCGGTGAGGTCTGTGGGCAGGGTGGAGGAGACGAACTCGGAGAGAATTTCGGCGTCCGTGATGTCGGCGTTGATCACATACTGCAGGCCGTTCTCCAGGATGAAGCGGTCGAAGTATTCCGTGGCGATGACGAGGGTTCTGGGAACGGTGAGTTTTACGCCTTCCCACTCGTCGTAGAGCTGGTGTTTGTACAGCACGTGGTTCAGGAAGGCCAGGCCGCGGGCTTTGCCGCCCAGGGAGCCTTCGCCTATACGGGAGAACCAGATGGTGTCGTTGAAGGTCTCGGGATTGAAACGCGCCACCACGCCCAGACTTTGGCGCACCCGGTAGTTGTGGATGCTCTGGACGGTGTGCTGGCGGAAGGTTTCGGCATTCTCGAAGTTGGTCTGCTTGATGACGCTGCCTTCGTCGAAGAGGCCTCGGGCCAGCATCCAGCGGGAGACGTAGTTCTTGCTGCGCATGCGGTCAATCACCGGGGCGGGCAGGCGGGCGATGATTTCCTCGGCCCCCTGCAGGTCGTGCGCACGGGCGATGACGCGGCCATGTTCGTCCAGGGCGACGAAATCGCCGAAGCCGAATTCCCGGCCGATGTATTCCGTGAGGTCGTGGGTGAGGGTCTTGGAGCTCTTCATCAGGAAGCCGGCGCGCAGGCTGCTGGCCACGCTGCGCATGCTTTCCTGGGAGCTCTGCATGAGGATGGGCATCTTGGGATGCTCGGAGCGGATGAACTTGCACAGCTCCACGCCGGCGTCCAGCTTCTCCGAGGCGGGTTTGTCACCGCGGTGGAGAACAAAGCCGATGTCCGAAATCACGCCCAGGAGGTTGCCCTGGTAGCGGTTGTACAGGGCCACTGCGTCGTCGTAGTTGGTGGCCATGAGGATCTTCGGGCGGGCGCGCTTACGGAAGATCATCTGCTCTTCGTTGAGGGCGTCGCGCACGGATGCTACGTTCTGCTGCAGCACCATCTTGTACAGCAGCGGAAGGTAGGTGGAATAGTAACGCACGGAGTCTTCTACCAGGAGGATGCACTGCACCCCGGATTCCAGGATGTCGGCCGGGGCGTTCATGCTGTCTTCCAACAGCTTAATGATGGCAATGATCAGGTCTGTGCTGCCGTTCCAGTTGAAGATGTAGTCCATGCCGGAGGTGTCCCGGTTTTCCAGCTGCCGGTATACCTCCTTGGAAAAAGAAGTGAGGAGAACCACCGGCATGCCGGGGTTCGCCTCCTTCATCTGCGCGGCGAAGTCGAACACGTCCACTTCGCCCACGTTATACAGGGTGATGACCAGGTCCCAGTGCTCACCGGCCGCCGACTTCTCCAGCGCTTCCAGCGTAGAGGACACCCGTTCGAAGACGGGCGGTCCGCTCAGGTTAAGGTCGGCGTATTCCTGCGCGATGCGCATGTCCAGGCGGCCGTCCTCTTCCAGGGAGAAATTGTCGTAATTGTTGCACACCAGCAGTATCCTGCGGATGCGTCGGGCCATGAGCGGGGTGGTAGGGGTCATACGAGTCCTTGGTCTGTCATGGCGCCTGCGACCTTGATAAATCCGGCCAGGTTGGCGCCTTTTACGTAATTGATGGTACCGTCTGCTTCCTTGCCATACTTGACACAGGCGGCATGGATGTCTTGCATAATCCGGTGCAGGTACTGGTCCACTTCCTCGGACGTCCAGTGCTGACGCATGGAGTTCTGGCTCATTTCCAGACCGGAGGTAGCTACGCCGCCGGCGTTGGATGCCTTGCCGGGGCTGTACAGCAGGCCGTTGTCCTGGAAGATGTGGATGGCTTCCGGGGTGGAGGGCATGTTGGCGCCTTCGGCTACGCAGATGGCTCCGCCCTTGACGATATTTTCTGCATCGGCCTTCTCAATCTCGTTCTGCGTGGCGCAGGGGAGGGCGATGTCGCAGGGGATCTTCCAGGGGCGCTCGCCGGGGAAGTACTGGGCCTGCGGGTATTTCTGGACGTATTCCTTGATGCGGCCGCGGCGGATGTTCTTGAGCTCCAGCACGTAGGCCATCTTTTCCTCGTTGAGGCCTTCGGGGTCGTAGACGAAGCCGTCGGAGTCGGAGAGGGTCTGGACGGTGGCGCCCAGGCGCATGGCCTTCTGGGCGGCGTACTGGGCTACGTTACCGGCGCCGGAGATGTTCACTTTCTTGCCTTTGAAGCTTTCGCCGCGGGTGGCGAGCATCTGCTCGGCGAAGTAGCACAGGCCGTAACCGGTGGCTTCGGGACGGAGCAGGGAACCGCCCCAGGCGAGGCCTTTACCCGTGAGGGTGCCGGTGAATTCGTCTCTGAGGCGTTTGTACTGGCCGAAGAGGAAGCCAATCTCGCGGCCGCCTACGCCGATGTCACCGGCGGGAACGTCGGTGTCGGCGCCGATGTGGCGCTGCAGTTCGGTCATGAAGCTCTGGCAGAAACGCATGACCTCGGTGTCGGATTTACCGCGGGGATTAAAATCAGAACCGCCCTTGGCACCGCCCATCGGGAGGGTGGTCAGGGCGTTCTTAAAGGTTTGCTCGAAAGCCAGGAACTTCATGATGGAGAGGTTGACGCTGGCGTGGAAACGGATGCCTCCTTTATAAGGGCCGATGGCACTGTTGCACTGTACGCGGAAGCCGCGGTTCACGTGCACTTCTCCACGGTCGTCCATCCAGGGGACACGGAAGATGATGATGCGCTCCGGTTCGACGATGCGCTCCAGAATTTTCTGGTCCATCAGCTGGGGGTTGGCGGTGACGTAAGGGGCTACGCTTTCGACCACCTCCCGGACGGCCTGGTGAAACTCAGATTCTCCGGGGTTTCGGGATATGACTTGTCCCATGAAACCCTCAATGTAATTGCGGGTAAAAGCATCCATAACTGTTAAGGGGTTTATACACTACTACTCGCAAATTTACGGAATTTTACGGGCGAATCAAAACTTTTTTGACGCTTCCCGAAGGTTAAACGTTTTACTCGTTTCCTGCCTTATTTCAAATCTACAAACACCGGTTTTTCGACGTGGATGCGCCGGCCTGTATCTTTGAGAAGTCCGGTCTGCTGGTCCCGGCTGTAGATTTCGATGGCGTTGTTGTCGCGGCAGGCCACGATGACTTCTTTCCCGGTGACGCAGAAGTTGCGCGGATGGGGACCGGTGAGCTGGTAGCCCACCTTGGTGAGCGTTCCGTCTTCGGCCACTTTAAAGATGGCAATGCCGTCGTTCTGCAGGCGCAGGCTGGCATAGAGGAATTTTCCGTCGGGACTCATGTGGATGTCGGCGGCGCCGCGGGCGTCTGCTTCGTCGGCCTTCACTACCTGTTTGGGGGTGAGTTTTCCGGCTTCGTAATCGAATACGGCAATGCTTCCGGAGAGTTCGCCAATTACGTAGAAGTGCTGTCTGTCAAAGAGTAAGTGGCGCGGGCCGAAGTCGGCCGGCAGTTCGGCCACGGTATGGTAATTCTTGATGCCTTCTTCAATGTCAAGGGCCCCGATGGCGTCTGCGCTGAACTCGCTGAAGAACAGGTGTTTTCCGTCGGGTGTGAACACGGCGCAGTGTACGTGGGGTTTGTCCTGACGGCTCTGGTCCGGGCCGCCGGTGTTACTCACCACCAGCGAATCCAGCGGTGCGATGGCTCCGTTTGCGCCCAGCGGGTACAGCGCCAGGGTGCCACCGCTGTAATTGGATACGGCCAGGAGCTTGCCATTGGTGGAAACATGGCAGGGGTCTTCTCCGCTTTCCGGCAGGCCGGTGGGCTGGCTGCCCAGGAGCTCGAATCCGTCCTTGCCATAATAGCCCCAGGCCCACACAGAGGCCGTTGTGTCCGGCATTTCACTCACGGCATAAATGGTGTCGCCCTGCACAGAGAGAAATGAGGGATTGGGCATCTCTGCCTTGGCAATCACTTTCCCGCTATTGTAATCAATGGCGTAGAATCCATCCGTATATGTTCCCACGAAAAGGGTCTCGGCCTGCTCCCCGCAAGCCACTGCCAATAAAGCGCTTAATGCCATCACAATTTTTTTCATGCTACAAATATACTTATTTTTGGTTGTTTGCGGCGCCCTTCCCGGCGTGCTACTTGCGTTTTCGTAGGCCGTAGTCTTTCGATTGCAAGAATTGACGGACTACATACTCGGGCAGTTTGAGCAATTGGGAAAGAAGCGGCAAAGGAAGATGGTACAGATAATCGGCCCGGACAGCTATACGGCCTTTTTCATCGGCTGTAAGTTCATGGAGGTGTTTGCCGGGGAACAGATTGTCGCACAATTTGAAGAGAAGATCCTTTGCTTCTGGCTCAGACCATTCCACACTTTCTCCCACCGTTTCTGCAATCTTTACAAGGGATTCATACTGTTTAACCACGCGGGTTACATATTCTTTCACCGAGGGGAACAGTTCCAAAACTTTGTCCGTGTATACAAAACGCTTAGGCAATACACCCAGAAGCGGATGGATTTCCCAATCGTCAGGGAGTGGCATGCGGCTTCCTACCAAACGTTCCACATCTCTTATGGGAATATCCTTCACTTTTGTTCCGCTGATTAATTGAGCTATCTGGTTGTAAACCAGGTATCCCGTGCCCCACATGTGACCAAAGGGCGTGCAAATCCCTTTTTCGTATTTGTTGCGGGCCAGGTAAACCAATAAGTCGCGCATCTGTTCCTTGGTTTCGACGGGAACAAGTTTGAACCAATAGTTCTCTGGTAAGCATGGAAATCCGTCATCCCTCAACCTTCTGTTAATGCGGCGAACAAGGGAAAAGAAGATATCCAGGCATTGTGAGCCCGTAGCACTTAGGAGAATGTGAAAATGATTGGGCATCAGCTCGTATGCATAAATCTTCACGCCGAATCTTAGCGTGGAAATTGCTAATCCGGCAACACCGAATGCATATTGTTCGTTGGTGTGAAACAGTTTCCCCGTTTGCCATCCATCAGAACAAAGATGGTAATAACCAAGGGGGAGAGAACGGTAGGCTTGCTTTTGTCTTTGAATAGAGTCCATAATTCACCGAATTAAAAATGAATTATGGCGCTGCTGCGCCAGCAAATATGATGATAATTATCCGTTTAAAAAAGTTTGAAACGGATAAAGTTGTAAAAAATACAGCAGACTACTCTACGGGGCCGATTTCCCCCATTCAAACAGCTCAACTTTGTACGAAAATTCGAGTTTTTTTTGTTTTTCTCACAAGAACGGAGCTCAATTTTCGGTTTCGAGCACTCCGGGAGGACGGGATTTGCCCGATTTTGGTCTTCCCGGCGTGCTCGAGCACGCCGGCAGGACGGAATTTCCGGGAATCCGGTCTTCCCGGCGTGCTGGGAGAGGGGAGGCTATGAAAACTGAGGCAAATAATGTATCTTTGCATAGCTATGACCATGGAAACCAGCATACAGTACCTGCCGGGGGTGGGGCCGAAGCGGGCCGAGCTGCTGCAAAGCGAGCTGGGCATCGCTACCGTGGGCGATCTGGTGCGGCTTTACCCGTTCCGCTACATAGACCGCAGCACGGTGGTGCGCATTGCCGATGTGCATCCGGACCTGGCACAGGTGCAGGTGCGGGCCACGGTGAGGAAGGTGCGTCTGTTTGCAAAGAATGGCGCCGAACTCCCGCCGGAGAAATTGAAGTATAACCTCGTGAGCCGTCTGAGCGCCATTGTGGCCGATGAATCCGGCGAAATGGAAATGGTTTTCTTCAAAGGCGTAAAGTGGATGCATGCAAAGCTGGTTCCGGGGGCCACCTTTATCTTCTTTGGCAAGCCTGCCGTGTTCGGCAATCGCCTGAACATGGTGCACCCGGAAGTGGACGCCCCCGATTCCGGGAATACAGGCGTGCTCACGGGCGTGTATCCTTCCACCGAAAAGTTGAAGAACGCCGGCATCACCGGACGCATCATGCTCAAGATGATGGCCACGGCGCTGGAGGAAGTCCTGCCCATCGTTCAGGAAACGCTCCCGGACTATGTCCTCAAGGAGAAAGGCCTTGTGCCCCTTACCTTCGCCCTGCGGCAAATCCACTTCCCGGTGGACCAGAATGCCCTGGCGAAGGCTTCTTATCGGCTCAAATTCGAAGAACTTTTCCTGCTGCAGCTTTCCCTGCTCAAGCAGAAATACATCCGCAGCCGCAATGCCATCGGCCTTCCCATGACCGCCGTCGGCGACGCATTCAACGTCTGCTATAAGTCTCTGCCCTACGACCTCACCGGCGCCCAGAAGCGGGTGATCCGCGAGATTCGCGAGGACATGCGCAGCGGGCACCAGATGAACCGCCTGCTGCAGGGCGACGTAGGTTCCGGCAAAACCATGGTGGCCGTGCTCAGCGCGCTTATCGCCGTTGGGAATGGCTATCAGGCCTGCATCATGGCCCCCACCGAAGTACTGGCCCAACAGCATTACGCCAATATCCAGAAGTACCTGAGGCCCACCGGGGTCCGGTCGGCCCTGCTTACCGGCACCACCGGCACCAAGGACCGGCGAGAGATTCACGCGGGGCTGCAGGACGGAAGCATCGGCATTCTCATCGGCACGCATGCGCTCATCGAGGATACGGTGAATTTCCGCGCGCTGGGGCTGGCGATCATCGACGAGCAGCACCGCTTCGGCGTGGAGCAGCGCGCCCGGCTGTGGAACAAGGGGTATCGGCAAATCCCGCCGCACGTGCTTGTGATGACGGCAACGCCCATTCCGCGCACGCTGGCGATGACCCTTTACGGGGACCTGGACGTCTCCGTGATTGACGAGATGCCCCCGGGCCGAAAACCTGTCACCACCCTCTGCGTGGGCGAAGGCAAGCGCCACGCGATGCACAATTTCATCCGCGACGAAATTGCCAAGGGGCGTCAGGCGTTCATTGTCTATCCGCTCATTTTCGAGAGCGAAAAACTGGACTACAAAAACCTGGAACTGGGTTACGAGGAAATCGTGAAGGCCTTCCCGCTGCCGGATTACAAGGTGGCTATCGTCCACGGCCAGCAGAACGCCCAGGAAAAGGCTTTCAATATGGATGCGTTCGTTGCCGGGCGCGCCAACATTCTGGTTTCCACCACTGTCATCGAGGTGGGCGTGGACGTTCCCAACGCCTCCGTGATGGTTATTGAGAGTGCCGAACGCTTCGGCCTGAGCCAACTGCACCAGCTGCGTGGCCGCGTGGGACGTGGCGCCGAGCGCTCCTACTGCATCCTCATGAAAGGCAACAAGGTTTCAAAAGACTCCCAGAAGCGCCTGGACCTGCTGGTTGCCACGGAAAACGGTTTCGAACTGGCCGAAGAAGACATGAAGCTGCGCGGTCCCGGAGACCTCGAAGGAACCATGCAGAGCGGCCTGCCCATTGCCCTGAACATCGCCTCCCTGGCCAAGGACGGGCTCATCCTGAACGATGCCCGCGGCTATGCCCAGTTCATTCTGGAACAGGATCCCACCCTGTCGGCAGAAAAAAATGCCCCGCTGGCACATGAACTCCAGCGGGACAAATATCAGACGAAGGATTATTCCCAGATATCATAAGAGATTCCCGGCTCGACCGGGAATCTATTTCATCCAGCGATCCAGCCAGTCAAAGTAGCTGCGATGCCAGTAGAGGGCATTCTGCGGCTTCAGGATCCAGTGGTTCTCGCCGGGGAAGACAATCAGTTTGGAAGGTACACCCATCATCTGGGCTGCATTGAAGGCTGCCATACCTTCGTCGTAAGGGACGCGGAAGTCGGAACCGCCGTGGATGCAGAGGATGGGCGTGTGCCAGTTCTGGACCAGCTTGTGGGGAGAATTGGCGTAGTGGCGCTGGGCCTTGGGCAGGTTGCTCCAGGGGGAACCGCCCTGCTTGAGGCCGCCGAAGGTGACACCGTCACCGGCTGCACCCACCTGGCCTTCGGTGTAAGCGAACTCATGCAGGCCGCCGTTGTCCCAGTTCGGGAACCACATTTCTTCGGTGGTGAAATACATGTGTTCCTCGTTGAAGATGCCGGCGTGGGCAATGAAGCAGTCGTACACATCCTTGTGGATACCGGCCAGGTAATACACGCTGTAGCCGCCGTAGGAAGCGCCGCAGGCAGCCACGCCGCTCACATAAGGCTCGGCCTTGATGTTGCGCGCAGCGGTGAGGTAGTCCTGCATGTTAAGGCCGATGTAGTCGCCCGAAATCTCCTCGCACCAGGGCTGGCCGAAGGCGGTGGTACCGCGACGGTTGGGCAGCACAACCACATAACCCTGATGGGCCATGAGCATGTAGTTCCAGCGGTAGCTCCAACCCTGGGAAAGCGTGCCCTGAGGGCCTCCCAGGCAGATCTCAATGGCGGGATAAGTCTTGGAAGCGTCGAACTTCGGCGGGAAGAGCACCCAGGTGAGCATCTTCTGGCCGTCTACGGTGGTGAGCCAACGGGCCTCGGTCTCGTGCTTGTCCAGCTGGCCCAGCAGGTGCTCGTTCTCATAGGTGATCTGACGGATGGAGAGGTCGTTCACAGCCACCAGTTCCGTGGGGAAGTCCATGGAAGCGTAGGTGGTAAGGAGCGTGCCGTCCTGCAGCACACCGAACGGGGAACCGAAGTCGAACCAGAGGGTGTCGGAGGTGAGACGCACGGGCTCTTCGCCGGGAATCACGTTGAAGATACCCTGCACGCCCTCGGCCAGGGCCGCAAAGAAGATGGATTCACCATCGGCCGCCCATACGGGTCCGTCTACATTATATTTAAAGTTCTCGCTGAGCTCGCAGATGTTCTCCACGAAGGGATTGCCGCACTGGCCTTCGCCCTCTTCCTCGTACACCACGTCGCCCATCATCAGGCGCACTTTATCGGCCTCATAGCCATCGCGCTCCATGGACAGCCACAGCAGGCGGCTGCCGTCGGGGCTCCACACCGGGTGCGTGTCATAGCCGCCCTTCTCGGTGACGGCGGTAATATCTCCGGTGAGCGGGCAGTATATATAGATGCAGGTATTGGTGGAGAAAGCGTACTGCTTGCCGGTGAGCATCTTGCAGGAGAAGGCGATGTAACGGCCGTCGGGGCTCCAGGCCAGGTCGGCGATGTCGCCGAAGGGGCCGTTGGGCAGCTCGAAGAGGTCGTCGCCCAGGATGTCCATGCCTTCCTTCACCATGCCGTTACCCAGGCTGGCGACGAAGCTGTGGTTGATATCCGTGCGCCAGTGGTCCCAGTGGCGGTACATCAGGTCCTCGGTGGCGTAAGCTTCGGCCTTGTCCAGAGCCGGATCCGTATCGGAGGGCACCTCCACGGCGCTGTGCACGGTGGAAACGTAGAGCAGCTGGGCCTCGTCGGGCGAGAGGAGATAGTCGTCGATGCCCTTCTCAACGTCGGTGAGCTGCGTGCGTTTACCTAGCTTGCCGTCCTTGTAGGCCGCCTTGTACAGCTGGCCGCCCTGGAGGAAGAAGATGGCCTTGCCGTCGGCGCTCCATCGGGCCGATGACAGACTCTTTCCGTCCATGGTGAGCTGCGTAGGTTCACCGCCCGTGACTGGCACGGTGAAGAGATTGCGGACACTGCGGTTGGCGGCAATGTCGGTGTAGCTCACGCCGTAGAGGATGGTCTTGCCATCCGGCGAAAGCTGCGGGTCGCTCAGCCGTCCCAGGGACAGGAGCACTTCCGGAGTCATGTGCCCGTCCGTGATTTCGAGGTTGGAGGGGCCGATGTAGCCATTCTGCGGTTTCATTTCGTTGCTCGAGCAGGCGACGAGACCCGTCATCAGGGCCACCGCCGCAAAGAATTTAGTGTTCATATAGTTTGATAGCGTTGTTCAAGGCTTGCTGCACGGCCTGGCGCAGTTCCAGGGGTTCCAGGACCTCCAGACGGTCTGCGCGTTTGCACAGTTCCATGAGGAAGTTGGGGTTGGGGATGACGCGAAGCGCAAATTCCCCGGGGCCGGTGCATACCTGGCTGGGGTGCAGGGGAAGGTCCTGCAAGTAGGCCGCTTCCCGTTCTGTGGCTTTGAGTTTTACCAGCACAGGCGTCTCGCCTTCCGGCAGGTAGATGCCGTAACTGTCCCGGAAGAGGGCTTCCACGTCGAAGTCTTTCGGCATCTTGAAGGTTTCGCCCGTGCGGTCCAACGAGAGGATGCGGTCCAGGGCATAGGTGCGGAGGGCATCGGCCTCTATACTATAGGCCACCAGGTACCAGCGCTTGGCGAACTCCTTCACGGCATACGGCCGGATGGTGCGCACGTCGGTTTCCGTGCTCAGGTATTTGCGGTATTTGATGGAAAGCACCGCGTTGTCCAGCATGGCCTGCATGGCTACGGTGAGCCACTTCTGGCCGGAGGGAACATCCTCCACGGCTACACGGCCACTGAGGCGTTCCTTCCCCAGGGTGAGGAGACTGTTCACGGTGAACGTATTGATCAGGTACTCAACGGCTTCCCGCTTGTCCACGGCACTCTCGCCGGCGTCGATGCGGTAGCGGTTGGTGCTGCGGTCGCAGGTGATGGCCACCCCGAAAACCTCCTCCACGGCAGCGCGGTGATTGGCAAAACTGCGGCGGGGATAGGCCGCGCCATAACGCGACTCCCATCGGCTTTGCAACTGCGGCCACGTGAGGCCGTTATCCCCCGCTTCCACGAAGGTCTGCACCAAAAAAATGTATTTCTCTACGAGTTCCTGAACCATGGCTGTGCAAAGATACATTTTTTGACTCAGTTTTCATAGACTCCCCACTTTCAGCACGCCGGGAAGACCAAAATCGGGCAAATCCCGTCCTCCCGGAGTGCTCGAGCACGCCGGGAAGCCCAAAATACGGCAAATCCGGTCCTGGCGGAGTGCTGGGACCGGATTTGGAAGTGTCAAAAGAATTATTTCTTCATCTTGCTCTCCATGAGCGTGTCGTATTCGAGGCGCTTGCGGAAGATGTCGATGGCGGTGTAGATGGCGCTCATCATGGAGCGAGGGTCGGCTTCGTCGCGGCCGGCCATTTCGTAGGCGGTGCCGTGGTCGGGGGAGGTGCGCACGATGGGCAGGCCGGCGGTGAAGTTAACGCCATCGGCAAAGGCAATGGCCTTGAACGGGGCCAGGCCTTGGTCGTGGTACATGGCGAGGGTGGCGTCGAAGCGCGTATAGTTGCCCAGGCCGAAGAAACCGTCGGGGGAGTAGGGGCCGAAAGCCTGAATGCCTTCCTCCTGTGCCTTCTGAACGGCAGGGAGGATGATGTTCTGCTCTTCGTCGCCCAGGAGGCCGCCGTCACCGCAGTGGGGATTGAGGCCGAGCACGGCAATCTTGGGGTCGTTCACACCGAAGTCGCGCTCCAGGGAAGCCTTCATGATACGAAGCTTTCCGAGGATGCTGTCCTTGGTGAGGGTTTTGGAAACGTCCCGCAGGGGAATGTGGCCCGTAACGACGCCCACCTTGAGCTGGCTGCTCACCATAATCATGGTAACGTCGTCCACGTTGAACTCTTTCTGCAGATACTCGGTGTGGCCGGTGTTGGAGAAGCCCTCGGCGCTCATGGCGCGCTTGTTAATGGGGGCGGTGACCAAAACGTCAATCTGGCCGTCCTTGAGATCCTTCACGGCCATCTCCAGAGACTTGATGGCAGCCTTGGCGCTGTCCGGGGTGCTCTGGCCGGGCTCGGCGTAGATGTTGTCGGGCAGGCAGTTCACCAGGTTAATCTTCTTCTGCTTGGCTTCGGCGGCCGAAGGAATGACGTTGATATCCATAGGGCCGATGTTATGGACGGTCTTGCGGTAGAAGCCCATGAGCTTCGAGGAACCGTAGATGACCGGCGTGAAGGAGTCCAGGATGCGTTCGTCGCACAGGGACTTGATGATTACTTCGTATCCAATGCCGTTGCTGTCACCCTGCGTGATACCAACGACGAGTTTCGGGAGTGCCATATTCAAATAAAATTAATCTTACAAAGATAATAATTTTTCCTCGCGGACATAGCCCGTATCTTCGGGCAGGTTGGGCTGGTTGTAGGCGGCTACCGCCAGGCGGTCGCAGCGCTCATTCTCCGGGTGACCGGCATGGCCCTTGACCCAGTGGAAGGCAACGCGATGCTTCTGGAAAACGGCGTCGAAGCGCATCCACAGGTCTACGTTCTTTTTGCCCTTGAAGCCGGTGCGCTTCCATTTGTCCAGCCAACCCTCGTTGAGGGCCTTGACCACATAGGAGGAGTCGCTGACGACATGGACCTCGGCGTTGTCCCATTTGATCTGTTCCAGGCCGATGATCACCGCCAGCAGTTCCATGCGGTTGTTGGTGGTGCAGGCGAAGCCGCCGGAAAGTTCCTTCACGTGTTCCCCGCATTTGAGCACCACGCCGTAGCCGCCGGGACCGGGATTTCCGCTGGCTGCACCGTCTGTAAATAAGTATATAGGTTGTTTCGTACTCATAAAATCACACAAAGATAGGAAAAGTTTGCGTTTTGTCATGTCGGAAATAATATGTAAATTTGTCTTAATTGTTAGAAAAACCATAACCTTTATTTATTATGAAGAAAGTTCTTATCATTCTTGCCCTCAGCCTCATGGCTCTTACGGCAAAGGCTCAGGTTTATGTGGGCGGAGGCATCTCCTTCCAGGGTACGGCCGCCAATGGCCAGTCTTCCGCTGTGTTCACCATTGCCCCGGAAGTGGGTTATAATCTGGATGATAACATGGCTGTCGGTCTGAGCATCGGCATGGGCTTCGCAGACGGCATCACCGTCTTCAGCCTGGATCCTTATTTCCGTTACTATTTCCTGGACTGGGGCCCGCTGCGTTTCTTCGCCGACGGTAACTTCAACTTCACCAACACCAGCGTCAAGAACGTGGAAAACGGCTCCCACTCCACCTGGGGTCTCGGCGTTAAGCCCGGTATCGCTGTTCCGGTGAACGAGAAATGGTCCATCGTGGGTCACGTAGCCAGCCTGGGTTACTACGACGGCACGTTCGGTTTCAACCTGAACAGCATGGCCGGTATTGGCGTTTACTACGAATTCTAAGCTCCGGCTTTCAGAATACGGCGCGGCTCCTGAGGGAGTCGCGTTTTTTTTGTATATTTGTGCGCTATGACTAATATCAAAAACTTCGTAAAAGACCAGGTCGCCGCGTCGGCGCAGGTGAAGGAAGCCTTCCTCGCCGATGAAAAAGCCATGAACACGATGGCACAGGTGGCCGATTTATTGGTCAATACGTACCGCGCCGGCGGTAAGAGCCTCTGGGCCGGCAACGGCGGAAGTGCGGCCGATGCCCAGCACATGGCCGCCGAACTGGTGAATAAGTTCCGTCTCAACCGCAACGGCCTTCCGGCCATGGCCCTCACCGTAGACACTTCCATCCTCACAGCCATCGGCAACGACTTCGGCTACGACGAAGTGTTTTATCGGCAAATCATTGCCTGCGGCATGCCCGGTGACATCTTCATCGGCATCTCCACTTCCGGCAACTCGGCCAATCTCGTGCGGGCGCTCGATGCGTGCCGCGAGAAAGACATCCGCACGGTTGCGCTCGTGGGAGAATCGGCCTGCAAAATGGACGACTACGACTACGTCGTACACATTCCCTCGAAGGATACGCCCCGCATTCAGGAGTGCCAGACGCTTGCAGGCCATATTCTGTGCGATATTTTGGAGCGCAGCTTCTTCGGCGGAGAAGGTTTTTCTTTGAGTTAATATTTTTTTTTAGTAACTTTGCGCCGCAATTTTGAGAGCAATAGTTTTCAACAAACAATAAATTAACAAACACAATTATGATCAGACTTGGTATTAACGGTTTTGGCCGTATCGGTCGTATGGTTTTCCGCGCTGCCGTGGAGAACTTCTCTAAGGACATCGTGGTCGTAGGTATCAACGACCTGCTCGATCCCGATTATCTCGCTTACATGCTCAAGTACGACTCCGTACATGGCCAGTTCAACCACGATATCAAAGTGGAAGGCAACTACCTCATCGTAGACGGCAACAAGAT
>Ga0310786_10003302_pt1 | contig 23551 bp, 20 predicted proteins | sample AusTroGonzalo_MG_FD_203881 | JGI IMG/M metagenome (GOLD analysis project Ga0310786, IMG submission 203881) | Bovine rumen microbial communities from tropical cattle in Woodstock, Queensland, Australia - Gonzalo_03 (v2) (version 2) | ecosystem: Host-associated > Mammals > Digestive system >...
CGTTATCGCCAGCCTCACCTTGGTCGAGGAGTTTGCGGAACATCTCAACACCGGTAACAACAGACTTACGTCCTTCGCTACCAAGACCGATGAGCTGAACCTCGTCACCTACCTTAACAACACCGGTCTCGATACGACCAGTTGCAACAGTACCACGACCGGTGATCGAGAATACGTCCTCAACAGGCATCAGGAACGGTTTGTCAACGGCGCGAACAGGAAGTTGGATCCAGTTGTCGCAAGCGTCCATAAGCTCCATTACCTTCTCCTCCCACTCAGGTACACCGTTCAGTGCGCCGAGGGCGGAACCGCGGATAACAGGAGTATTGTCGCCGTCGAAATCGTAGAACGACAGAAGCTCACGCATCTCCATTTCTACCAAGTCAAGCATCTCAGGATCGTCCACGAGGTCGCACTTGTTCATGAATACAACCAGACGCGGAACGTTCACTTGGCGAGCCAACAGGATGTGCTCACGGGTCTGAGGCATCGGACCGTCAGTAGCAGCAACAACGATGATAGCACCGTCCATCTGGGCAGCACCCGTTACCATGTTCTTTACATAGTCGGCGTGACCCGGGCAGTCAACGTGAGCGTAGTGACGGTTAGCCGTCTGATACTCTACGTGAGCGGTGTTGATGGTGATACCACGCTCTTTCTCCTCAGGAGCGTTGTCGATCTGGTCGAAGCTCTTAACCTCAGACAGACCTTTCTTAGAAAGTACCAAGGTAATAGCGGCTGTCAAAGTCGTTTTTCCGTGGTCAACGTGACCGATAGTACCGATGTTAACGTGCGGTTTCGAACGGTCAAATTTTTCTTTTGCCATAGTAATTACTTTTTTATTAACGTTAATAATATTGTATTGTTTTTTCTGTTTTTCTTTGACGTCTTGTTTCCTTTCCGTCAAATAAAGGCAGGTCAGTTTAGACCCCAACCTACCTTATTTTATTTTCTTCCCTTATTGGGGTCCCCGACACAAACCAACGAAGTGTTTGTGGTGGGGAGAGCCAAGACAATTGTGCGCTTTATGGCGCCCAGCGCCATCTGTTAGCACAATTTGTCGCAGGCGAGAGCTGCTTCCGAGAGTTGAACTCGGGACCTCATCCTTACCAAGGATGCGCTCTACCACTGAGCTAAAGCAGCATGAGAGCGGAAAACGGGACTCAAACCCGCGACCCCCAGCTTGGAAGGCTAGTGCTCTATCGACTGAGCTATTTCCGCGGTGCGGCGCTTAAATCCGCGTTAGCGGCTTCTTTGTTCGCGTAAGCGTGACCTTCATTCCAAATCAACAACTGCGCAGCACGTTGTTGATTTGAGAGCGGAGGCAACCGTGCGCTCTATGCCGCAGCGCGGCATCTGTTAGCGCGGTTTGCCGAACGCGAGGTGGGTGCGGATGGATTCGAACCACCGAAGCTGAAAAGCAGCAGATTTACAGTCTGCCCCATTTGGCCACTCTGGAACACACCCTTCGTCAGAACAAGCTTGCGAGACCGAAACACGCTCCGCGCGTTTAACTCGCCGCTGTTCTTCCTCTTAAAATCACAAATCATTGCTCTCGCATGATTTCTGATTTTATTTTCAAAGATCTTCTTTCGCGTAGCGTCTTCTTCTTTTCCCGAAAAGTAAACCAGCGTAGCGTTTGCTTTTCGGAGAGCTGAGGTGTCGGTCGCTTTTATTGCGCCTCGCGCAATCCGTGCGACCCGACTACCGAAAGCGAAGAGCCTCTTGTCGGACTCGAACCAACGACCGCTTGATTACAAATCGAGTGCTCTACCAACTGAGCTAAAGAGGCGATTGTTTCAGCAGCCATTTTCGTTTGGCGCGAAATCGGATGCAAAGGTACAACAATTTTTTCATTCACGCAAATTATTTTCACAAAAACCGACACTCTATCCCGTTTTTCGCAAAATATGTCAACTTGTGCTTACATTTTAGCCCTATCCTGTCTCTATCTCATGCGCGCGTGTGCATAATGTGAATAATAAGGTAAGAGCAAAGGTTTTGTTAACTGCTTAACCGCATTTGCGTGCAAAGATGTGTCCTCTTCGGTTGGTACGTCAATTCCAACTCCCTCGGCAAAAGCCTCAAGCGACATAATCGGAGTCGGATTTAGTGTGTAATAGACCTGCAAAATGAACAAAATGGCAGAAAATTAGCAGATTTGTTGAGAAAAATTTGCATAATTGAGAAATTTTTTATACCTTTGCAGCCAGATTTGTTTGAAAATCGAAAGTTGTACTTTGTGATTTCTGTAAAAATCGAAAGTGCTACTTTTGATATTTGTAAAACTATAATGGTGTAATTGCGTATATATCAACGATAAAATCATTTGCTAATATGTTTAATCGCTACTTCGACATTTCAAAAGAGTTGGACATGAGTATTTTCCTGTTTGGCGCAAGGCAAACGGGTAAGTCAACGTACTTGCGTAGCCAATGTCCGAATGCCGTATATATCGACTTGTTGGATACGGAACTACGCAAGAGCTATTATCAGCGACCGGTGTTGTTGTACGAACAATTAAAGTCGAAACCTGCGGATACATTGGTGATAATTGACGAGATCGTAGAGGTGCCCATGTTGCTGAACGAGGTTCATCGTTTGATATCGGAGGTTGGGTTGACATTTGTGTTGTGCGGCAGCAGTGCGCGCAAACTCAAGCGAAAAGGATACAACACCTTAGGCGGCAGGGCATATCCGTGTTATTTCTACCCGTTGGTTAGTGCCGAGATCCCTGATTGGAATATTGACAAAGCTGTGAATGATGGCATGTTACCCAAGCATTATTTGTCAGCTAACGCCCAACGTCTGCTCTCGGCATACATCGACGTATATCTCAAAGAGGAAATAAAGGAGGAAGCTTTAGTAAGAAATCTTGACGGTTTTCAGCGATTTATGGAAGTGGCAGCATTGACGAACGGTGAGATGGTCAATTATGCGAATATAGCATCCGATTGCGGAGTTAGTGCTGTTACGGTTAAGGAGTATTTCTCGATATTACAAGACACTCTTATCGGTTATATGATTCCGGCATACACGCGCGTCATGAAACGCAAACTGGTTAGTGCTCCGCGTTTCTATTATTTTGATGTCGGCGTTGCTAACTACCTGCTTCATCGCCGTAACATGACACGCGGATCGATTGAGTACGGCCATGCTTTTGAACATCTGATCATACAGGAATTGATAGCATACATCGGCTATACGCATAACGAGCTGAAGTTAAGTTACTGGCGCACATATACGGGGTTAGAGGTGGATGCCGTGATCGGTGATGCACAGATCGCGATAGAGATCAAGTCATGCGACTTTGTGCAGAATAAACACCTGAAAGGCATTCGTGCCTTTGCCGAAGAGCATCCTGATTGCAGAAAGATGGTCGTATCGCTTGATCGCATTACTCGAACCACGGACGGCAATATTGAATTGATCTATGTCCGCGAGTTTCTCACTAACCTGTGGAAGGGATTGTACTTCTGATAATGCATTATTAGAATTAGTCTTGCATTTTTGACCTGAAAAACGAAATTTGCAGCGATTTATGAATAAACTGTTGGACAACTATATCTTCGACGACCGGATGCGGTATGAGTCGCATCATCTGGTGTATTACTATGCGGATGAGGAAGAACCGGTGCAGATTGGTGGATTCCTCGGTGCAGCTATCCTGTGCGTGCGGCTGATTAATAGTGAAGAGGGCGAACGGCGCGTGATCCCGCTCGACATAGAAAGTGAGCAGACGCAGGAATCCCTCTTTACCCGCTATGAGCAAGAGGTTATAGCGGACGATTGGGGACATCTGTATGCCGAGATTCACCAACTCAACGATGCGCATATACAGTTAGCCGTCAGCGAGTTGGAACTATCTGACCTCTGTCTCAACATGCGACAATTGAGTATCGCCATGAATATGACGACTCGTTACATGCAACATCTTGTGGTAGAAGTGTTCCATGAGCATATTTGGGAATATGAGCGGTGGACTATTCCATTCGCGCGGTGGCTGTTCAATGCCGGCCATGCTGAGACGTTCCGTCAGCGGATCCTAACCACCGATTGGATGGATCCGGCAATGGTGAACGCATTCGCCGAGCCGCATAATCTGACAAACGAACCGACATTCATCTTTGAGGGTGAAGATGCCGAGGATATTATGCGCCGGTACTGGGAGTGGCTGTGGGTGGAGGTTCGGAAACTCGCGGCTGAAAGACCCGATTCTGAGCAGCAACTGGCTCAAACAAGAGAGCAGATCCTGGCAGGAGAGACCAATGACCGTTTGCTTGAAGATGACATACGCGAGTTGCCGGCCGAAACGCAAAAACTCTTCCGCAAGTGGATGATGCGATGGACGGCTTTCGTAACCGACAAGTTAGCGTCCACCGCACAGGATTCATTCCCTGAGCAGCAACGCCAGACGCGGGTGGAGCAGGTGCTCTTCCCCGATGCGACGCTCACCTGCCCGGAGCCGAACAAATACACGCAGGTGCGCGAATATATCCATGACCGCTGCCGCTACGATGAAGCGTTCGCTGACTACTACAGATCCCACACCCTCAACGACTTCTGCGAGCAATTGACGCTCCTCTTCGGCTGGTACGTCAACCCCAACTCCCTCGGCAAAAGCCTGAAGCGACATAAAAAGTAAAGATTTTTGACCTTTCGCACGAAAAAGTGTGTAAGAGATTTGCAAATACGAAATATTTTTTGTAACTTTGCAGGCGAAATTTGTAAAGACATGACAAATAGCACGGACATTTTTTCTTTGGAAAGCACTTTATCGGTGTTTTTTGATTGCGTCACCAAGAGCAATCAAACGGAGTCGACAGCCCCTTTCCTGCAAGCCATGACGTCTGTTTTCCATGGACAAACAACCGCATTTGTCACTCCTTTTGCTTTGGATGACGACTCAACAGCAAAAGTGATAGACCAGTTGAAAGAGCACCTTTTGCCCTATTGTCCAGACACGCTGAAAGTGCTCAATATGCCGCTGACATACTTGTTGGATGAGTTGATTTGTAATATTCAGCAGCACGCACAAGCAGACAAAGGCTATGCGTATCTAATGTACAATAAGGCAGCTAAGACGATAGAGATCTTAATCGCTGATTTTGGCATTACCATCTACGGCAGTTATGTCGCGGCGCAAAAACACCTTGATAAGTTGGGCGATAGTGATGCAGAGGCACTTAACCTTGCACAGAACGGCTACTCGGTAAAGAACTTGCCTGACACGGAAAATCGCGGCTACGGAATATCATCGAACATGAGGATGGTAGTGGACGGCTTGCATGGAGAGTTTGCCGTACTTTCCGGTAATGCACTGATGCTGCAAGTGCCAAACAAACGTGCTATTCTTGCCCTACCATCGGAGATTGACTTTAAAGGCACAATGATCATGGTCCGTATCCCGGCACAAGTGCCTGATAGTTTTAACCTTTATAATTATATGAGTTAGTATGAAGCAGATTATCAATATACAAGAGCAATATGGCGCAGAGTTACATACGCGTCAGATGATGGAGCGTTTAGCCGCTTCTTTGGTGCCATCCAACGAATATTTGTTGGATATGAGCGGTGTTGCGCAGATATCCCGTTCTGCTGCAGACGAACTCTATAACCTCACACATAGCGATATACATGTGGATTTGATTAATATAGAGCCGTTTGTAGAGAAAATGCTCTCTGCCGTTACCAAAGGCCGTTTCTTACCGCGTCAGCATTCAGCTGGAGACATGCCTATTATCCATTGCGCTACAATCAGCAGTGTTCAGCGCCAACTGATGGCTAAATGACAGAATAACCCAAGCGCATAGCGTTGCGCTGAAAAAATAACATATTAACAGCATTGGCTATTATTCGCGTTCGAGAAAAAGGTCCGGAAAACTAATTTCTTAACAGAATCAGAAAAGCCATGTTCACGGAAGTCCCGGACTTCCCAACAATCACCATAAGCACAGATTTTCTGTGTGGGTATATCTATGGTGATTGGCGGGTTTTCTTTCCGGACCTCCCGTGAACGCGAGTAGATATACTCACTTTTCTTTTCTGCCCAAGTGATTGATGGCAATGCACAATTGCTATCAATCTATGGCAAAGGCAGATCTAAAAGCAGCAAAAGTTGGGAAAAATGACGAGTTCTATACGCAATTAGACGACATCGCCAAAGAACTCAAGTACTACAGGCAACACTTCAAAGGGAAAGTGGTGTTGTGCAATTGTGATGATCCCTATGAGAGCAATTTCTTTAAGTACTTTGCTCTTAATTTCAACGCGTTGGGATTGAAGAAATTAATAGCAACTTGTTACAATGGCTCGCCTATTGCAGGTGACGAGTTACCTTTACTATTCGAGATAGAGGAAGCTGAGCCAAAGAAGATAGCCTATAAAGTAGAAATCACTGAGGTTGCAGACTACAATAACGATGGTGCAGTTAACCTCGCTGATGTCCAATGGCTAATCCAAAACGATAAAAATGTCTTGTCTCTATTAAAAGGTAATGGCGATTTTCGCTCTTTAGAATGCGTTGAATTACTTAAAGAAGCAGATATAGTCGTAACAAATCCTCCTTTCTCTTTGTTTAGAGAATATATTGCTCAATTAATAAAGTATGACAAAAAGTTCCTGATACTAGGTAATATGAACGCTATTACCTATAAAGAGATTTTTGCACTTATAAGAGAAAACAAGATATGGCTTGGAAATGGGTTTAATTTGTCAATGATATTCAAGACTACATATGCAAATACACTTGAGGGGAATCGTCAATATGTGCGTTCTAAAGGATATGACCCGGACAAAAATTATGTTAAAACTCCTGCTATCACTTGGTATACAAATCTTGATATACAAAAGCGTCATGAGACATTAGACCTATATAAGCATTACACGCCAGAGGAGTTCCCAACTTATGATAATTATGATGCAATAAATGTGGATAAAGTTACTGATATCCCGAAAGATTATAATGGGTATATAGGAGTTCCAATAACATTCGTAGGGTCGTATAATCCTGACCAATTCGAAATAATCGGGCAAGGGCAAGGAAATTTATATAGAGAATTAACTCCCTATGGGTTGAAGCAAGAATTTGTAGATAATTATTATGCCAACGGAGGAAAAGGGTCTATTAAAGCAGACCATCCAGTATTAGGATATTATAATAACAAAGGTATTGCAACTATTCCATATATGAGAATAATAATTCGCAAAAAACCACAAAAGCCATGAAAATAGAATTACATCAGATCTCGGTGCGCGAGTTGTGCGCGAGTTACAACGACCTCAGCATTCAGGAGGAAGGTATAACAGGCTATGGCGGACGATTGAATATCCGTCCGAAGTACCAGCGAGAGTTTGTCTATGATGAAAAGAAACGTAACGCCGTCATGGATACCGTTTGGCAGGGCTTTCCGCTGAATGTCATGTACTGGGTACGCGTAGGCGATGACCAATACGAACTCCTCGACGGGCAGCAACGTACAATCTCCATCTGCTCGTTTATAGCAGGTGAGTATATGATGCCGTTCGACGGTAACCTGCTCGGATTCAACAACATGACCATTGAGCAGCAGAATCGTATTCTCGACTACAAGCTGCAAGTGTATATCTGCGAGGGTACTGACGAGGAGAAACTCCGTTGGTTCCAGACCATCAACATCGCCGGTGAGAAACTGACGAATCAAGAGATTCGCAACGCTATCTATTCCGGTGCGTGGGTGACGCAAGCCAAACGCCGTTTCTCCAAGACAGGCTGCGTGGCGTACAAGATGGCTTCGGACTATATGAGCGGTTCGCCTATTCGTCAGGATTACTTTGAGTCTGCCCTCGAATGGATAGGTGACGCGCAAGGTAAGACCATTGAGCAGTACATGGCTCTGCATCAGCACGACACCGATGCTGATGAACTCTGGCAGTATTTCCAGCGCGTCATCCAGTGGGTGGAGATGTTGTTCGGTCGTAAGTACAAAAAAGAGATGAAAGGTGTGGAGTGGGGATTGCTCTACAACCGCCACAAAGATACTACCTTAACCGCTACGGCTATCGGCGAGCAACTGGCTAAACTGATGGCTGATAGCGACGTGCAGAAGAAGTCCGGCATCTTTGCATATATCTTAGACGGCGATGTTCATCATCTCGGTATCCGTGCGTTTGATGCCAATACCCGCCGCGAGGTTTATGAGCGTCAAGGCGGCAAGTGCGCCATCTGCGGCAAGCCGTTCGATATCGAAGTCATGGAAGCAGACCACATCACCCCGTGGGTGGAAGGCGGACGAACCATCGCGAGTAACTGCCAGATGTTATGTCGCGATTGTAATCGCCGCAAGAGTAGTAAATAACGGATTAATACTTCTCCGGCAGGAAGATATTCTCCATCAATGGTTGGCGAACAGGCGGCTGTTGATGGAGTAGTTGTAGTTATTTGTTGGAAAACTTCGGAATGAAAACACAAAAAACTTCGGAGTGAAATCGCAAAAAAGTTCGGAGTGAAATAATTGAAAAGTTCGGAGTGCAAAATCAAAAAAGTTCGGAGTGAAAACGTCAAAAAGTTCGGAGTTGTTTGCAAATGTAAAATAAAATCAGTACCTTTGTCGCGATTTTATATAAACGTTCCTACGAGGGACAGAATCTTAGACAACACGAATATGAAGTATCTTGAAAGAGTAGGCGATGAAGAACTGAAACGTAAACTCCGCAGTAGTGCAGCAGTTCTTATTGAAGGACCTAAATGGTGCGGTAAAACATCTATGGGGGCGCAGTTGGCAAAGAGTATTGTGTATATCCAAGATCCGGACAAACGCAGTATGTATCGCAAGATGGCCGACGCGCAGCCTTCATTGTTGCTGGAGGGCGACACACCACACATGCTTGACGAGTGGCAAACGATTCCTGTCCTGTGGGATGCTGTGCGTTTTGCTGCCGACCAACGCCAGCAGATGAATCAATTTATCTTGACCGGTTCAGCCACTCCTTTGGATGACAAAGAGAATAGTGAGATTGAACATACCGGTACCGGTCGTATTGCCCGATTACGGCTGCGTCCGATGAGTCTGTGGGAGTCGCAAGAGTCTCGCGGGCAGGTGTCGCTCAAAGCATTGTTTGACGGAACACAGACGATGGAGCTCTTCGAGAGCCCGCTCTCAATCAAAGATATTGCATATACGATGTGTCGCGGTGGCTGGCCGGGAGCATTGGCGCTGGAGAAAGACGATGCTTTGAATGTGGCTGTGAATATTGTTGATGAATTGGTGAACACAGATGTTAACAAGGTAGATGGCTCCGAGAAAAATCCCGATAGAGTTCGTGCCGTACTTCGCAGTTATGCGCGCAACGTCTCAACGATGGCTGCAGCTAATACGATCATGGCAGATGTACGCGCTAATGATGTGTCTATTACCGACAAGACGCTCTCGAACTATCTAACCGCCTTACGGCGACTGTTTATTATTGAAGATGTTAAGGCTTGGCAACCGTCGTTGCGTAGTAAAACGGGTATTCGTACTTCTGACAAACGTCATTTCGTGGATGCCAGTTTGGCTACAGCAGTGTTGGAACTCACACCTAAAAGTCTGCTGGAAGACTTCAACCTGTTCGGATTCTTGTTTGAAGACTTTTGTTTGCGCGACGTACGCGTCTATACTGAAGCCTTGCGCGGATCAGTATTCCATTACCATGACAATTCAGGTTTGGAATCCGACCTTATTATCCGTCTGCACGACGGTCGCTGGGCTGCCGTTGAAGTCAAAACAGGAAGTAAAGAGATTGATGACGCTGCTGAGAACCTGAAGACCTTGGTCGATGAGGTTGATACATCCAAGATTGGCGAACCGGCATTCTTAATGGTAATCACCGGTGGTCAATACGCCTATCGGCGAGAGGACGGCGTTTATATTGTACCAATCGCTTGCTTGAGACCATAAATATAACTTCTCCGGCAGGTAGATATACTCCATCAATGGGCGCTTAAAGAGGCGGCTGTTGATGGAGTATTTATTGTGTCATAATCTATTACTTTTGAACAATGGTGGCTAACTGGACATTGTCTTGAAAATATTGTTGCGGATTCAGATCCATGATAGCAGCATGCTGTTTGGCGCACATGTTATTGTATGTAGGCAAAATCATTGATGAATTGTTAATGCTCAATACAGCAAATATAATGACCGGTATCACACCTAACAAAATACTGACACATTCCAGTATCAAGAAAGTATTTGCTTTCTTGTAATAGGCATACGCCTCAGGGCAATGTAATTCCAGAAATCTGTGGAACTCACTTTCTGTCAGCACCATATTCCCTCCCACATAGCGGTTCTTTGGGTTCTTTTTGCCGGGCACGTGAACCTTGGTGTAAGTGAATTTAGGTAGTGTACCTCCCTGAAATTCATCCGCCTTGTATATCGTACGGCTACTTTCATAACCCTCTTCACTGCCTTGACTCACTTTCTGCTCCGGGTTGCCGCGTGCCGTCTTGGCCTCATAAGATGTCTGAGAATAGTACTTTACCTGCCCGTTTTTGAATGTCACCGTCTTAATTTGCGATGCCGGCAAAGTGCTCTCATCATCTCCCACGACATACGTTACATGATCGCTTTTCATATCCACGATATGCGCCGTTATCGTTCGTCCTGACAAGAGCGCGATTTCCGCAATGCTTTCGTCAACAACAGGCTGTTTGACTTCGGGTGCGGGGGTGGGAGCGGCAACGGGTGCTGGTGCAGGTACTGGTGCGGGTGCTGGTGCGAGGTTTGTTGCGGGGGCACTTGGCTGGCTGTACAAGACAACCTTCCCGTTAGCGTAGATGATACTGCTTATCTCATCGGTGCTGATGACGAATGTCGGGCCGTCGAGGTAATCCTTCTCCTTGTAGCGGATTTCGGATTTGCTGACCTCGGTGATCTTCGCATCAATCTTCTTAGCGTCGGTTGTTACAATAATATCTTGCGCGTACGCGCTGAGTGAGAGCAGCAGGGCTGCTATGCCGAATACGGCTTGCTGTAAATAGTGTCGCATAATGCAATCGATTTAGGCTACAAAGATACGACTTTTGCACGAATTATGCAAAAGTTCGACGGTTTTATCGAAAGAATCGAATTATTGAAGCAGACGAGTAAGTTCGTTGCGTGCCTTGGCGACCTTTTCTTTTGCCTTGGCTGGGATAGCTTCGTTGAACTGGCTGGGAGTGGGTACTTTCTTCCTTGTTACCTGTGCGACCCATAGTCGCAGATTGCGTTTGTCACTAAGATCGGCTTTCCCCAGTTGCTCCAGCGCAGTCAGGTATTTGGCGATGTTGGCAAGATTGATGTGATCGGATTTGTCGGCGTGAGACGGTTGTTCGCGTAACAGGCGTTTTACACGTTCTGTTTGATCGGGAGTAAGGGCGCGTAGCGGCGAATATTCTTCTATCATCGCCTGTAGCTCGCTTGCGTGGCGTTGCTTGAGTATATATTCCACCTTCTCCTCCATCTCCTCCTCTTCGTCACTTTTGACGAAGGGCGACAGACACAGGCGGCATACGATCAGCAGCGCCCAGAACGCTCCAAGACCAAAGAACACACACGCGATTTGGCGCTTCCACGGCGTGTTGAGTGTTGCCAAAATAAGCAGCACAAACAATACGACCGTGATGACGCCCAGTACTTTGCGCACCGTGCGGTCAATGGTGTATAACCGGTTACGTGTCGTTGCTTTCATCTGACAAATCAATTACGAGTGCAAAGGTACTAAAATTTTTCGGCATTTGCAAGAGAGAGAAAAACTTTTTACTAAAAATTCCACTTTTTTGCAAAAAAATGCACAAAAAAAGCGTCATGTGACGTCACGTGACACGAAGGGACAAAAGTGTCCTTTGAACGGGACAAATTATTTATTATCTTTGCAGCGGATTTCGATTTTTTCGGAATCCGCAAACCTGTTTGTTTAACTAATATTTGTTTTTGTATGATTGAAAAAGTCAATTCCGTTTCGGAGGAGCAGGCTAACCTCCACATCGTGGAAAACATGGATGTAAACAACCTGCCTCAACTATTGCAATCCGTCCTCTCGCTCGCCAACACACCTGCCGAGAAAGACATGCTCCTTTTATCCTCGCTCGTCGCGTGCTCAAGCGTGATGCCTAACCTCTATGTCAAGTACGGCGTAGCAGCCAAGCGTTACTACCCGAACCTCCAGCTCTTCATCGTCGGCTCTGCCGCGTGCGGCAAGGGTATAGCCAACCTCGCCCTCGAGCTCGTCAGACCTATTCACGAGGCGATGCCGCTCATCATTCCGGGCGATGCCACGTACCCCGCGTTCTACCAGACGCTTGCCAAACAAAAGGGTAGGGGCTACATCCACGAGTCCGAAGGATCAGTCATCACCGACATCTGGCGCTCGTCCAAGGCGAACTACAACACCGCACTCCGTAAGGCTGCCGAACACGAACCGATCTCCCGCAGCCGCTGCAAGGAAGCCTCGGTCATCCAGAACCCGCAAGTCTCGATGGTGCTCACCGGCACGTTCAGCCAGTACCACGCACTCGTCCCGAGCATAGAGAACGGTTACTTCAGCCGTCTGCTCACACTCATCGTTGATGAGCACCAGGCTTTCAGCAGTCGTTATGTCCAGCCCTCGGAGAACTCCGACGAGGTGATCCGTGCTGCGGCTGAGCAGCTCTACCGGTTGTGTGAGTCTCTGTTTGCCGCCAAGCCGCGCGAGTTCCGGTTAACACCCGACCAGCGCACCCGTCTTGGCAACCACCTCGAGACCGCTTACCCCACACTCATCCGCATGCTCGGCGAGGACTTTCACTCCGTCATCCTCCGCATGGCTGTCCACATCGAGCGCATCGCCATGATCCTCTCCGCCCTGCGTCAAGGTTCAGCTCTCGCGGTTAAGTCCGCGAGCAATGATGCATCGACCATACATGGGCGATTAGACTGCTCCGACACCGACTACGCCAGCGCCGAACTCATCGGCAACAAACTCATCCTCCACATGGCGCAGGCCTACCAACTCATCCGGGGCACACACCAAGTCGAGACTCCCATCGTCAAACCCCTCGACCAGAAGCAGATACTTCTATCCCTCCTCCCCGATGAATTCGGACACGCCACCCTCGTCAAAGAGGCTGCAACACAAGGTATTTCACCTCGTACAGCCGAACGTTGGAATGAGGCTTGGCTACAACAAGGAGTGGTTTTTCGACTTAAGTACGATTGCTATAAAAAAATTGCATGACGATGTTGGCGATCTTGGCGATATCGTCAACATCGTCAAGTTCGCCAATGCAAAATTTTCTTCGTTAATTGGCCCCGAATCGCATTCGGGAACATAAAAAACGTTAGTTATTCGTTAACTATTCGTTAACTATTCGTTGAATATTTGTTAATTAGTAACGAGGGTAAATAGGGCGCGCAAGGCAGTTCCCTTATTCCTTCAAACTTTAAATTCATTATTTATTATGGCTCATCTTAAGACAATCGACAGCGTCAGATTTTCGAAAGGCGCACTAAGTAAGAAACGTGTACAAGGTGTAGATCATTTTACCTGCACCAAGAACAAGGAGTTCCATGACCCGCTGACCAAACAGGTGGTGGGCTACGGACCGAATGAGATGTTCATTCAGCACTATCGTAACTACGAAACAGCACCACTCACTCCCGCTGAAAAGGTGCAGCGGGGCAAGTGGCGTGACACCTGTTGCTCCGCACCGGAGATCATCAACAACCCTGCGCACCCGCGGTACATGCCGCTGTATCATGCGTGGCGTGCACAACTTGACAGCGAGGATCCGATCAAGCAGTTTCCGAACTTCGTTAGGCATGTACTGAGTCAGGAAGGATAGTTGCCTGATGTACGCAATAAAAAGACACAAATGATAGCATTTTGTGCAAAATTGGTAACATTTTTGTCTGAAAAGTTTGCAAATGTCAAAAAAAAACAGTATCTTTGCAGTCGCGTTCGTCAATCGGGTCGCACAGACTGACCGCTCCGCGCTCATTAAAGCGACCGATGCCTCCGCTCTCCCCACCGCGTCCACTCCGTTAGGGCGCGTCGGGGACCCCGTAGCGAACGCCGGCACGGAAACCGTTTATAACGCGCAAGGTGTGGAAGTTCGTTAAATCGTTAAGCTGTTAAATCGTTAAATTGTATATGAAAAGACTCTTTATGTTGCTGCTTGCATGCAGTTTGCTGCCTTTGGTCTGTATGGCCGAGACAAAAGAGACCCGTGACACTCTGAAACATGAGGTGCGCATTGGTTACGGTGACCCGATGTTCGAGACGATGCGCTGGAAAGACGAGCCCAACAAACTGGGCGTGCCGATGAACGTGCGTCAGAACTACCGTTACACCGGTCATATCTACGGCGAGTATATGTACCGCTTCAACTCGTGGCTCGGCGTGGGTGGTCAGGTGGATTTTGGTGCTACGATGTTTGATTACAACTCGTATCAACTGGATGCTCAGGGCAATCAGTTCCTTGCCTCCAGCCAGCCTCGCTTTTTCTATGACCTGTGTATCATGCCGTCGGTGCGTTTCACGTATTTCCACCACGAGTGGGTGAATCTCTATTCGGGCGTGCAGCTCGGTGTCGGCATTCATGGAGATTACCTCGGTCGTAGCGAGGTGGGTGCTGCGTTTGGAGTCACAGCGCTCGGTCTGTCGGTCGGCCGCGAGCATTGGTTTGGCACCGCTGAGATTGGCGGGTTGAGTAACTTCCAATCCCTGACCGCCATCTATACGATCTGGACAAAATGGTTCAATGTATCGGTGGGATATAGATTTTGAGATTTAAAAATTTAAAGATTTGAAGATTATGAAATACCAAACCAGTATATTTTCCCTTGGTACTTTGTTCCTTGTCGCTTTGTCTTTTGCTTCCTGCCAGGCGGATAAGAAAGATTACACCTCTTTTGTAAAGGACGCAGCCGGTTATCATGTGATAAGCAGTGGCGATGTGGATCTGGACAAGCAGTATCCCGTTTGGGCTGACCAGTTGGGTAATACCCCTTCGGATGTCGATCCGTGTGACCCGAATGGCTACAACCAAGTGGAAGGTAAATCGACCTTCATGCAGATGTTTTCGCCGCTGATGAACATGATTACGAACTCCGATGTGCATCAGATTGTCGGAACGTATTCATCCGAATACAAAGGCCAGCCTATTATGCTGTCGGGTAACATGTACGTGCCGAAGTCCAAGAAGTGCAAAGGCTTGATCATGGCTTGCCACTACACCTATGCGGCGCTATGCGAATCGCCCTCGCAAGGGCCGACGCTCTCCGCGCTGTTGGCGACGAAAGGTTATGCTGTGGTAGATGCCGACTATGTTGGCTTTGGCGTGACCTATCAGATGGTTCACCCGTATCTGGACAAGGCTGCTACGGGGCGTGCTGTAGCGGATTTCGGCAGGCTTGCACGACCGTTCCTGGAAGCGAACGGTTATACGTTCGAGACCGATGATATTTATATCTTCGGTTACTCGCAAGGCGGACACGCTGCGGTGGCTACGCAGGAGTTTATCGAATCCCATCCGGACTATCTGAAAGACCTGCCAATCACCCGAGTTCTGTGCGGTGGCGGTCCGTATGACCCGATGGTGACGTACGAGGTAGCCAAGAAGACTGATGTGATTGGTTTCCCGGCTGTTGTCCCGATGTTCCTGCAAGGCACAATCTATGCCAACGACCTGAACGACCAATCGCTGACGATGCCTATCACCGAAGCGGATTTCCTCTCCGACGAGATGCTCAAGGATAATCGCTACAAGGTGTGGCTGAACAGCAAAGCCTATACCATGGATCAGGTTAACCTGCTGATGAAAGGCATCGGCTGTGGCAAGTTCTCTACCATCCTGCGCCCCGAGGCAATGGACGAAAACTATCCGCAAAACAAGATCCTCTTTCAGAAACTCAAAGAGAATGCCACCACGGGGTTCTGCCCGAAGTCGCCGATGTTCATCTTCCACTCCAAAGGCGATGATGTTGTGACGTTTGAGAATGCAGAGATCCTGCAGAAGCGTTTCCGTGAACTCGGAGCAGATGAGAGTAAAATTGAGTATGACTATGGCAACTACGGTTCACACCGCTCGGGACTGCTCAAGTTCCACATAAAAGTATTGGGGATGTTGAAGTGAGTAGGGATGTGTTAATTATTAGCAAAAAAATCCATATTTTGCATCAAAAAAATTTGCAATTATGGATTTTTTTTTTGTACTTTTGGGGCAAAAAACTTGCAATTATCAAATATTTTTTGTACCTTTGCGGTGGATTTGTGTTAGCCCGACATGCAGATTGACTGGAGGACATATTGGGAGCGGTTCTGTGCGTGGTACATGGCGCAACAGGAGGTGGTCAAGAAGCGCAGCGAGGTGTCGCACGAGCGCATAACGATCAAGCGTGCCGTGCTGTTTGTATAACGAACAAAACAAACGATAACATATGACCAACAACGTAAATTATTCCAACCGCGTGCGTACGATGTTGCGGATGACGGTGTTACTGAGCCTGCTACTGCTGCCTTATGGTGCGCAGGCACAATGGCGTCTGGGTGTGAACGGTGGCGCTACATGGAACCACTATTCGATTAACAAACAATACATGACAGATTACCGCTATGTGGATGAATGGGGCGGCATGGCCGGTGTGACGACGCAGTACAACTTCTTTGACTGGCTGGGACTGCGCGGCGAGCTGAACTTCGTACAGCGTAACTACCGTCATACGCGTTACGAGTACGCCGACAGGCTGAATGTGCGCTACGAGAACAACTACCTGCTGCTGCCGGTGACGGTGAACTTCAGCTTCGGCGGGCAGAAAGTACGCGGATTTGTGAATGCGGGTGTGTATGGCGGCGTGTGGCTGAACGGTCACTACGGCGGTACGGAGTGCAACTCGATGGGCGGCGGAAAGAGTTTCACCTTCTCGGAGCCGTACGCGTTCAATAGTCAGAAAGACCAGCGCGGGGACTTCGGTTACACCGGCGGTGTAGGCGTAGAGTACAAGTTCCACGAGCACTGGTTGGCGCAGATTGAGGCTACATGCTACTACAGCGTGATCAGTAGCACCAAGCAGTACATGACGTACCAGAAAGACTACCGCTACAATACGACGATCGGATTGAAGGCGGGAGTTTCTTATGTGTTTTAGTTGACAGTTGATAGTTGACAATTAAAAGTTGAAAGTTATGAAAACGAAGATATTTTTGATAGCGGCAGCAGCGGTTTTATTTACGGGTTGCCGTCTGGAGAGTGACGACGTGCTGAACTATGCGCATCAGGACGAGATGGCGTTCAGCAAGGCGGAAGGCAGTTACGCCGCCAAGTTCGATGTGGTGTGGAACGGTCTGAACGCGAACTATGCGTTGTGGGACTATGAGGCGGAACATGGTTTGAATTGGGATAAGGTGTATGAGGAGTTCCGCCCGAAGTTTGTAGCTTTGGATTCGTCAAAGACGACCGTGACCGACAAGCAGCTGAAAGCCTTGCTGGACTCGGTGATAGCACCGCTGCATGACGGACACCTGTCGGTTCAACTGAAAAACCACGCAACGGGCAAATACGTAAGTTCAGGTCCGGGTTCGTTGCGCCTGGCGCGTGAGCGTTTGGACGAATATTTGACAGCAGCACGTACGGAGCTGAATCTGAACTATTATGCGAAAAACGGATTGCTGAAGGAATACACTGTAAAAAGTTCCTATACTATTCAAACGGTAGCGATGGAAGCGCTCAAATACGTGGAGGCGGTCGTCACTCGGCTGGAAGCTATTCCCGAGTCGGAGCGTACACCGGCGCAAAACGACACATTGGCGCTCTACTCACCGATAGGCAGGGAGTTATCTTCAGCCCTTTCCCTTACCTTAGCGGGTGAAAACCAGATGGCTATAGAGAAGTACAATATAATAGCCTACAAATACCAGTACCTGCATATCCCGTATCTGGAACCGATAGACCCGGTAATCAACGAATATGGTCTGGAGGTCACCTACGCATTGTTTAAGGACAACATAGCCTACCTGAAGTTTGACGGATTCAAGCTCAGTGCCTATCTCGATGACCAGTTTATCAATCAGATCTTCGGCGGTAGTAGCGATGCGACCAAGGCGTTGGTGACGGAGGTCGGCGACGTATGGCGTGCGTGGTTCAATGCCATTCAGGAGCATCACAAAGCCGGTGATCTGAAGGGTGTGATTATCGATGTGCGCAGCAACGGTGGTGGACTCCTCTACGACTCGAAGTTCGTGCTCGGTGCGCTGAGACAGGCGGACGAATCAGGAGGATTCCATGATTGTGACGCCCGATTCAAGCGTGGCTCGGGACGCTTTGACTACTCACCGGTTATGCCGCAGATCATGTCGGTTCTGGATTCGGCACACGTGACGGTGACTGCACCGGTTGTGGTGCTGTGTAACTGCGGATCGGTAAGTATGGCGGAACACACCTCGTACGGCGTCAAACTGTTTGAAAACGGCAAACTGGTCGGCACGCGTACGTTCGGTGGCTTTAGCGCGTTGTCAGACGAGCCGAGTTACTCGAACAACTATGCAGGTTATGTGGGTGTGGAGAACGTGACACCGGTGTTCTGTTATATTCCGCAGGAAGTGGCATATCTCTTGGAAGAGAACTCCAAGGGCGAGAAGATTGTTGAAGGCTACGGTATAGAGCCGGATATCGAGGTTGCCCTGGATGCAGAAACATTTAATAAAGTCGGCACGGATAACCAGCTCGACCGTGCGTTGCAGTATATCCGGACAGGGAATTGACAGTTGAAAGTTTAAAATTATTATGATATGAAGACAAAACTACTAATACTGCTGTTGTTGTTAGCAGTCAGCGGTCAGCGTTCAGCACTCAGAGCTGATGAGGTGGTGCGGCTGGAGCCGCTTGCAGGATCGGCGAGCGAGTACAGCGTGGCTGAACTGCTGCGCGTGGAGCTCAGCGGCGATTCGATCCGGTTCATCGGGACGGACGGCACGTTGGTCGCCGAGGTATATAAGTACGACTATGTGCAACTGACCATAGCCGATACCCCTACTGCCGTGGAGCCAACCGGCGTAGAGCCGCAACAGATGAAAGCCCACAAGGTAATCCGCGACGGACAGGTATATATCCTGTTCGGCGACAAATTGTATAACATCTCCGGAAATAAAATCAAATGAGTATGAAACGTATAATTATTCTCCTTTCATTGTTCACTCTTTCTCTTTCGATGACCGCGCAGACGTATGTGTGGAAGAACGGTCATCCGCTGGTGGAGAACCCCGACAGCATCACGTTCGTCAAGCCGGACATAGGGGCGCAAATGTATGATTCGAAAGCCATAACCGATGCGATTACCGAGCTCAAGTTCAAGTACCTGACCCGGGATTATACGGGTGCTCCGGTGTGGATGTCTGCGCAGCTCTTGCTGGCAAAGGAGCAGATGGAAAGCAAGCATATCCGATTTATGGCACTGTACAACCACTACACTATCTCCAGTTCGAGCGATTGCCCTACATGCGGCTATCGCGATCTGCAGGGTGTAGCATCCTCGTTGGGCGTTGCCGTGGTGGCAGCTGACTACGAGGGTTTTGGCGAGACGGGCGATCGCGTGCAAGCGTACTGCTTCGGCGAGGCGAATGCCCGCGCATCCATCGACGCGCTGCTGGCAGCCCGCGAGTGGCTCAAAAGCGAAGGCTACACGCTCAGCGACTCGATCATCAACTACGGCTATTCGCAAGGCGGGCAGACAACCGTAGCGGCGCTCAAACTCTCACAAAGCGAGTACAAGGGCAAGGTGCACTTCATGCGGACTTATGCCGGTGCAGGCCCGTATGACCTGCGACTGACGTACCGCAAGTTCCTCGAGTGGGAGAAGATCGGTCAGGCTGCCGTGTTGCCGCTGACCGTGATCACCGTGAACGAGCTGATGCACATGGGTATAGACTACAAGCAGGTGTTCAAAGAGCCGCTGGCAAGCAACGTCAAGAGCTGGATCATCTCCAAGAAGTTCAATGTTGACGAACTGTCGAAACTGATCGGTTCGGACAGCGTGAAGTATTTCACGCAACCGGCGTATATGGATTCCACGTCAGCAGAGATGCAAGTGATGCTGCGCGAGGTGGACAAACAGCGTCTGACGACAGGCTGGGTACCCGACAGCGATACGCACATCAAGCTCTACCACTCGATGAAAGACGATATAGTCGCACCGGAGAACTCGGTGAATATGTACCATCTGTTCGAGCAGAACGGCGTAACGAACGCTGTGCTGGACACAACGTCGCTCACAGCGAAGCACCTGGATTCGGGCATGAGCTTCGCTATACTGCTGATACAGGAGATTATGCTGTGGAAGCAAGGATTATAGTAACCCCCAAAGACACATTTTGATAACAAAATTGCGGAAATTGGTAGCATTTTTTTGCTAAATAATTTGCTATTGTCATTTTTTTCCCGTACCTTTGCGGGCGATTTCGTATAATGTGCAAGGCGTGGAAGTACTTGTTGCACAGTTAGCACCGATGCCGGTGATGCAGCAGAAGTTGGTTTTGTCGGAGAACTTCAAGATATCTCGTATATAGGGTTTGAGCTGGAGGAGAGGGAAGTTCCGACGGAGGTGAAGGAGAATTTGAATGCAAAATGCAAAGTGCAAAATGTAAAATTCCTGCGCGACGGTCTGCTGTTCATCGAGCGAGAGGGGAAGACGTATAATGTAAATGGCGCAAAAATTCGTTAAGTTATTAAGCTGTTAAATCGTTAAGACAAACCGGTGTAGAAATAAAATAAACTTAATAGATATGAAAAACAAATTTTTGTATTTGACAGTCGTTCTGCTGTTGTCGGTTATGACGATGCAGGCGAATGACTACATGGAGCAAGATCGTCACTATTCGACTCGTACGGGTGGTGCGGACTGTATCCATTTCACCATCCCCGTATGGGCGGCAGGCGCCTATGACTACTATGCCGTAGACGAGAGTTATGTATATTACAAACTGACCGGTTCGGACGAGAAAGTGGTGATCAGTCACTATAAGTCTGAGGAATACGGCGAGAACGACAAAGAGAACGGGCGAGGCTCCGCATGGATGAAGCTGGAGAACGACAAAGGCGAGATCGTCGTGACGTCGATGGCTTCGGGTGTGAACCAGCATATACCGTCGGGCAGTTGGACGGAAAAGCTGATTGTAAAGCAACGTCCGGATGACGGCTACGACTATGTGACTTTTCTGGAGTTTGATTGGTATCCGCATCAGGACTTGAGCGACACGACGTTTGTCGTAGGTGTTCACTCGGTGTTCCAACGCAGTTATACCCACGGCAACAAGATGGAGAAGAACTTCGATCTGGGTCAATATAAAGGAGCGGGCAACGATATGATGCCTCAGCTGTTCACCCCGTATCTCTACCAGGTGAACCAGTCGGGTATGACGGGCTACGGCTATGCCGCTATCCCATACTCGACGTTCTATTCAACGCTCGGCTATACCATGTCTACTCAGGACACGACGTTCCACAAGAACACTAGCCGTTCGGACAACATCTTCATCATGACTGCCGACAGCGTTCTGAGCGGATTCTATGTGGACTTTCTGGAGTACCGCAACGAGGAGTTAGGGACAACGATGACGCAGCGCTCGAACAAGATAGACCTCCCTGCCTATCACCGCATCTATGGTTTCGGCGGTACGGAAGAGACCGACTCGACGCTCACCTATACCGGCAATATCGAATTGCACTGGATAGTGAAAAACCCGGATGCGACCGACCTGATTGAAGACGACTATTTCGAGGTGCAGCGTGCGCTGAAAAGCGACTTTAGCGATGCGCAGACGATTAAGTTGGTAGCTTTGGCCAAAGGAGCGGACAAAGGCCGCTACTCTTTCCTCGACGACAGCCATGATACATGGACGGGCAATGTAGATACTTCCGGACAAGACACGCTGCAAGCGAATGCTTGCACCAAACTCAACGACTTTGAGTTGCGCGATGAGAACGATCAGCTGATGGCGACGCTCGACCTGACGCTGACCGCCAACAAGCTGTATTCGCCGGGCATAGAGCTCTATTACCGTGTGCGCCGTGCGTCGTCGTCTGTCTGGGGTTGGGATCATGAGTTTGCAGAGACGATGCAGATAGGTCGTCATAACTACCTTGCACCGCTTGCCGAGCAACAGGCTCCCTACACCAAGGATGACGACTTCGATATGAACCATACAGTACATTTCTCGTTCGTGCTCGAGAACCGCGAGGTACAACTCGAACGGCCGGAACCGGAGGACTGCACACTCAGCTATGAGGTCAAAAAAGAAAAAGCCGAAAATATAGCCTTGGAGTTTGCGGCTATTCCCTTGGACGGAGACAAACTTCGCACCGAGGTCTATTGCACGCTCTACGACGAGGAAAACAACAAAGTCAGAGACGAATGGAAAGTAGAAAAGAACCAGACCGTCGAGGCCAAACGCGGTGGCAAACTGCAACTGCGCTACCAGAACCACCGGTCGGATGCAGACACTACGTGGATCAATGATTTCCTCAGCCTTGACAAGTCCTGCAAAGTGACGCTGAAGGAGTCGTACTTCAATCCGATGGTTTCCGGCTACAAGTACTATTCGCTCGAATACAAGCAGGAGGCCACCTCCAGCTACTCTAACGACATCGACAAACGCGTAGAGGCGCTGAACGATTCGCTCAAACAGATGTTGATTGCGAAGATGCAAGGCGAGGTACATGACCAGCTTGGCAGATGTATGTGGGATCGTACTGCACGGCTTGTCCTCATTCGCTCGTCGGAAGAGGATCCTGACAGCAAGATGGAGCTGATTATCCCGCAAGACAGCATCGTCCGTCAGTCCGACGGCTCGTGGCTGGCGTCGTTCTCCGACGTAGCTGATCGTCCGTGTACCTACTACAAGTATGCCGTACGCATCGACCAGTCGTCTGCCGACCTGCACGTACAGGATTCCGCCCAGCTGCAGCCTATCATCGTGACAGGTCCGTCGCTGTACTATGACGATGCGGCAACGATCAAGTCGTTTACGGCTACGCAGGGCTTGACAAGCACCGAGTACAAACGGGGCGTGATGCTCGTATGGACACCATCCTCTAATGCCGTGGATGAGTACGTGCTCACACGCCGGACGGACAGCACCGCTGTTGCGGATACGCTCTACAACGGCGTAGAAGCGATGTTCTTCGACCAAGAGGCTGTACCGAATGTCATCTATCAATATACCGTCACGGCACGTTATTCGTGTAACGGACGACATAGCGAGAATAGCAAGACCGTACAAGGTTGGCGTACGCCTTACGGCGAGATCAGCGGACATGTGATCATGCCGGACAACAGCGGCATGCCGGGTATCAAAGTCGATCTGTTGGACCTCTCCGACAGCACCGTCGTCAAGAGTATAACCACCAACGCTGCCGGCTACTACCGTTTCGACAGCATCGACTACGGCTATCTGACACCGGTGAAGATGACCCTCGAATACAAAAAGGGAGAAGGTGCCGGTGATCCGTCGGAGTTTGTCGAGATACGCGTAGAAGACTCACATGGCGAACTGATACAAGACTGGACAAACCTCGAAGCCG
>Ga0310786_10003303_pt1 | contig 23546 bp, 12 predicted proteins | sample AusTroGonzalo_MG_FD_203881 | JGI IMG/M metagenome (GOLD analysis project Ga0310786, IMG submission 203881) | Bovine rumen microbial communities from tropical cattle in Woodstock, Queensland, Australia - Gonzalo_03 (v2) (version 2) | ecosystem: Host-associated > Mammals > Digestive system >...
GCCCGTTTTTCATCGCGCACGGCCGGAAGGAGATTGTGTGCGAGGGACTGATTGACGGCTGCAGGATGATATCCAGCTTTCCGGAACAGGACGACAAGACATGGCATCAGAAGAACTATTGCGAGAAGTGCTACCAGAGGTGTGAGATGTACTGCAGCATCATGCATTGGAAATGGCAGGGCGACGACTGAGCAAGTGCGACTAACAAATAAACCTCCTTTCGGTACGATAAAAGCAGATCGAACCGAAGGGAGGATTTTTTATATGGGCCGGACGCCGGCGACGGGGACCGGAAAAAAGAAAACGACAAAAACAGACAGCAAAAAGGCTGTTTCCGCGAAAAAAGCGCAGAAAGCGCCGGAAAAGAGCAGAAAACCGCGCGTGATCCTGACGACGGCGGACTGGCGGAAGATCCGGATTGAGTACGTCAAGGGCAAAACGACCTTCGCGAAGCTGGCGGAAAAATACGGCGTGAGCGCGGGTAACATCCGGAAACGCGCATCTAAGGAAGGATGGACAAAAAGAAAGCGCAGCCTTGATACAAAGGTGGAACAAAAAGTGCTTGAGCGCGTGTGCGACGCGCGCGCGAAGGAGTTTGAGCTGATCGCCCGCGTCAACGACCGGATGGGCGACGTGCTGGACAACCTGATCACTTTCGTCCAGAGCCAGCCGCCGAACCGGTACGACGATTTGCGCGGGGTGGAAAGTCTGACGAAGGCGATCGCGCAGGTGGTGCAGACAAAGCGGGACCTGTACAACGTGCCGACGGAGATTGACAGGGCGAAGATTGAAGCGCTGCGGGACAAGGCAAAGCTGGAGCGGGAGAAATTCGCGGAGGAACAGGCGGAGAAGGCCGCGAGCAAGCAGGCCGCGGAGAACACGATGATCCGCATCAGCATCGAAGGCGCGGAGGAGGAGCTGCAGCTGGATGAATGAGCGGGTGATTGAATTCAAACCGAATCCGAAACAGGTGCGCTTCCTGCAGGCAAAAAACAAGTATGTCGCGTTCGGTGGAGCCAGGGGCGGAGGAAAGAGCTGGGCGATCCGGCTGAAAGCATTCCTGCTGGCGAACCGCTGGCCGGGCATAAAGCTCCTGATTGTCCGGCGCACATTGGTGGAGCTGCGGAACAACCATATTGAGCCGCTGCGGGGACTGCTGAAGGGTATCGCAAAATACAACCAGCAGGAACGGAAATTCATCTTTCCCAATACCAGCACGATCACGTTTGAGTTTTACGACAGCGACAAGGACGAGATGAAGTATCAGGGCGTGGAATATGACGTGATATTCATCGACGAAGCGACGCAATTCCAGGAAGCCTGGCTGCGGATTATTGCCAGCTGCTGCCGCGGCGTGAACGACTTTCCGAAGCGGATCTATTATACCTGCAATCCGGGCGGACCGGCGCACAGCTATGTGAAGCGGCTGTTTGTGGACCGTGACTTCCGGGAAGGCGAGAATCCGGAGGACTATGTTTTCATCCAGAGTCTTGTGCTGGACAACAAGGCGCTGATGGAAGCCAGCCCGGAATACATCACTTTTCTGAAGAACCTGCCGCCGAAGCTGCGCAAGGGATGGCTTTACGGGGACTGGGAAATCGCGGAAGGCATGTTCTTTGAGGAATGGCGATCAAACGAGGAAGGGTACAAGACACATCAATGGACGCACGTTATTGAACCGTTTTCGCCGCGGCCGCATTGGAAAATATACCGGAGCTTTGACTGGGGTTACGCAAGGCCGTTCAGCTGCGGCTGGTGGACGGAGGACGACGACGGCGTTGTGTACCGGATTGACGAGATGTACGGCGTGGAATACTCAAACGGCGAGCCGATACCTGACCAGGGCGTGAAGTGGGATCCGGACAGGGTTTTCAGCGAGATCGCGAAGCATGAGAAAGAGCATCCGTACCTGAAGGGGAAGCAGATTATCGGCGTGGCGGATCCGGCGATCTGGGACGCGGAAAGCGGGATCAGCTTTGCGGAGATGGCCGGGAAGCACGGCGTGTTCTTCCAGCCGGCGGACAACGCGCGGATACCGGGATGGATGCAGATGCATTACCGGCTGGCGTTTGACGAAGCTGGATACTGCAGGCTGTATGTGTTCAAAACCTGCCGGAACTTTATCCGGACGATCACGACGCTGGAATATGACAAGCACAAGGCGGAGGATCTTGACACAAAGGGCGAGGACCATGCAGCTGACGAGTGTCGATATTTTTGCCAGCTGAGGAAAGTGCCGCCGCTGCTGCCGACGGAGAAGGACGAACCGGCATGGGGAGCTGACCCGCTGGACCAGTTTGTAAGGAGGATGGACAGAAGATGATAGAGATAACCATGAACAGCCAGCGGATGAAGCTGCAGATAAAAGGCCATGCGCTGAGGGAAGAAAACGAGGACAGCAGCGCGATCTGTACGGGCGTAAGCGCGATCGCACAGGCGCTGGTGTACTGCGTAAGCAAGATGGACCACGCGGAGGGCGCGCTGCGGAGTCTGCAGTACAGGAATGATCCGGGCGACTATTTCCTGCTGATCATTCCGGAGCAATGGGCGGAAACAATGATCAGGCGGAGGTTCCGGAACTTCGGGGACGGGCTGGAGATGATGGCCAAAGCGCATTCGGAATGCATCACGATGATATGGGACGGGGAAAAGATATTACCAGACAAGGAGGATGAAACATGAGCGAGATCAGACGGCGGAGGTTACAGAATCCGGGCATGCCGCAGCTGCAGGTTCCGGCGCGGGAGGACGCGGCGCTGGAAGCGGACGCGGCGCGGCTGCAGCAGATGGCGGACATGGTTCCGGCGGGCGGCATTCCTGCCGTGCGGACGGGGGACGAGGAAGCGGCGTACAACCTGGGAGCGAGGATGGGCGCGCAGGCGCTGGCAGCACAGGCAGGCGCGACACAGCGGGCGGACAGCATGCCGGGCGGCGTGAATGAGGATCGCCTGATTGAAGCGGAGCGCCTGCTGATGGAATACAAGAAGGGCAAGGCCAGCGTGGACCGGCGGATCATCAACGCGCAGGACTGGTGGAAAATGCGCAACTGGGATCAGATTACAAACGGCCGGGGAACGCGGGGCGCGACGATACAGAAGAGCGCGACGGGCTGGCTGTGGAACTGCATTGTCGGAAAGCATGCGGAAGCGATGGACGCCTATCCGGAACCGGTGATCCTGCCGCGGATGGAAGAGGACAAGGCGGAAGCGCAGATGCTGAGCGATATCCTGCCGGTTGTGCTGAGCATGAACGGGTTTGAGGATGAATACAGCAAAAGCCAGTGGCAGAAATTCCAGGAAGGGACCGGCGGATACCATGTCGGATGGGACAAGGAAAAGCTGGGCGGCATCGGGGATATCAGCGTAAAGAATATCAACCTGCTGAACCTGTACTGGGAACCGGGAGTAGAGGACATTCAGGAAAGCGCGAACGTGTTCTATGTGCAGATCGTTGACAGCAAACAGCTGGAGCAGCAGTATCCGCAGCTGCAGGGAAGGCTGAAGAACGCGTATCTGAAACCGGCCGAATACCGCAAGGACGACAGCGTGACGGTGGACGGGAAGAGCGTGATGGTGGACTGGTATTACCACAAGTGGAACGGCACAAAGCGGGTGCTGCATTACTGCCAGTTTGTGAACCACATCGTGCTTTACTCAACAGAAAACGAGGGAGAAGAGAACGGCCTGTATGACGACGGGGAATTTCCGTTTGTGCTGGATCCGCTCTATCCGGTGCATGGTTCTCCGGCGGGATACGGATTGATTGATATCTGCAAGGACGCGCAGGCGGACATTGATACGCTGAACCAGGCAATGGTGCAGAACGCGATCGTCACAAGTACGCCGCGGTACTTCATCCAGACGGACGGGCAGATCAACGAGGACGAGTTTGCGGACTGGGCAAAGCCTTTTGTGCATACCGGCGGAGGACTGGGCGAGCAAAGCCTGCGGCAGATACAGACGGCCGGCATTCAGGGCAGCGCGCTGCAGATGCTTGAGCGGAAGATTGACGAACTGAAATTCATCAGCGGCAACACGGACGTGCAGAATGGCGGGACGCCGGCGGGCGTGACAGCGGCCAGCGCGATCGCGGCGCTGCAGGAGCAGAGCGGACGCGGAAGCAAGGACAGCAGCAGGTCGTCTTACCGGGCGGCAAACAAGATCTATACCATGGTGATTGAGCGCATCCGGCAGTTCTATGAGATTCCGCGATGGTTCCGGATCCTGGGGGCAAACGGGCAGGAGCGGTTCCAGCTGTACAGCAACGCGCGTCTGAAGGACCAGCAGCTGGCGGGCGGCATGGGGACGCCGGACGGATTCAGGAAGCCTGCGTTTGACATTGACGTGCGCAGCGAGCGCGAAACAGCGTACACAAAGCTGAGCCAGAACGAGCTGATGATCCAGATGTACCAGCTGGGCGCCTTCAACCCGCAGAACACGGACGCGATCCTGCAGATGATGGAAGGCATGGACTTCCGCGGGAAGGACGAGATGATGAACCGGATCCGGCAGCAGGGGACGCTGCTGGACGCGCTGGTTCAGGTCGGCCAGATCGCGCTGCAGCTGAGCGCGAAGTACGATCCGGTCGTCGCGGAGCAGCTGGCCCCGATGCTGCAGGGGATTGTCGCGGAAGCCAGCGGCGGAGGAATCGCGGAGGACCAGCCGGTCAGGGCGGCGCAGAACGACGCGATCACAGGCAGGAATACAGGGGAAGCGGCAAACGTCCGGAAGGCGCGGGAAACGGTGAACAACGCGACGCGGCCGCAGTAGTCAAGTGCGACTAACAAACGGCATATTCATGTGTTATGAATAACATAACGGATCGCCCACGAACGGGCAGAAAGGAAATTGAATGGCACATTTCAAGGTTAATCTTCACCTTTTCGGGGACGGAGCGGGCGCAGGCGCAGCGCCGGCAGCGGGGACCGGGGAAGGCGGAGAAGCGGCTGTAGTGCAGCCAGGGCAGCTGGAGGACGGCACCGTGGTTGACAACCGTCTCGCCGCGCGGATGGAAGCGCAGGCAAAACGGCGCAGGGACCGGGGAGATGCAACTGTGATGCAGGCGGCGCAGAAGGCCGCGAAGAACGCACAGGAAAACGCAACGGAAACTGAGCCGGAGAAAAGCCTGGACGACGAATGGACCGAAGCGAAGAAGGGGAAATACCGGGAGCAGTACGCACGGGATGTAAAGGCCGCGATAGACGACCGGTTCAAGAATCAGGCGGACGCGAACGCACAGCTGCAGGCGATGCAGCCGATGCTGGACGCTTTGATGAAGAAGGCCGGCGCGAAGAGCGTGGAAGAACTGCAGCAGATGATCCTGGACGACGACAGCCTTTACGAAGAGGATGCCGAAGCGATGGGGATGCCTGTTGAAGCGTACAAGAACTTCAAGAAGCTGCAGGACGAACACGACCAGCGGATTCTGCAGGAACAGCAGGAGCAGGAACAGCAGATGATCCGCGCGCACATCCAGAACCTTGTGATGCAGGGGGAAGAGATGAAAAAGATCTATCCCAACTTTGACATCAACAAGGAGATGGAGAACGAAACATTCCGGCGGCTTGTGGCCCCGAACAGCGGACTGAAGGTGAGCGACGCGTATTTCGCGGTTCACCACAGCGAGCTGGAACCCCAGGCGATGGCATACGGATACCAGCGGGCGCAGCAGCAGATCAGCAATACGCTGCAGGCAAACCGGGCAAGGCCCGTGGAAGGCCCGCTGAAGAAAGGCCAGAGCGCCGACGTCGCGATCGATCCGAGAAGCATGAGCCGGGAGGACCGGCAGAAACTGATTGAACGAGTGCGACGGGGAGAAAAGATCATTTTCTGACTTTCCATCCTTTCGTCGCGCTGAATGAAAAAAGGAGTGAAACGCGATGAAAGAGTTTTTTCTGAATTTGCATCTGTTCAATGATGCGGGTACGCTGGTCAACGCGACCGGCAATTACGTCAACGCCTATACCGGCAGCACAACTTCCTTTGATCCGCCGGATACGCTGACGCCCACCATGAAAACATTTTACGACACCGAGCTGCTGGAGAACCACAGGGATCAGCTGATCTTTGCGCAGCTGGGCCGGAAGCAGGGCCTGCCAGCCCGCCGCGGCCGGACGATTGAGTGGCGTAAATGGAACACCCTGCCGAACTGCGCAGCCCTGACCGAAGGCGTGATTCCTTCCGGACAGAAAATGGGCATGACCAGCATCAACGTGACGCTGGCGCAGTACGGTGAATATGTCGCTGTGACCGACCTGCTGGAGCTGCATGCGCTGGACGACGTGATCGCGGGCGCTGTGGAAGAGCTGGGCGCTGCCGGCGGCAAGACCCATGACCTGCTGGTACGGAACGTGCTGAAGGGCGCGACGAACATCCTGTTCGCGGATGCCTACAACTCTTCCAACGTGAAGCAGACCAGGCCCACCAGCAAGGCGGAACTGATCTACGCGATCAACACCAGCGGCTATACCTGCAACCTGACCGCGGACATGGTGAACCAGGCGTACACCAACCTGAAAGTCGGCGGAGCACCCACCTTCAGCGGCGGAAAGTATGTGGCCGTTGTCCATCCGCATGTCGCCTACGACCTGCGCAAGGACAAGGACTGGATTGAAGCGCACAAGTACGCCGCGCCGGAACAGATCTTCAACGGCGAGATCGGCGAGCTGCACGGCGTCCGGTTCATTGAGAGCAACCTGGCCCCGATCATCAAGTCCACCACGGACAGCGACGCTGTAGCAACCTACAAGACCATGTTCTTCGGCAAGGACGCCTTCGGCGTGATTGATCCGGAAGGCAGCGGCATGGAAACCATCGTCAAGACCAAGGAACAGGTCGGCGGTCCGCTGAACCAGTTCAGCACCATCGGCACCAAGTTTGAGATCGCGGCGAAGATCCTGTACCAGGAGCGCATGTGTACCGTCTGGTCCGGCAGCGCGTACAGCGGAACCGACAGCGAAAACTGATAAGAGGGGGAAGGCAACATGAAAAAGCTGAACCTTCACCTGTTTGACAGCACCTACAGCGTCACCTGCTACAAGGACGCGCATGCCAGCGCCTTTTCCGCCAGCCCGAACAGCTCTGTGGCGAAGGACGCGACAGTGACCCTGACCGTTACACCGGCAGACGGTTACGAAGTGGACGAGATTGAAGTGGTTCAGGGCGGCGTCACCATTACGCTGGCGAGCAGCACCTACACCTTCACGATGGGCGAAGCGAACGTCGTGCTGTACCTCAAGACCAAGAAGGACAACATTTACATGGTAACTGAGGACACCATGGCCAGCGTGAACGAAAGCAAGGTTACGCTGACAAAGAACACGACCGTGGAGCTGACGCCGAACGGCGCGCCCAAGGGCGTCACCGTGAAGAACGGCGGCGCGGAAATCACCGACAGCGCGGCTGTGCAGCAGCTGATCGCAGCGGGTGTGCTGGTTAAGATCTGACCAGACTTCATATAAGGACCTCCATCTCAGGCCGGCCGGCGTTTGACAGGCGCCGGCCGTGCCGGGAGGAGGAAAAACGGATCGCCCACGAACGGGCAGAAAGGAACAGATATGGCGACGAAAAGCAAAACAGCTCCCGCGGAGGAAACCATGCAGGCGGAAGAACAGGAAGAAAAGGCCGTGAAGAAGGAAACCGCGGCGGACCCGTGGGCGGAAAAGACGGAAATGATCGTTCCGCGCAAACCGAAGGGAGAAGATCAGTTTTACTATATCTGCGTGAACGACAGGCGGTTCCAGATTCCGGCGGACGGCAAAATGCAGGAACTGCCGAAGCCTGTGGCGCTGGTGCTGAAGGACAGCCTGGAAGCGGACTGGCAGGCGGATGATTACGCGGACCATATCCCGAACCGGGACGGCAGCAATCCGCAGGAACATGCCATTTGATGATAACCGGGAAGCACCCGGCAAAAAGACGGGGTTTCCCCGTCTTTATTTGCTATAAGGAGGAAAACATGAACATTCAGGAAGCGCTGGACATGACGGACCGGATGAAACCGAACATGATGCTGCGGGACATGAAGATCCGTTACCTGCAGGAGCTGGACCAGAAAATCTATGAGGAGATCCTGCTGACGCATGAGCATACAGCCGCGGAGGAAGTGCTGCCGGTATATGACGACGACAGCGATCCGGGAACGGAGCTGCTCGCGCCGGACAAGTACGCGATGGTCTATGCCTACTGGCTGATGAGCAAGGTGGACCTGCAGAACCTGGAGATGGATAAATTCAACAACGACCGGGCATTGTATGAGCATGCATATAACGAGCTGTTTGACTGGTGGAACCGGACGAAGATGCCGGTATCGCGGAACAGGCAGCTGTGGATCTGATAGATGAAGAGGAAAAGAACATGAGAAGGATGACGGCGCTGCAGGAAGGGCGGAAGGAGATCCGCCAGACCAGCACATTCAGCGGATACGACCGGAAGGATATCATCGCGGACGGCGAGATGTACGACATGAAAAACCTGACGGGCGACAACTATCCGTCCATGACGCCGCGGAGGAAGCGGGCATATACGTCGTTCGCGGTGGGCGGGATGAGCGATACGCTGACGGGGATTGACGGCCGGGACCAGCTGACGTTTGTGCTGGGGACGAAGGTGTACTGGAACTTTGTCGAGGTGGAAGGGCTGAGCGTCAGCGACGCGGCGGACATGTGTCCGAAGCAGATCGTCAATTTCGGCGCGTATGTGCTGATCTTTCCGGACAAGAAGTATTTCAACACGATCAATCCGGAGGATTACGGGGATATTGACAGGACCTTCAGCGCCAGCGGGCAGAACGTTTCCCTGACGATGTGCCGCGGGGACGGAACCGACTATGACATGACGGAGATCATCGTATCAGATGAGGAACCGGAGGATCCGGACAACGGGCAGCTGTGGATTGACCAGAGCGGCGACAACGACGTGCTGCGGCAATGGACGGACAGTACGCTGGAATGGGTGGAGGTCGCGACGACCTATGTCAAAATATCCGCGGAGAATATCGGAACCGGGCTGAACATATACGACGCGATCGACCTGAGCGGGCTGGAAGCGGAAACGACCGCGACAGACCGGATCAAGGCGCAGGTGAGCGCGCTGAACGGCAGCAAGATTGTTTATTACGGCGGCACAGGGTACATAGTGGTTGTCGGACTGATCAGCGCGACGCAGAGCGCGCTGAAGAGCGGCACAACGGTCCGGGCGGACCGGAAGATGGCGGACCTGGATTACATTGTCGAAAGCAACAACCGCCTGTGGGGATGCAGGTACGGCAGCGCGGACGGACAGGTGGTCAACGAGATCCATGCCAGCGCGCTGGGCGACTTCCGGAACTGGAACCGGTACATGGGAAACAGCCAGGACAGCTATACGGCGAGCGTGGGAACGGACGGGCCGTTTACCGGCGCGGTGACGCAGAAGGGATATCCGGTATTCTTCAAGGAAAACTGCATTCACCAGGTATACGGTAATACGCCGTCCAGCTTTCAGGTGAACACGACGGTGTGCCGCGGGATACAGAACGGCAGCTGGCGCAGCGCGGTGGTGGTGAACGAAACCGTCTATTACAAGAGCCGGACGGACGTGATGATGTTCGACGGAAGCCTGCCGGTGAGCGTGAGCGAAGCGCTGGGGGATGCCATCTATTACAATGCGCGGGCCGGTGCGCTGGGGAATAAATACTATATCAGCATGGCGGACGCGGAGGGAAAGTGGACGCTGTTTACATACGATACCAGCAGGCGGACATGGTACAAGGAGGACGGTTTCCGGGCGCTGGGATTCGGGAAGGTAGCGGACGAGCTGTTCGCGATCTGCGAAACGGACAACCTGCTGTGGAGCATGACCGGCAGCGTCGGGACAATTGAGTATGACTTTGACTGGTACGCGGTATTCGGCATCCAGGGGATTGAGTATATCCCGAACAAGTACGGGAAAATGACGCGCGGGGACGCGCCGGCGAGCAGGTACCTGAGCCGCTTTGATATTCGGATGTACATTGAGGAAAAGACGGTGGCAAAGCTGGAGATCGAATACGACGACAGCGGAACATGGGAGAGCATGGGCGAGATCCGCGGAAGCATGACCAGGAATTTTGTGCTGCCGGTGATCCCGAAGCGCTGCGATCATCTCCGGTTCCGCCTGATGGGTCATGGAAGCATGAAGATCTATTCCATCTCAAGGGTGATGGAGGTGGGAGCGGATGGCTGAGCGCATTGAGATCCCGCAGATGCCGCGGGGGAACAACGACGAACAGATGCGGCAGATATACAGCTATCTGTACCGGCTGGCGCAGACCATGAACAACAACATGGAAGAGATGGGCGGCATGGACCTGACGGACGACGAGCGGCAGGTGATGAGCGGGATCCTTCCGGACGGCAGCGGAAAGCGGGAGGACAACCAGGACAGCTTGAAAACCCTGCTGGTAAAGACGACGGAATACGTCAAAAAACAGCTGAAGGGAACAAAGGCGGAGCTGATCAGCGACAGCGTGAAGAGCGGGCAATTCGGCCGGTACGTCCGGAAAACGGAGGTGCAGGCGGAAGTGACGCCGGACGGGGACAAAAAGACGTTTACGTTTGACCGGTTGGTGCAGGGCCTGAAGAGCGAGAGCATCAACCTGAAGAGCTATATCAAGGCCGGGCTGCTGCGGACGGAAGGCGATGATCCGGTTTACGGCGTTGCAATCGGTAAGGATATCGTGACGTTCGCGGAGGACGGGACGGAAACCTACAACGACGGAAACAAGGTGATTGAGATCCGGGAGGACCGGATCGGTTTCTGGTACGACGGAACAGAGGTTTTCTACATTGATGAAGGGACGGTAAACGGCGACCTGACGGGCGACGTGACCGGGAACGTGACGGGGAACCTGACCGGCGATGTGACGGGAAAGGTAAACAACCGGACGACGACGGCGACGGACATGAACAGCATAACGGACACAGGAAGCTACTGGCTGGCCATGTCGGGCATGAGCAATAAACCGTCGGATATCTCTTCCGGAAACGCGATGCTGGAAGTGAACAACGACGGCAGCGGATTGATCATACAGAAGCTGTTTATCAGCGGCGCAATGTATTTCAGAATAAAGGAATCATCCTGGGGAAGCTGGGCAAAAGTAGAAGGCGAAACGGTATAAAAGGGGGACAGGGAAATGAGCATGCACTATTACAACGGGAAATACCTTACTGATGAAGAATACGCAAGGGCAATGGCGGCGGCGCAGACAAAGCAGGCGCAGACAAATCAGCCGGCGCTGGTAGACAATCAGGCGGAATCTCTCGCAAGGTTCTATTCAAATTATACGCCGACGCAGACGAATCAGCAGGCGCAGACAAATCAGCCGGCGCTGGTGGACAACCAGGCGGAACAGCTTGCAAGGTTTTATTCAAACTATACGCCGGACATTAAACCGACGCCAGCGCAAACACAGGCGCAGGTGGGACAATCCGGAAACAATAAAGCAGCGGATTTATCATTTGCCCTTTCTCCGGTACAGGGACCAACCCTGACGCCTTCACAGACGCAGACAAAAATTACCACGCCGACGCCCGCAAAGACGGTAGCGTCCGGAAGCAATAATGCGGCGGACTATTCTTTTAATCTCAAGCCGGAACAAACGACGGGTACGGCAAAAAACAATGTGCTGGTAAACAACCGGGCGGAGCAGCTCGCAAGGTTCTATTCAAACTATACACCGTCCATTACACCGACGCCAGCGCAAACACAGGCACAGGTCAACGCAGGGGCAACAGGGAAAACAGTATCGGCTGCGGACGCGGCAAAAAACAATGTGCTGGTGGACAACCAGGCGGAACAGCTTGCAAGGTTTTATTCAGATTATAAACCGGCGAATACGCCGGCGCTGGTGGATACTCAAGATGAATACCTGAGCCGGATGGCGTCAAACGCCGCATCTCCGAACACTGTAAGCAAACCGGAAGAGAACAACGTGAATAATGTTCCTGTTGTCAATCCGGAAGGATCGTACGCGAAGGTAGTTAGCGCGACGCCGAAAAATGCGGGAGGAAACAACGGAAAGGGAACAGGCGGGAATGCCGGATCCGGTGGAACAACGACGCAGACGCCGACGACGGTAAACGCGCCGAGCCAGGCCGTGATTGACGCGGAAAACGCGCTGGCAAGCGCGCAGAATGCGAAACCACAGGGATATGCCAGCAAGTACGGCGAGCAGCTGGAAAGCATCCTGCAGCAAATACAGAACCCGGACGCCTTTAAGTGGGATTTCAACGGGGACGAGCTGTTCAAAATGTACGCGGACGAATACACACAGCGCGGACGGCAGGCCAGCATGGACGCGATGGGGCAGGCCGCGGCGCTGACGGGCGGATACGGAAACAGCTATGCGCAGCAGGTGGGGAACCAGGCATATGACCAGTACCTGACGGAACTGTATAACCGCGGATTTGATCTGAGGGACCGCGCATATGAGATGTGGAAAGACAAGCAGGACAATCTGTACAACCAGTACAGCCTGCTGCAGAACGCGGATGAAACGGATTACAACAGATATATCAACGACAGGGATTACGCGGCGAATTATGTGCTGGCGATCCTGCAGAACGGCCAGATGCCGAGCGACGAGCTGCTGGCAGCAGCCGGTCTGAGCATGGCGGACGCGCAGAAGCTGATGGCGCAGGTGTCGTCCGGCGGAGGCGGAGGAAGCGGAAAGAGCAAAACAGGCGACAGCGCGCCGACATATTTCAGCGACGCATGGGGCAACCTGTACGAAACGGACGACAGCGGCAACTTCAAAAAAGTGGACAAGGGCAGCATAAAGGGCGAATACAACGTTGATACCAGATATGCGAACGCGGAAACCAATATCGCGAATACCGTGCAGAACATCGTTGACACATGGAATTCATCTCAGCTGAAGCAGGATATCAGCAATATTCCGAACAACCTGCTGAGCGGCATTACAAATCTGTTTACGGGAAACAATAACAACAAACAGAACAACGGGAACAAAGTGCTGGTGGACAATCAGGAAGAATACCTGAAACGGTTCAAAAAGGATCATTAAATATAATAACGCGGAGGAACTGATCCATGGCGAAAAAGAGCAGCAATAAAAAGACGGAAAGCAATCCGTATCTGATCTCCGGTAAAGAGTTTGAACGGCAGCAGGCTGAGAAAACAAAGCAGAACAGCCCCTGGCTGATGAGCAATACAAAATATGAGCGCTACATGGCAGGGAATCCGTATCAGCGTCAGGCGAAACAGTATACGGACGACGCCGGCGTGAATGTTATTGACGCGCTGATGAGCAGGCTTAAACAGCAGAACGTCGAAAGACAGCAGCAGCAGGAAGCAGCGAACAAGGCGTATGAGGAAAAACTGCAGCAGTACAACTATGTGGACAAGGTGCTGCGGGGAGACGTAGACCTGGGATCATGGGGAAGCGAACTGACAGAGGACTATAAGAGCGCTGTCAGCATTGGAAACGCGAAGATTTTCCGCGCAGGCAGAAATGAGATGATCGCAGGAAAAGTATTTGACAATGACAAAGACATGACGCTGTGGTCGCCTGAGAAAAGAAAAAGCGCGCGGGAGGAATATATTCTTGAGTCGGGAAAGCAGCAGGAAGAGATAGACAGGCTGAGCAAACTGATTGAAGAAAAAGAAAAGCCGGCGCAATTCAGCCTGTGGGAAACAGCAATGAAAGCGTCCAGTCCGGACGGGTTTATTCCGCGCAGCGCGAATAACAAGGAAGAGCTGGCCGTGGATATGGCGCTGGGTGATGATGAATACAGCGAACTGGTAAAACAAAAAAAGACAGCAGAAGAAAAGCTGAAGATCGCAAAAGACAATATTGACAAGATTGATAAGCTGGACAAGGAAGAAGCGGATTACAGACAGCTGATGGAAGGCCGCGAAAAAGGGGACACAAAGTATCACAGCGAGCTGAACATTGCGTCGGATCTGGGAACAATGGGGACATACATCGACATAAGCAGACCGGTTGATATTGTGTATGCGGTGACAAACGGCGCATTGTATAACGATGAAATGGATATCAACAACGGAAGATATACAGAATCGTTAATGATGCTGCAGGAGGAAAGAGATGTATTCAATTCTCTGTATAATGCAGGAAAGAAAAATGAAGCATGGTCTTTCTATCAGGGGTTGCTGCCTTATCTGAACCAGGCAAAAAGCTCTTTTGAAAAGCTGAGCATGGAACAATCGGCGCGGAGGTTCCCGATTCTTTCCAGCGCGGCAACGGCAATGGCGACGGTTGTACAGCCGGTTGAATTTGCCAAAAACCTGCCGGGCATTTTTGAAGCATGGATTACAGGAAAAAACAATGAGCAGTCGGATCCTTTCAGTAATTCATATACGGCGACAAGATTAAAAACGACAGTCAGAAATCAAATAACAAACGATTTAGGTGACTGGGGATGGGTATACGGCGGCGTGATGAGCGGCGTTGACAGCGCAATTAATGTCGCCATAGCGAAAGGAATTGGTCTGCCGGAAAATCTATTACAGTACGGAACACTGGGCCTGTTTTTTACACAGGCGTTTGAAACAAGCCTGCAAAACACAATGGCGCAGGGGAATGATTCATTCGGGTACGATGTAATTGAAGCATTTATTGATTCAGCCATTGAAACCGCGACGGAAATATGGTCCGTGGAAAACTGGCTGGCAGAACCGACAAACCTGCTGAGGTATGTCGGAAAGATCGCAATCAGCGAGCCGAGCGAGGAAATTGTCGGCGCGATCATTGAACCATATGTGAAAAGGCTGATCGGCCATAAAGACGAATATACCGAGCGGGCAAGGCAGATCCTGATCGACGGCGGATATACAGACAGCAACGGGGACTGGATTGAAGTAAAGGACATGGACGCCGCGACGCGGCAGGCCATGAGAGAATGGAACCATAATATCCGCATGGCGGCACAGGAAGCGCTGGTCAGCGTAGGACCGAGCGTTGTTTACGGCGGCGGGCAGATCGCGCTGCAGAACAGGAATATCGGCCAGGCGCTGAACGGGAACGCGGAGGACATTCAGAAGCTGGCACAGAGCGCGGCCGCGATGGGCGAAGGAACGGACAGCGCGAAAGGCGCGAGCAAGATCCTGAAACAGCTGGAAGCAAAAGGAAAAGCAAAGAATTCTACATTGGGCCAGACAGCCCAGGATATCCTGCGGGAATCCAATGAAAAGATCGGCGAAAGCGCAAAAGAGCAGACGCAGAGCGCTATTGAAAAGATGCTGCAGGATAAGGGCGTCGAAGCTGAGGAAGCGAAGAACCTTGCGCCGATGATCAAGAAGGCGCTGGAACTGGGCGGCATTGAAAAGCTGAGCAAAAAGGAACGCGACGCGATCCATGCGAATGAAGCAGCGGTCAATACGCTGTATCAATTCCGGTTTAACCAGCAACTGCAGCAGGACGTGGTGAAGGCCGCGGAGGGACAGGAACAGAACGCGAGCGCGGCAAAGACAGCGGTTTCGGAACTGCTGAAAAAGAATATCAAGCGCGGCGCGAGCATCGTCAAACAGGCAACAGACAAAGAGGTTCAGCTGGCGGAGGAGAACGGAAGCCAGCGGATCAAGGGGAACCGGGAAGCGATCATTTATGATCAGAAAACCGGGAACGGGAGTTTTGTCAAAATTGACGGGATTACAACTAAAAAGAAATCGGGCCGCTGGCAGCTGAGCGTAAACATTACGACAGCGGACGGACAGAAGATGAGCGTCGCGCCGTCGGACCTTCATGTGACGGATTACAAAGCGTCGCAGATTATCACAGCGGCGACAAACATGCCGGAGCTTTACAGCGACGGATTCACAAAGCTGCTGCTGGATTCCGCGAACAGCGACATGATCGGCGACGAAAAGAACCTGGACAAAACGCTGGAAGAAATCACGACGCTGCGGATGGTTGCGTACGCCGGGCTGGACACAAGCAAGCTGAAACTGACAGGCATCAGCGAGAAACTGGCGGAAGTGATCCGGCAGCAGGCCGCGCATGAGCATGAGCAGAATCAGGCGAAATGGGAAGGAAAGAAAAACCGGCGGACGGATCCGCGGATTACATACGGCAACGCGGTATTCGGTACGGAAGCATGGACTAAAGCCATTGAAAACCTGGACGAAGAAACGAAGAACTGGATGGAAACCATCGCAGGGATCGCGCAGCGGGCAGGTATTGACGTTTCATTCCGGGACATGAAGAACGACATGCTGTACGGCGCGGAGGGTGATATCGGCGCAGAGCGGACGGGCATTGCGCTGAATATTAAAGGATACGATTACATCCGCGACGAAAAGACAAAAGAAATCAAACGTTCTGATAAAAAGCATCATATGCTGGTGACGTTCGGACATGAGCTGACGCATTGGCTGCAACGGAACAGCAGGGACGGATACAACCGGCTGGAAAAGTTTGTGCTGCAGACATATGTCAGCGAGAACAGCGCGGAGGACCTGGCAAAAAGACTGCGGAACCGGATGTTCAACGAAGGGGAAAGCATTGAGGAAGCGCTCAGCGAGATCGTCGCGGAGAGCTGCGACCAGATCCTGATGGACGAAGAGGTGCGGGACCACATCGCAAAGACGGACGGGAAGCTGTTCACGGAAATCAAGAATTTCGTGAAGGACCTTGTTGAGCGTTTCAAGAAGGCTGTGCTGGGCATGGAGGACAGCCAGAGCTATTACGCCAGGCAGATGGCCAACCACATGAACGAGCTGCGCAAGATCTGGCTGGGCGCGTATGACGAAGCGCTGAGCGGGATGGCGGCAGAGAATGAAGACCAGGAAACCGGAACGGATGCGAGAAAGAGCGAATTAAATATTGATAACATTAAGAACGAAGAGTATAATGATAATAACGAAGAAAAAGAAGGAATAAACGATGAAGAAAGAAGAAAGGGCAGCTCTGAAAGAATTAGGGAACAAGTTAACGAATTACTTGGATTGGGCCGAAACTGGGACCTATCAGGAAAAGAAGCGCTCAGATTACTCAAAGGGAACAATCAGGGAATTATTAGACCAGGACAAAAAGGCTATGAGTTATTCAGACAGGCGCTGAGAGATTCTGTTTTTGTTGACAGGAAGAGAAATCCTTTAATTTGGCTCCATGGAACAGATAAACAGTTTTCTGTATTTGACATAAAAGAACTGATAGACACAGACAAACCGACGGGGTCGTTCTTCACGGACAATCCTGATGTGGCAAATATTTACGCAAAGGAAAATGTAAAGAATAAACATATATATCCTGCTGGCGTCAATTCTCAGCACAACATAGTTTTAAAGGCAGCAGAATTCAGGAATGATATTATCAAGCATCAAAAGGCGCTTGGTTTAATTCAGCTTATTCATGAATTTGCAAAACAATATCATATATCTGAAGATATATTCGACTATCTGCCGGGAGATATTTATAAAAGGTATAAAAACTTGTTTGGCAGGGAAATGGCATACAAAGTATTTTCGTACTTTGATGAATATGGAGATATTGATACTGTAGAAATAGAAAAAGCCATATGGGATGATAATCATACGCCAAACAATCAGCTGATTGTGTTTGATAAGGAACGTATCATTCCGGCATCAACAAAATTCTGGGAAGAAAACGCAAACGAAATAGAAAATAACAGCAGAAGATGGAGCAAGGCGCAGCTGGATGACGAATATATGGCCGTTGTAAACATGGGTCGCTATGATCTGGCTGAAAAAATGGTGGATAAAGCCGCGAAGGAAGCCGGATATACCATCAAAGCATATCATGGCACACCGAACGGAAAATTTACTGTGTTTGATAAGTCAAAAGTCGGAACATCAACAGACTTTGGGAAACTTGGCAGAGGATTTTACTTCACATCAAAAAAACAGGTAGCGGATTATTATGCGGGATATCTGAACAGCAGTACCGTAATGCCTGTATATTTAAAGCTGACAAATCCTTTTGTGCTTGACAGAAACTATGACAACATGACCGTCAGAGAACTCTATGACAGCATTCTTGGAGAGGGAGGAATCGTAGACGAACAAAGGTCAGAAGAGCTTACAAGATGGCTTGTTGACAATGGATATGACGGCATTGTGGCAGACGGGGAATACATGGTATTGGATCCGCAAAACATTAAGTCGGCAGAATCCGTAACATATGACAAATACGGGGACGTTATTCCGCTGAGCGAACGGTTTAACAAAAACAATCAGGATATCCGCTGGAGCAGAGCGATTGAGGAAGAAGCGGAAGAGAAGTACGGCGTCGACCTGAACATGGACGACCATACGGCGACCATGTTCAGCCGGGCCAGCTATGAGCGCAGTGAATACTATAAGAATCCGGACGAGATGGCCAGGATGCTGGCCAGGAACGTGCTGGGCAGCGAGAGTAAGGCAAACGTCCGGAAGGCGAAGAAGTGGATCAGGGACGTGACCGGCGTCGCGGCGCTGATCGGCGAACGTTCGGAACTGCTGGACTATATTGCCAGCTCCGGACGGAGCAGCTTCAAGAGCAATCCGGAATACGGCGGAAGCATTGACAGCAGCACGATCTGCGCGAAGCGGCTGCTGCAGACCGGAACGATTGACGCGATCCAGCGCGCCATGCCGGATTATGTGATGAGCGCGGAGGATTTCCTGCAGATCCGCCGGATGATGAAGGAACGCGGATACGAAGTGAGCTGCGGACTGTGCTTTGTGGAAAGCAGCCGGAAGAATATCGCGAAGTACGCCAGCCAGTTTATGCGGGAATGGAACAGCCAGCATCCGGACAACCAGGTGAACATGGTACAGATCAATACCGTGCTGGGGCTGGAGGATACGCGGCTGAACAACAAGGAAGTATACGACGCCTACGAAAAATTCATGAATAAGCTGGCGCAGCGCAAACCGAAGCTGTTTGAGATGCGCAGCGAATACGACAACGATATCCTGAAGCATTTCAAAAACGACAGCAGTGTGAAGGACAAGAACCGGAACGGCGGCATGCGCATCAACAGCTTCAGCGACTTTGAGATTGTCCACCTGATCGACATGATGCAGGTGATCATGGACATGTCCAACGTCGGACTGGCTGGACAGGCGTACACAAAGGTTCGGGAATTCGCGGAAGCGCTGGGCAAGACCGGCCTGAAGATCAACATGAGCATGATCGCGAAGGGCGTGGATGAGAACGGCCGGATCATCTTTGACGAAGTGGAAGGCATGAAGTGGAGCGACGTGCAGGACCTGCGGGACAGGTACGCGGACAACGTCGGTACGGTTTGCGTCGTCTTTACGGAAGAGCAGCTGATGGCGGCAATGGCGGACGACAGGATTGACTTCATTATTCCTTTCCACAGGAGTCAATGGAACAAATCCAACTATAAAGATATCGGACTGCCGGAGAACACAAAGGATTTCACATACTGGCAGAACGAGCGGTACAGGACGCCGGTGTACGGAACAAAGAAGGACGGAAGCCCGAAGAAGCTGCGCGCGGCGAACTATATGCCCAACGAATACTGGGACTTTACGAAGAGCGGAAAGCAGAACGCGGAAGCGTACCTGGAGAAGTGCTACAAAGAAAACAAGGTTCCGAAATTCTGGAAATGGCTGGACACAGACGGCAAAGGACGGTATTTCCTGAAGGCGGACGGCAGCACGGACGGATACTGGAAACTGCTGATTGACTTCAAGATGTATAACCATATTACCAACGTTGGCGCGGAGCAGATGCCGGTGAAACCGGAGTTTGACATGGACGCCTGCGAGCGGATGCTGAAGGAATACAAGGGCGGACACCAGAGTTTCCCGGAAGCGCTGGACGTGGTAAAGGACTTTGTGGCCGAAAAGCGGAAGGGCAAAAAAGGCGTCAAGGTTTCGCAGAGCGGACAGATCAGGCTGGCCGGGAACGAGATTGACGAACCGGACACAAGGATGTCCAAATATTCGCCAGAAAGCATGGACGTGCAGACGTGGATGAAGGCCGCGACATACTCCACATTCCAGACGGAGGACGAGCGGGCGCTGTGGGAAGCGTACCACAGGATGCGGAACAGCATGGACCTGAGTCTGAAAAAGCAGCTGGATTACAGGGACAAGATCCGACAGCTGGAGGAAGCGGGCGACAAACTGACGCCGGCGGAGAAGGACGACCTGACCGCGCTGAGGAACCGGCTGGAGATTGAGAAAAACAAATACGCGCGGCAGCAGGACGAGCTGATTCAGATCACGACCGGCGAAGGCTTTGCCAGCATGATGTACCGGAACAACCGGATCTTAAAGGACTATATCCAGGGCAAAACGCAGGACCAGGTGCGGCAGGCCGTTGAGGGCATGCTGAAGCTGGTGCAGCAGACGCAGGAAGAGATCCGGAAGGATACGGAAGAACTGAAGAAGCTGAGCCAGACGCAGGCCGTGAAAACCATGAAAAGCTTCATGGGAAAGAGCAGCCTGAGCCAGATGGCCACAAACCTGCGCAAAGCATACAACAGCACACTCGGCAAGGCGGAGATTGAGGACCGCATGGCGGAGATGGTGCTGAAGCAGGCGAGCGGACAGGACATTACAGCCGATACGGAAGCGCTGGCGCGGGACCTGGTGGACAAGGTGCGCGGATACAGGACAGACCTGCTGGATTACCTGCAGGGCGTGAAACTGAATATCGGCGAAAGTATGCTGGACGAGTACATCGCTCAGAACCGGATAACAGAGGAAGTAAAGAGAAACAAGAACGACAATGACGAATCCGTGATGAAGAAGGCGCGGAGGATCGCGCTGAAGCAGCTGAACGATTCCATCAAGGGCAGCGGCGTAAAGATTATCTCGGAAGGTGAAAACAGCCGGTTCTCGGAGCAATGGAGAGAACTGCGAGGAAACAACGGTGCGCTGGCGGATATTGACGGGCTAAACGAAATGGACGGCCTGAACAAAGCGCTGGACCAGATCAGCGACAACGTGAAGGACAGCCTGGGATCAGAGCAGAACAAATACGACTTTGACGAAGTGGCGGCGATGGTCCGGGCGAGCGTCGGCAATGTGACGACTTACCTGAGCGGCGACGCGGACGCGCGGGCGCAGATCAACAACCTGATGAAACAGATCCGCGAGCTGAGCAGCAAGACGGAAAAGACCGCGGAAGGCATGGAAGCGCTGGAAAAGCAGCTGGACGACGTAATACTGGCCGGACAGAAGGCGAAGGGATGGACGACGATCCTGCAGCGCGACGTGGCGGAATCCATCCGGTATTACAACAAGACAGCGAAGGTCGCGGCGCAGGTTGCGAAGAACGAAGTACGCAAGAAGCTGATTGAAACGCTGAAGAGCCAGCACACAAAAGAACTGCTGCAGCAGCAGGAAAAATACGAAGAGATGATGCGCAACGACAAAAAAGCGCGGGAGATGTATGAAGCAAACAGGGTGCTGCGGCGACAGATCACAACCGTTGCGACGCGGCTGGCAAACCGGATGTTCGCAGAAACGGACCAGAAGAATATTCCGGAGGAAGCGAAACCGCTGGTGCGGCAGGTGCTGGAAATGCTCAGCAAGTTTGATGCGATGAGCGGAGAGGAAGAATACAGCCGGAAGGCAACGAACTGGAACAAGAAGCAGATAACGGATATCAGGCAGCGGCTGCTGAAAATGCTGGCCGCGAGCGGGCCGTTCAACGCGGACGAGGACCTGGACTTCCTGGTGATCAAAGCGCAGGATCCGGCGGACAATGATTATACGGTCCATGATAAAGTTGTTCAGGACCTGATCAACATTGAAACGGGGCTGCTGGAATACAGGACAGCGGAAGGCAAAGGCCGGGTATCGCTGGCGGACCGGAAGGAAGCACTGGACAAAGTACAGGAAGCAGTCAGCGAAATCTGGGACATTGTCAAGGCGCGCGGCGAAGCGTTTATCAACGGAAAGCGGTATGAGCTGGCAGAGCTGGCAAAGCAAATGGACGCGGAAATGGCCGCAAGCAAATTCAAGGGCGAGCGGACAGGCGTCGCGGGGAAAACGTTTGACGCGATGATCAAGGCAGTCGGATACGGGAACCTGACGCCGGAATACTTCTTCAAGAACCTGAAGAACGGCGTCATGAAGCTGATGCACAAGGGATTCCAGGACGCGGAGCAGCGGGCGGGCCTTGAAGCGCTGGCGGCGAAGATCCGCATTGCGGAGATCGCGGAGGAAACCGGATTCAGTACATGGGACGGACAGGAGAAACACAAGGTAAAGACGCGCAGCGGCGAGATTGAAATGACGACGGAGCAGATCATGGCGCTGTACGCGACATGGAAGCGCGAAAGCAATCAGCTGCGGCCGGAGGAAACGGCGCACCTGCTGCACGGCGGCTTTGTGCTGGCGCAGCCGGACCAGACGGAAGGAATTTACGGACGGCAGAGGAACAACCAGCGGCCGATCAGGATGAGCAAGGAAAGTCTGGACGCGCTGGGAAGCTATCTGACGGACGAGCAGCGGGAGTACGTTGACAAGATCATTGAGTACATGAGCAGCGACCTGGCGGAACTGGGCAACGAAACCAGCATGCAGACGTTCGGCATCAAAAAGTTTACGGAGCAATTCTATTATCCGATCAAGAGCTGGGAAGGCGTACTGAGCAAAAAGAGCGACGCCGGCGTGACCAACAAGAACGACAACCGGTCCATGCGGCAGAGCTTCACAAAGCGGGTCAAAGCGAACGCGAGCAACGCGATCGAAATCGGCGACTTTACGCCGACGGCGATGAAGCACATTACCGGCATGATATCCTACAACACGACAGGACCGGCCGTGGAAAACCTGAACCGCCTGCTGAACCAGCAGATTACATACGGCGACGTCGAATATGACGATGAGGGAGAAGTCGCGGAGGACGACCGCTACAAGAAGAGCATTGAAGCGTCCTTCCAGGATGCTTACGGAACGAACGCGGCGAAGTACCTGCGGAGGTTCATGGAGGACGTCAACGGCGGCATGACGCGGAGAACGGAAAAGAGCCTGCAGGAGAAACTGCTGACCGTGTTCCGGAAGGGCGCTGTGGCCGGAAGCCTGAGCGTGGCGGCGCAGCAGCCGCTGAGCTACATCCGGGCGGCAATGAAGATCAATCCGGTCTATCTTGCACGGGCGATCGCGCCGACGCATTGGGGAAAGATCCATGACGAGATGCTGAAATACAGCGGCATCGCGGTAATCAAGGACATGGGCCGGTTCGACATGAACCAGGGCCAGAGCATGACGGACTTCATTACACCGGAAGGAATGGAAAGCAAAGCGCGGAAGATCGGCCGGAAAGCTGTGGACGCGACGACCATCCTTCCGGAGAAAATGGACCAGATGACATGGGGCAGGATGTGGATTGCCTGCAAGCTGCAGACGGCGGCGGAAAACAAGGGCATGGACCAGACCAGCGATGAATTCCTGCAGAAAGTGGCAGAGCGCTTTAACGAAGTGATGCGGACAACGCAGGTATACGATTCCATGATGGTCAAGAGCCAGAACATGCGCAGCCAGAATTACGCGATCAAGGCGATGACGAGCTTCATGGCGGAACCGACGCTGACCCTGAATGTGCTGGCGGACGCTGTG
>Ga0310786_10003304_pt1 | contig 23535 bp, 16 predicted proteins | sample AusTroGonzalo_MG_FD_203881 | JGI IMG/M metagenome (GOLD analysis project Ga0310786, IMG submission 203881) | Bovine rumen microbial communities from tropical cattle in Woodstock, Queensland, Australia - Gonzalo_03 (v2) (version 2) | ecosystem: Host-associated > Mammals > Digestive system >...
AAGTTAAATTTGACCATTCCTCCTATTAAATCAGGAGCTTTTATATTCTTTGATGGCAAATTACCCCACATGTCTTCAAATTTTGGTCTATTGGGCCATTCTGTAATCCTGTTTTCTTTTGTTCCAGTAGTGTTCCACCCATTCTTATCATAGTACAGATGTTGGCCAATATCAAAATAGTTGTTGCCATTGAATTCTGTCATTGAAACATTATTGAAATCAATGTCACCGAAAGAAAGGTTATATGTTCCATCAGAATTTTCGTAAGCCTCTGGATTAACACCAGAATTGTTGACAGATATGAATTCTAATCCCTCCAACTCCTTTCCGTCCACAACCCTGTTTTCCGCAAACGCATATACACTGTTCCACGGGAACTTCCCCGCCAGCGGGTCAACGCTCCAGAACCGCCCGATGCGCGTGTCGTGCATACGGTACTCGAAGGCGTGCAGAGCCCCTTCTCCAAGCACCTCATTGTCAGCCTCTTGCCCGTTGAAAAAGTACCGATAACCGCCGTTATAGGAACTTTTATTATAATACTGATTACCAGCCGCTTGCATAATCTTTTTTTGCATGGTTAAAACAACATCATATTTCAAGATGCGGGTTGTTCTCCCGGGATATCTCAGCATAAAGCGCAACCGGTCCATCATGCCAGAGTTTGGTGTCTTCAACCTCCAGCTTGCGGTATAAATCCGAATTGTAAATGCGGCGAACTGCCTCCACCACACCTGCGCCGGTGTCCTCCGACAACATTCCGGCCAACCAACTCACTTTGGAGGGCAACAACAGGTATAAATTGTCTTGGGTGATATTGGTCATAATAGTATCTCTTTGGCTTCAGTGAATGATATTGTTTCCAATGCCTTGGGTGTGTGAAAAAGGTATTGGTCCACTAATGTGTAGGTCTTCAACTCTGCAATGAGATTCTGTTTGCTGAGCAGGCCGCCCTCATAAAGTGCAAAGGCGGCATAGACTTTGTCGTTGGCAACGGGACCGTAAACGACATCGTAATCATGGGAAAAACCTTTTTCGGTGCGGTTTCTCATCACAAAATCGAGCCATTCTTCCGTCGGGGATTTGAAGAACAGACAGTTCAGGTAATCTAGCAATGCGGTGTTCAAAGCATATTCGTTCACGTATCCTTTGCCTGCCAAGGTTCCCCTCATGCGGCGGAGCACCCATTCTTTCGCTTGTTCAAATGAGGTTGTCGCATAAAAACCCGCTCCATAATCCAAGGTGCGGTTAGGCACCCTGATTTCCGGTGCCGCAATTCGTTCCAAACTTCCGTGATAGAGTATCATAACGCCTGCTTTTGTCTGATGTGAATGAATTCGTCAATATCTTCCAATATCCATTGATGGCTTTGGGTGTGCAGAATCTCATAGTTCTCTGCCAGATAATCAAGTACACCATATCGGTCAAGCAATGCCATCGCTTCGCCACCCTTCAGCTGTTTGGCGTGCTTGTACTGCTCCACGCAAAACGACACAAAATACGATATTTCCCGCTGCTTTTTATCCATTTTTATACTTCTTTGTGAATTCACAAGTTTTTCATTTGGCAAAGATACACATTTTGTCTATATGTGGTGACGGGTTTCATGGCGCGAATAGGATTTTTTCGGATGTTGACGATTATAGGGATTGATTTCTGAAGACAACTATGACGAAAAGGACAACTTCTTGTGAAGAAAGACGTAAACAATATGCTTTCATGCATCAATAATATCGTTTTTTTTCGGCATCCCAATTCAAATTCCGCTGATGTTTCTTCTTGCCTCTCCGATACTCAATTATGGACACCAGACGTCCTTGTTCGTCAAACTGGCAATAATAACCATGTTTGCGCTCTTTTAAACTATCATGCGAATATTTTATTTTCGACAAATAGACACCCCTTATCTCCCCCGTTGAATCATCGCTGACAATAACCATACATCTCCCTCGTCTATATTCCAACCGAATTCTGCCATCGCTACTTCCAGGCAAGATTCTATTTGGAGTTGGGACGTAAGGACCTGGGTCGAAGCCTGGGTCGAAGCCTGGGTCAATACTGTCTTGAGAAGCATAACGCTCCGGACACCATGTTTCTTTATAAGGAATGGAATCTTGTGTTTGTGCATATACAAATGTACAAACCAAGGCTATTGATAACAACAAAAAAGATATATATTTCATCGGTATTCTGGCTCTTTTATATATTGCGACTTGTCCTTTACATTAAATTGTCTAATTTGGTAGATCTTTCCTTCATACAACAATGTCTCAATGGCAGGGATGTCAGAGTTTTTCGGCAGATTTTTGATTCGAAGAGCCAAAGGATTATACACAAAGTACAATTTGCCATCTATTCGGACAGACGGACGCTTTCTAAGGAAAGGTGCATTCACAGCTGCAAACTGCCATGCCCGCGCCTCGTGAGATCTATCGTTCGCGTCATGCCCAACAGTGTAAAGTCCGTATTCTTGGTTGAAACCAATCATGGAGAAACTTCTATTGAGTTCATAATCAACAGCATGAAAGGTTTCCTCGAATATGGCGTGCATAACGGAGCGTCCTGTAAAATCCTTTGCAAGCAACCTATAATGGATTGTGAATTGAGAGACTGGGTGATCTGCCGTTGCATCATCGACAGAAATAAACCCACCTGTATCGTAGGTGTCTTTCTTGTTCATTCGAGCATAGGTATATATCTTCCTAGATTTCTGTAACTCATTGAATTCTTTCCTGAACGCTTTGCTGAACAAACGTGCGAAAAAGACATCCATTCGCTCACGTCCAGACTTGTACCTGACAGTGTCTCCTTTCACATCCACAAACCACATCGGGTTGTCGTTAAAGCAAGAATAGACACTGACGCTTCTTTGATTGTTCGGGTCCACATTCCACCTCCTACCCAGCCTGGTGTCGTACTGCCAGAATTCCGCGCTCAAACTCGCCCTATCCCCAAGCACCTCATTATCAGCTTCTTGCCCGTTGAAGAAGTACCGATAACCGCCGTTATAGTAACGAGGGGTTTGGAGCGGGTATGTGGTGGTATGAATCATGGCGCGAAGATAGGATTTTTGAAGATATGAAAAACAACTTGGACAACTTGGACAACATTTGTAGAATTATTCGACATAGATCCTTACTCGCCGACCGAGTGGCGTGTTGGAGATATGACTCTTAATGGAATCTTCTTCAAAAGGTTGAGGATAAAACATATATTGAATAGAACAATAATCGAGTATTTTAAAAGTCATAAATATCGTGTTGTTAGAATTTAGTTTATCTTTCTCCACCGAACGACAATTTGTTTTTTTTAGATTAGAATAAAGTGTTTCTATCATTTGAGGAGTGATGCCGTTGGACCGCAATGTTTCTTTTTGATTTTGGCTTATTTCAAGACCAGAATCCCTAATCGGGAATAGAAGTTGCCTTCTGTCTTCTATCGAAAAATATTGAAAAAACACAAAATTGTTGCTAGAATTATCAATAGTGAATCTGATGAGTTCCATTGTTGAATCGACGGAAGAACAGCATTGGAAAATTTTCTGAAAACAATCTTCTGTCTTCTGAAAATATAACTCATTATTGATGAAATTTTGTCTGGTCCCTTCATACGACGGACTTTTTCCGAACACATCATAGTGTATATACGCCATAATTGCCACATAAGCTACACCTACGACACCTATGACAATCAGAATTGATAGGACGATTATACGTGGGATATGGTTCATCTTTCAGTCATTTGATAGTGTCATATTATTATAATATTCAAATCCGCGTTTTATCCACTCATGGTCAATAGGGTTATCCCCGTAAGGAGGCAGTAACTTTGTTGTGGTATAAGAGGTTGGTATCATTCCGCCTCGAAATTTGATAACTTCTATTCTTGGGGTCCATTCAGCAGGAACAGTCCGCCCTTCTTCCGCCCATTTATCCATTTCGGCTTTTCCAGCCTGTTTTAGCATAAAGGTCTCAGAGAACCATCCGAATGCTTTGCCAACAACACCAAAGTGAAAGTTGTTCAAATCTTCGGCTCTTCCTATCATTCCATTAAACGAGAAATAGGTCTCTGGCAAATCAGCGTCCTTGTTGTTTTTGTCTTTTCTGTAAAAGGCAATGCCTAACAAGTGATAACGGATGTTTTCATTTTCTTTATTGCCTTTACTAGCATATTTATAATCCCAAACACCATATTGCTTCACATTATTTTTAAATTTCCAAGGATTCATAATTTTTTTAGAAGTAGTAGCATTCTCTTTCAGAAGGTTGGCAAACCATGGGTTCGCATCAATTGTCTTACCTAATTCTCCGATCTGTCTTAATTCTCCATTTTCTCTAATAAAAACGCGCAAATCCTTGTCATTCTTATCATAGTAAATCATATATCCTTTTGAATCAACAATACTGCTATCTCCATTTGGATCTATCACTATAATAGGGTTCCCTGCAAAGCAAGCATACGGACTTTCATACTCCTTGAAAACAGGGTCCACATTCCACCTCCTACCCAGCCTGGTGTCGTACTGCCAAAATTCAGCGCTCAAACTCACCCCTTCTCCAAGCACCTCATTATCAGCCTCCTGCCCGTTGAAAAAGTACCGATAACCCCCGTTATCGTAACGAGGGGATTTTGGCGGGTATGTGGTGGTGGGAATCATGGCGCGAAGATAGGAAAAAATCAGAAATATTGTAAAACGTCAATAGAATTAATTGAATCAACGATTTGTGCTATGTATGCGTTACGTAAATAAGATTCATTTGAAGCTACGAAATCAACAACACATCCATCATTCAGCATTTCGCGATGGAGTATATCAATGTCCATAAGTGCGCACAAATCATCAATCAGGAAGGTTGCATAGCCTTTTCGCATGGCTTTCAAGTCGTAGCCTTGATGATAACAGGAAAGATGGTGTTGATACAATTTCAAGAATATTATTAATAAAAAAGTGTCATATTCGGTCTGTCTACGGATGGTGTTTACGCCCACTTCATCAATGAATTGCGAGAAAAGAGTGTCTTCCTTAATAGAAGTATCAAGGTCAACGTGATGAGACTCGAAATGTTCGGCTATTTGCATAAGTTGATCATTATACGTGGTATCTGATTGTGAGTCGATTATTGATCTTTTACATGAGGACAGATTAGAGTCACACACTGAATGGTTAATCTTTGGGCCGCAGGAACAAGAAAGCAGGCAAAGTAGTGGAATGAAAATATGTATTATTTTAGGGGCATTCATATAGGCGGAAATTAGTATTCTGCTGGATCTATAATTTTGCCAAGAATTGAAACTCTTACTCTGGTCTCTGTTGTTGTTACTTTTTCTGTTGTTGTCCATTTGATAAACAAAAAAGAATGAGGTTTTTGAATTGTTCGTGTCACAGGGACATCATAAGGTTCAAACTTCACAAACGTTCCGTCCGTTTTTAGTCTTCCTGTTTCTTTACCATTGATCACCTCGGGACAAACCGCCCCTGTTGACCCGATAGTTGTTATATGTAACTTTTGGGCCGCATATTCGGCCAAAGGTCTTTGTGCATCACTCGAATGATCGTCATATCCATAAGCAGTAGAACAACCAGCAAAAACCCAAATAGCGTTGGTCTCAAATTTCACTGTACCTTTGGAAATTTCTGTTGCCAACATGTCCACATTAGCAAATTGTTTAACAGGGTAGGACATAGGTGTAGCATAGAAACCCTCATTATTGTCAAGAAATATTCCAACTGGTCCACTATGGGAAAATGATACAATTTTCAAAATGGACCCCTCTTTGTTTGTGGCATCTTTGAGGACTTCCATTAGAGACATCCCGTTATTAACCTGAGCTTTTTCAAAACCTATCGCTTTTAGTCTTAACGCTCTCGCGTTAAATGAATTAATATCGCTTTTTGTGTAATCGGTATTTGCTCCCCCAATTCCAGCAATGGCAATTTTTGCCTCCAACCCATCCCAATCCACAGCCCATATTGGCGAGCAGCTGGCGAACTGGAACGGTGTGAGCATGGGATAGTCTTTCGTCAAAGGGTCAACGCCCCAGAACCTCGCCACTCGGGTGTCGTACATGCGGAATCCATAGTTCTGAAACGCTAAGTCTCCAAGCACCTCATTATCAGCCTCCTGCCCGTTGAAAAAGTACCGATAACCCCCGTTATAGTAACGAGGGGGCTGGGGCGGGTATGTGATGGTGGGGATCATGGCGCGAAGATAGGATTTATTAGTTAAGAGAACTGTAATACAACCAACATAGAACCATTATGACAAGATAGACGACATAGAAAATAACAGTGTTCCATGTACTTTTTTTGCGACTTTTTTTCTTCTCTTCTGGAGTCATCCTAACATAATCTGTAATACCGGATCCAAAAACCATTTCAATACGCTTTTCTAAAGTATTAGAATAAAGCTCGTTTGTGTGAATATCATAACCTATAGATTTTAAATGTTTGAAGAAGAAGAACAATTTTAGTCGTTTTTTTTTGTTTCTTAATGTCACTCGAGAGGAAGACAATGATCTTTGCAAAAAAGACGACCCGTCGCGTGTTACAAATAAGTAATCACCATCTATTCTTAAGACTTTAAATTCGAACCTACGAATATCTTTGTACAAGATGACAGTCTCACGAATAAAGAGTCTTAATGGGAATACCACAACCATATAGTTTTCGTAAAAAAAACTTTTTCGTAACAGCAATTGCCATGAAAAGAAAGAAGCCACTGTGGAGCAGATAAAATATATTGGCAACGAAAAGTGTGCAATTAACAGAAATACACATAAAAAAAACGCCAGCGCAGTTCCCATTGTGCATTCATTGGTGGTCCAACCACTCTCGTAAATAAATCCGTTTTTAATCCTTTTTCCTTGCATCTTCTACTGTATTTTTGGCGTTGGATGTCGTACCGATACCTGAAAGAATAGCGTTCAAAACACCGATGGCTTTATCAGTTTCTGGCTTTTTCAAATTATTTACTGAAGATGCAGTGCTTATGGCACTTAAAATCGTTTTCGCCGAATTAGTTACCACTTTTCTCTGTTTAGGGGTTAGGTCTTGTGATAAAGAGCCTGGACCTTTAGTGAAAATCCCGAAGGCATCATCAAGTGCGTTCACAAGTCCGACTACGACACCGACGGTAGCTCCTCCACTTGCTGCAATTTCTCCGATGCCAGTGATTGCACCAACAAATCCAAGTCCCACCATCCAATCCTTCGAAGTAATAGTCCCCTGGTTAGCCCCATCGTATCCTCCGTCAAGACGGGCATCAGCAAGGGTCATCTTTTGATACCATCTCTGTCGAACATCAGGTTTCACAAGATTGTTTGAATACTTTATAATACGTGTTCCGATGCTTCTCTCGTACACATTTGTTATATCAGAAACTTCCCAATACTCGTTATCATTAGCGGCGGACATGATTTCATCAACAGAAAGATTTCCATGATGGTAGTCCTTGTATTTTTTCAAATTAGCTTTCACTTGTTCTTCGCCCATACCAGTAAAGTCAACGACCTTATTATAGCCAAAGCGAACTTTCTCCAACCCCTCCAGTTCCAAATACCCAATCGGCGAGTTCTCCGCAAACGCATACACACTGTTCCACGGGAACTTTCCCGCCAGCGGGTCAACGCTCCAGAACCGCCCGATGCGCGTGTCGTGCATGCGGTACTCGAAGGCGTGCAGAGCCCCTTCTCCAAGCACCTCAATATCAGCCTCCTGCCCGTTGAAGAAGTACCGATAACCGCCGTTATAGTAACTTCGGCCTGGCATCGGGAAGCCAAAGGGATAATAGTCTGTATATGTAACGGTATAAGGAACACTAATCGGAACGTTGCCGCTGTAATATACAAACTGCTTACGGTCAAGAATGGTGGCGGTCACGTTGCCCAAATGGTCAGTCAATTCGTATGTCCGTTGACCAATAGTGTTGGTGTCTTGCAGGCGTGCAATGCCGCCGGCAGTTATCCATACCTGCTGGCCCAACACGCCTAACCGTTTGTTGCCATAAATGTAACGCTCCGTGGCCGTCAATGTGTCGCCTTTGAACCGATAAATGCACATCACATTGCCCGTGGCGTCGTGAATGTAATAAATCGTGTCTGATAAGCTTGCTTTGACTTGTCGCTGTCCCGTCGGACTATACTGAAAACGGGTGAGCAAAAGGCCATTCTTTTGGATGGTATCCACCTTGCCAAGAGCATTCCAACTCACCGTCAACCCTTCCGCATTGTCACATACCAGATTGCCAAGAGCATCATACTGGTAACTGCCGGATTGAAGACCGGTTGCCGCAATACCACCTAACCGGTTGTTGGAATTGCTTGGATAATTGTAATCGACTTGGTGCATGTCCTCTCCAAATTGGTTTTTGCGCTGCAAAAATAGCAAATTTCCGTTCCAGTCGTATGTATATTGCGTGGAATAATTATCACAAACGCTTTCCCACCCTGTAGGGTTAAAACTATGGGCGGCAGTTTGCATGCTCTTAATCCTGTTCAACTTGTCGTAGCGGAACAGTTTCAGCATAGAGGGTATCCAAATATGATAATTGCTTGTGGTCAAAGCAGAGATATTGCCATTATACAGAGGAACCGCATCAGAAGAGGGATCATTAAAGAAATTTCCTCCCAAAATAGGCATATAGTCATTGGGATAATACTGGATAGAGGTTGAAAATTCATCATGGGCAAATAATCGGTTGTAGTTATCTGAACGTACACAAGCATCCTCACCGATATCAAATGTGACGGATTCGTCATCCAAGTCGTAAAATCCACACCGATACCCATTTATGTCTTTCAGCCACCCTTGCAAGGTGTAGGCATAATCTATGCCTTGTATCTGTTTGTGACCCAGTTCCGTTCTTGACAACACACCCGTGGGCAGGTAAAAATATCGGGCTTCAAGACGTTCATGTAATATGGCAGAATCCCTTTTGATCTTGAAAATGTTGGATGTATATACATGAGTGATTCGGTTGTCGGCATCGTAACGATAACGGTGTGAGAATTGCTCCATTTTCCCTTTTTGATACCACACGCTGTTCACGTTGCCGCTGATGAGATCATACTCATAATCCAGCACAGTGAATCGGCGGCCATAAGACTCGAGGGCTGGTATTTCCTGAACAAGCCGCTTCACATTGCCGTGAATATCATAGCTGTAATGCGTGACCGATTGATAGATGCTGTCGTCTGCCGGAGCAAACGACACGGCGGCAATACGGTTGCGCAAGTGCGTTTGGTTCAGATTTGGAGAGGCAGGCATAGGCTCGTCATACCAAGTTGTGGTGATTTCGCTCTTGATACCATTGTTCAGGAACTGGTTGAAGAATATCAGATTTGCCGCATCTTTGCGGGTAACCAATGTGCTGTTTTTTACCTGCCCGACTTCCTTTATTCTGCCCAAAGTGTCGTAAACCGTGTAACTGTATTTGTTCTGCCGCCTTTGTTTCCCGTCTTGGCTCAATACAGGACGCGACAGAATATCGTAATACACGTACGACACGCTGTCATGATCCGGCTGATAACTTTGAATCACTTGGTTCAGGGAGTTGTAACGGTAATTGGTGACCATCGTGTGGTTCGGACGGACAAATCCCGGCTGAATCGTATCGTAGCGGGCAATATTGTTCCGATATGCGGCTACTGCATCTAAAGTAGTTTGGTTGTCAATGACATGAACACCTTCAGGAGGAACTGTTTTTATAAGATTGTCCGCCTGGTCGTAATAATACAGCGTGTAAAGAAATTCCACCGAGGAGCTTCTGACCGTCAGCCGTTCATTGACATTGTCCATACAGTGCGAGGTGTATTGTGCCCGATGGGCAGTCACGAGACTGTCCAAGACGCGATAGAACGAGATGGTGTCTTGTGCTGCGGCTGCAAGGATGGCTTGCTGATGACAGAGGACACTGTCGGGCAGATCCGGATAACAGCGGAATTGTTCCGGAAAACGGTATGAGTAGAGTGTGACCGTATCGTCAATGCCATTCAACATGTTGTCGTATCTTGTCCAGATGCAAAAATGGTTCCATTGCCCAACGTCGATTTCATCCGCTGTGATACCTTCTAAAGCCAAGCTGTCCGCAATATGTGAAGATTCGTCCCAAAATGTCAGCCCGTAGGTGTGCAATACATTCTGATAGTTGTTGCAACCGCAATCAACATACATATTTTGAGGGCGAGGGTAGATAACACGAGGATAGTTGTAGTTGTCGAGAAAACAGCTGTCCCCCAAAAGTTGTGCGATGGAATCCAAATCTAATCTTTGCGTGATACTGAAATCACTATGGACACGTGAAGAGTCACAACTTTCTACACACAAACTGACCAGTTTTTGTCGGAAAGCCAACCTTTTGGAGCTGTCGGATATAAATTCCGGACAGTGTGTGATGAAATAGTCGTCAAGTTCGTCCATCCATGAGTTGGCGTAGGTCTCACAATCCTCGCAACAGTTTTGGTTCACTACACGCAGTGAGCTGTCAGATGCCTCTCGAAGGTTCTCCAAATCCATACCGTAAACAGGGTTGCAGAGGAAACGGATTTGGAAACCGCCCGTCTCAAAATCTGCGCAACGCCCGACTGTCAGAGGCATCGCCTGACAGTCACTATTGGCGGCGAGGTAGTATTGGCAAGCAGGAATAGAACATGTGCCAAAATAGTCGATCCACCAATCGCTTTGTCCCCATTGGAAATCGGTGTCGTAACAGCAACTGTCCACACTTCCAAACCCTTCAATAGTACAGCTAAGGAGGCACCCCGGCAACACTGTCCGTCGTATTTCGTCTTTCAAATAGGTGTAGATGCTTTTAAACAACAGCCATCTGGCATCGCTGTCAGAACAATGATAATTCTCTGCCCATTGTCCGACAATGTTTCTCTGGAAATTAACCATCATATCTTCTACCTCTTCACTATACTCAATATGGTGTCCTTCGGCAATTCCTGCGGGGTCGAACAACAGCCACCAGAGGCTCGTATAGTGATCCTCCCAAGAAAGGTAGGAAAAAAGTCTTTCGACCATACTTTTGTACATCCCGTCGAAATTTTCTTGGCAACAAGCTGTCTTCTCGTTGAAAAACGGATCGTTCATAACAGATTTGAAGGGTTGGTATCCCGTTTCTTTAGAATTTTGGATGTCAATATTTTCATTAACGTCCATTCCTAAGGGGTTGAGCAATCCCAATTCCAATGCGGACTCGTATGTATAAGTGTTCATGAACACACTGTCGTAATAATGTTGTGCTTCAGCGTCCCCACAATCACATAAAGCCTGATACAGATGGTATTCTGGATGATATTTGAGCATCACTTCGGCATATTCTGGAATCCAATGGTCACGCATATACTCCCAAAGGGTGTCCTTATAGGTGACGCATCCAGCATCTGTCATGATATTTTGAAAGAAAACAGAATCTTCCTTAAACCTCCAAGCACATATCGTATTTAAGAATCTGTTTGGTTTGGTTTCACAGTAACAGTTGGTATCGCTGGGACAACATGTGCGAATATTATCAAAATACTGTCCTCCTGGGCTCATATCTGCCAACATGGCTGCACGCCTGGCTTCGCATTCTGTGCTATAGCTCTGTGGAGGGTTCTCGCATTCCCGAAGTGTTTGAATATACGTTTGATTCGTAGTGTCAGGTCTATTAATTCCTGCTTGTTCCATGGCATATTCTTCGCAAGGAGTATAGCAAGACAGGGTGTCCGCCTTCGTATAGTGCACGCATGGGCGTTGCCTTTCAGCAAACCGTTCAAAATCCAAGGCACTTATATCATCTTCCACCAGCGAGATGCTCTTGTACAATTGGTAGTTTCCTGGCTGTAGCGAATCATTATGGGTGATAACGTCACCTTCTGATACTACTAGCGAGTCTTTGAAAACATAGTACAATCCATCTGTATTCCATAAGCTGAAAACCAATAAGTACCTGCAGTCAATGCAACCAATATCACCTGAGCATGTATCCATCAACCCTAAAGGAGGGGAAACAGAGTATGAGAGAAAAATATTTGTAGGCAAACTGACAGCAATGTTCTGTACATATTGGCGACTTGAATCGTTAAATAAGACTAAACTGCTATCGGCGTGTGAAGCAGGGGTGAAGTCAACGGGCAATAACGCAGTATCGGCAATGTTGGGGATAATGGCGGAAGCAATAAGGCGCTCTTTCATATCATAGTAGGAGACCGTCACCTCGTTATTAGGATCCACAGCGATCACTTTCTGATAATGAGATGCATCGCCCACTTCATTGCCAAAGAGACGGTCTAATTCAACTTGGGTGGGATTTCCATAATAATATCTCGTATCATGGCCGCCCCCCATCTTAAAGGTGCTTCCCACCCCACTTTGAGAATGAACACGGTCGGTACCATCATTAAGGTAACGGATATGTGTGTATGTATATCCGCTGTCTTTGGGCGTTTGGTTAACATTTGGCCATTTAGAATTGTTGACAAACGGATTATCAGGAGAATAATAGACGGCACTGCCTGCATTAGGTGGAAATTTTTGGCCATTCGTCAAAGAGATGTCATTGTCATACTGCATTTTAGGATAGTCGCCATTAAACAATCCATTTGAAGAATTATTAGTTCCATAGTAACGTATTCCTCTGCTTGGCGTTGGCGCTGGAATCGACTGCAAAGCTTGTCTGCCGATATGATCATAAAACGTTTCACTCACTATTGCAACACTGTCCGTATTTAATACTGTAACAGATTGCCTGTTCCGTAAAGTACCATCATAAAAGGTGATTACTTCCTTGCGTTTGCCTTCTTCTGCGTAAACGGAGGTGTATTGCCATGTAAGACTGTCTTCAAGTCCTTCATAATCATATCGATAAACAGATGAAATGACAGGTAAAGCACTTCCGGAACTCGCTGAAAAACTCCAAGGTCCAAAAACGGGATAGAAAACACCATGATCATGATGCGAACCGCGTCCCCGTACTCTATATAGAATGTTTCCCTTGGGATAAGCTAGGGGAATGAAATAGTGATTGTCTGATATGGTGATTCTTGTAGCGTTTGAAAAATCGTATGGGACAAGATTGCTGTTGACTGGATTGTCCACAAACAACCATTCTAAATCATATTCATCTGCACCGTCAGCATACTTCCAAGTGACCAATAGTTCGTTAGTGTTGCTACAATATGTGCTATTTACATCTCGTATCGTCTTTATGGAGTCTTCTCCTGTACACCTATAATAGTTCATTTGTAGTTCGAACACGATATCTTCCGTCATGTCTGACGATGCTGCTAGGATCGTTAGTGAGGCTGATTTGATGTTTCTATATTCGTTAATATCGAAATCTTGGTATGGTGTGGATGGCCGGTAGCTTACATGAAGCGTGTCTCTCACTAATATTTCACTATTTGTGGTGTCTGTAAGTGTTATGTCATAAACGACATAATAATCCTCGCTGATAGAATGTCCTATCATCCTGTCTTCCGCAAGGTAAAGCCTAACTTTTACCGTTGGCTCCACAATACTCCAATTGGTAAGATAATAACGTGGTGATTGCATTGTCATCGTTTTGCCAGGTGTGATTTGATTACCACGATAGTGTTTACTGTATGTTTCTTCGGAAGCAACAGCAGACATGACCAAGCAAGTCATCAGGCTAAAATAGAATAGTATTTTTTTCATGATCAATTATTTTCTTCAGAAACTCTTATTAATCTTATCACAAGGGGGACACATCTGAATCTCAAAAAACTTTTTCCTCCTTTGCTATCCCAAACTTCCAGGTAATAATTCTGATTGTAATTGCAATTATCGCCAAGCGATAAACTGACCCAATTTTCTCCTGTTTGAATGGCTGGGGATGAAATAGGTGACGCTGCATACTCCACGACCGTCCCGAGTTCATTAGTCTTGAGAACAACATTCCTATGTTCATCATAGACGCAAAATCTCAAATGCTGGTCCGTTCTTACAGCATACGGCTCTTCAACATGTATCTTTAAAATTTTGTCATCCGCATCATGATAACTTCCATCTAGCTTTTCTTTCATATACATCCATCCATTATCTACCCTTTCCACTTCGTACCCAGAGTTACCTATGGAATCAATATTAAATTGCGTTCTTAGTAGAACCTTCCCTTTCTCATTTTGCAGTTGCCACACATACTCACCATAGTCCAAAGGATCTGCCTTCAATGGATAATCTAAATAATGTGTTTTTATGCCATCCTGTTGAAAGACAGGAGTGTTGGAAAGAATTGCCTCTTCTGGCTTTTGACCATCTTTCAGTTTAACTAATAAAAATTTCAATTCTGACTTACTTGACCATTTTTTTGGCCATAGAAATGTAAAACAATCATTTTCTGAAAAGGTCACGCTGACACCGTTACCAGGAAAATATGCGGGTGGTCTTGACGTGCCAATGCGAATCCTTTGTGTTTCTTCACCTGCCATACCTGAATAAACAGCGGCCACAAATATTATAACTAATAGAAACAAAAACTTTCTCATAATGGATGTTTTTTATGGTTGTTTTAATTGTTTGCACGTAATTTCAGGTTCTGTCTTGTGGTTTTTGCTGTCATAATTCCTTTCTCTGTTTCCTTCTTGATTTGAACCAATAAACCTTCCTCGTCATAATTGTAAAATGTGGCGAAATTGTTTTCGTCAAGTTCTGCGACCAGTCTGTAATTCTTGGGATCATAGACATAACTTTTGGTTATAGCATTGGCTGGAGCAATTCTGATGTCATCCACATAGAATAATTCGTTCGAATCGGATTGGAGCTTCAATACATTGCTGCCGTCGTATTCGAATTCTATCTCTACCCGTTGCCAACACTCCACCTTCGGCTCTTTGGTCACATACGAATCGACACCATTGTAAGTAAAGATATAATTTTCGCCTAAATTTCCAAGCGTGGAGCAGTTCGTTTTTCGAACCCAGCAGGAGAACAAATACTTTTTCCCTTGCAGAAGTTCCAATTTTGAATCGGGGCCAACATTCACTTTCAGACTGTTCGTTTGGAGGGACTTTTTGCCAGTGTGAGCGAAAAGCCTCGATATTTGGCCACTTGTCGCTTCGCACAGAATGTGCCCTCTCCGTGTGCCTATATCATTAAGTGTGTCGTTTTCAAATCCGTCAAAACCGATTTCGTTGTATTTTGCATTTTGGGCCACAGCCGTCACTAAGGAATTTTTATAACCATATAATGCAGAAGAATAAATGCCGAGTGCATTGACATTCTCGATTTCAAAGTTGAAAGGACTGTATTTGGTGATTTCGGCAGTCCAAGTCCATGGATCTTGCAAGTTGTTCTCATTGCCTTTGCAAAAATCAAAAGGCGAAAAGGACGTGAAAGTCCCATCGTATGCGACATTGGTCTCGTAATTGTTGTGCGTTCCTGTTTGGTTTCTTTCTGTCACATAAAGATTAGCTCGCAAATCGCGATAAATATTCGGAATTCCCAAAAAACTGGAATTGTTGACAGCGCTAATGTCTGCATCAGCGTAATCATAGGGCCAAATTGTTTTGAGTTCTGTAGCGGAAGCTTGAAGCACTCCATCCATACATTCGGGGAAAAGCCCATCAGGGTCTTTCCATTCAAACGAATCTATATGATGACTGTGGTCTCCTTTTGCGACAATTTCAATTACCGAACCGTTTTTAATAAAGTCACAATCTGTCAACGAGACATGCTCCGGTAAGTCAATGCAATCAAATTTAATATAACTACATGTTTGAACCAATTGCTTATAATCAACATCGCAAAGTTTTTCAAAATGCTCATTAACAAAGATATACAGTGCAGCTTCACTTTCGCTATAAAAGAATCTCACATATTGTAAATGTCCTGAGCAATCCAAAAATGGGAAACATTCTTTTTTTGAACCATTGAATGCTTCTAAAACGGGTAACCAACGGTTTTGCAGAGATGCGGGATTATGCATTGAGGTAATCGTAGCAGCCAATGCCCCAAGTCTGTTTGCATTTCTGGACTGCTTAATCTCTCTGGCAGCCAACGGTACAGATGCTGTACCGTTAGCTGTCCACCCCAGGGCATTGTTTCCTGACAACTTGTCTATCCTCAAATCACACCCATCTCCTCCAATCAGATCGTATTTTGAGAAAGCTTGCTGACCATTTGGCAGCAAAGTGTACCCATAATATACAGCTCTGTAATTATCTGCAGCACTGCCCATAGTGGAGTAATACCAATAGGCGGGCATATTGTAATGATAAACAGGTTGTTCAAATTCATTGGTCACGGTGGTCAGCAACGGCTGTCCCGTGTAGGGGTCGTATTGTAGGTTAGTTGTGGTGATGACAGATCCATTATTGTATGCTTTGGTAGACTCAACAATCCCAGTCTTATATATGATTTTCGTTGTTGCCACGGATTTCACATCCTCTTCAAAGCAGTCGAAGGAGGGAAATGCCGATACACCCGCGATGGGTGGGGTTACATTACCCAACATGAACTGGGCATTCGCACCACCGCCAATGCTTTTGGAATGGTTTCGCCGCTGGTCAATAACAAAATCATACGTCTGACCCATTATCTTTGTTTCCGTTTTTCCGTCATCAAGCAGTACCTCAACTCGGTTGTCAAGTTTTTGCACTCCGTTTTCCATTTTGGTTCTGTAATGATACTCCACACGCGAGGTATAACCGGCTTGCTCAACATTGGCAATCAAAGAATCGTTTACCGAACCCTTCACAAAAGGACAGGTGCTGATGGCTTTTTGTTTCCCATGCATGTCATTCAATTCTATTTGATAACCTTGGGAATAGCAAGATGAACTACTTTGTTTGAATCCTGCAGTGATTAATGCGAACACATTCGGCACCGGATCAACCTCGCATTGCAAGTCAGTTTGTGAAACATGGATAGGGAAGTCCTTCGCTGTGTAGAACTCAAAACGTTGTATGCCTGCGGTCGATAGAGTTACATTCTCAGGTGTGTAGGTTTTTACAATCACTTGGCTGTATCCGACATTGGCTGCTGGGAAGTAGGATTCGCCGTATGGCTCTTCGCTGTATATTTCGTCTTCAATGAAGAACAGACCTTTCACCTCGTCATAAACGGGATACCGCATTGCATTTTCTTCTGCCCCGACCGTTGGCTCATACTCAGCAACACCACTGCTGATTAGTTTGCCGTTTTCTATTGTTCTATAGAAGTATTCCTGTTTGTAAGCGCTGCTGTCTGATTTTATCCAATTGTCGTGCAAGGTGATAGATTTCACCCTGCTGCCACCGCCGTATTTGATTTTGTTTGGCACATTCAGCCGTACGTATGAAGGCATATCCTTTTTCCCGATATTCAAATGTTTGTAGTCATTGTTGCTTGAACAATGGCGGTAAAATGCATCATTCCCTTGCATGGCTTTCACCTTGTCTATGAATCCACCGGAGACCAACGCCCTGAAAAATCCAGCGGCATCACCGCTGTCTTCCATCGCATCCGCCCCATCAAACATCAGGTCGGGACGGTTGTTTTTCAAATATTGTAAGGCAAAGAAATACACGGGATGGATATCGTATGCAGGGAACGCCTCCACCTCGATTTTTCCAATCTCGTCAGTCCAATTGGTTGCTGATTTCACTTTAGCATAACCTTGAATATAGTCTGGTGCTTTAATGTTATCATAACTCACCGCAATCTTAAAGAACATAAGATTGTGCTTGAACCCAGCCACATAATCGGAAGCGTCAGTGTTGGGGCGTTTTTTGAAATAGATGTAGTATTTCCCGTTTTCTTTCCGGAAAGAAGTGAGCGGGTCCACTTCAGCCATATACGTCGCTTGTCGGTCCTGTACGTATGCATAGTCATCGCTCTCATATTCGATGGTGATGTGGCCTCCTTCCGGCAAATCAATATCGGTCAATAGCCACGCACTTGCCCATTTATTTGCAGAATCTGGGTCTTGCGTTACATAATGTTCAAAGTAGTTGGCATCGCCTTTGTAATTGCCCCATCTATCCATTTTCTCGGGAGCATAGCATGGGTTGTCGCCACAGTAATGGAAAACATACGGATTTTGCATTCCTTTGACGTTGTCAGCATACTTGAAGTAAAGCTTCTTCAACGTCAGTTTTCCATGGCCTGGGTTCGTGTTGTTGGGCACACCCTGACAAAGAGAGTAATCGTATTCGAACACAGCAGTCTTGATGGCTACTGTCGGGTCTTCTCTACTGAAAAGCTTGATGCTGTCTAGCTTGTACAGATGTTGGGATGCACTTGAATAGCCTCCTTTTTCCTCGTTGGCAGGATTTACCCCATGGGCATCTTCGCGCAACGAGACATAGAACACAGCATAATGGGTTTTCGTGCTGATGGTGTCCACGTATGCAATCTCCTTTTCCCCATAATAATAACTGCCGAGGTCGTCGTTCATGTTCGAGCGGTCTCCCATGAAGTAGTTGGCTCCCTGATAGGGGAAACGCCAACAATAAGGGGTGTCGTGGGAACATTTCACATTGTAGTCCAGCTTTACCCAATAGCCCAAGTCGTCCGTTGAAGGACCGTCACCGGTAAGGTCAACATAATCAGGAGATGTCACGGACGTGAGCAGGTAGGAATAAGAATAGGCTGGAGTGTTTGTGCTAGTGAACAACTTTTCTTTTCCAACTCTTTGATTGTAAGAGGTGTATGGATTGGCCAATATTCCATTGTAGTTACAAACTACAGTACTGTCCTTCCATAGCGTATCAGACGGAATGGAAAAAGAAACTTCTTTCTCCTTGAAATTGTACAAAGTCTTACCATACGTAAAACGTTCCCCATTGGTGTTCAAGATAGAGATTTGGGCAATATGATGCCTTTTTCTCTCCGGACCAGTACCGTTTGTATCGTATTCTATAGAAGTGGCTCGCAATGTGCGCATGGGCTGCTCGTGTCTAGAGATTATCCCGCTGGAAAGAGTGTCATTGGTGTAATAGCGGTAATCTTTCCCGCCCCAAAAGGAGTTCTTTAGAGTTGGTTTAATTGTGAATCTTACGGCTTTTTCATTGCCGATGCCTGACATCAGGTTTAGATCAGCTGCGGTCTGCTCACCCTGCATTTTGAAATAGAATGGCTCATATAGTGTGGGATGAATGCTTCTTGGATTCTGAGTACTATACTGATTCTTATCCTTGAATGTAAGTTTGGCATCATAGTCCTCTAACTGCCAATCCCCAGAATAGGACTCTCCAGATGTAAAGGACAAATTTGTGCCCAGCTGGGTGCCGTTACCGAATGCCAGATCTACCCCCACATCATTGACGGTCGTGTTGTTGACAATCTTGTTGTCGTAAAAATGTCCGTAATCCGAACGGTATGCCCGGAAAGTGCCGCCTTGCAGCTCTCCAGTTATGTGATACAGGTCGTTGGTCATGACCGGCAGTGGAAGATTTTTAGAATCGTGGTCCACGCAAAGTTCTTTCTCCCTGTTGAAATCTTGAAGCGTATTATCATTCGCTTTGTCTGCATATAGTATGCCGCAGGCTGGGTTTTGAATGGGGCTAATTGGTGTTGTCTGAGAAACAACATTGCAATTGACTGAACCATAACCTTCTGCAAAAGCCCCTGCTCCACCAACTTGGAAAGAGAGACCCCAACTATTAGATGTCATGGGGACACGGATGGGGGGCAAGGTGGCGGCGGTGGAGAAAGACCGCCCGACACCGCCGCAACCGATGTGCATGGGATCATCGTTTTCTTTAGATGATTCGTCATAATAATATGGGACACTTAACGAAATCTGATTACCATACGTGTATGTGCCGCTTTTACTGTTATATCCGTAATGGAATCCTCCCTTCAGGTATTTCCCTCCATTTGATGAAAAAGATGTTGTCGTTCCGTTTTCGGAATCCTGGTTGATGCTGTATCCCACTTGTGCGAAAGTTTCACGCTTCTTATTCCCCTCAACTTCTGAAATTCGCGCATACGCTGCAGAAATTCCAAATCTTCGGCTAAGGGAGATGCCATTATAGGTGTTGTAAATGAAAGAATTGGTCTGATTGATACCCAAGCCAAAATCCCCACCATAGAATTCTCCACCTCCAGTCGGGGAAAAGAGGAATGTGTTGTTGTCGCGACGGTGATAGACTTTCTCGATGATGTCGTCCCGGAAATCGTCGGGAACACCTCTCACTTGACGGTTGATGGCACCTGGGTTAAGATTCCAACCGAGACCGACCCACGAGGCTTCGTGTTCCATATTCACGCCAGAGGTGTAGTTAAGGTTGATCGGGAAACCACCGTTAGGACCAGGGACCGTCATAATGGGAATAGTATAATGGAAATCACCGCTGAAGAGATCCACCATTGTATCCGTGTTCAAAGGAGTGAAGCCCGCCATTTCTGGCTGACTTGGACCCCCTGAAATAGCATAGAGTTTTGATGGCAGAATGAATTCCGAAAGCAATGCAACTACCAAATATATGGCTACTATCTTAGTCAGCCTACTCTTTCTAATGCGTTGTAACATAGCGTTTTGTTTGAATTTGCGTGTAAACGATACTATTTCCTAATCGTTACTGTACGCGGGTGTATTCGTGAAGAAGAGCCCCGTGAACGTGAACTGCAGCGTGGTGGAGTCCCGCCAGACCAACTGCTCTGGTATGTTTAGGAAAATGCGGTTGTTGTTCTCGTCCGTATAGTTCAAAGAACGGTTCGGCATGAGGAAGAAGTCCTCCGAAGTCAGATCGAACGTGTCCGTCGTGGTAGCGGTGATGTCAGTGTCAACAATGTCAAGGGTCACTTGAGCCATAAGATTACAGTAATTTCCGTGCCCAATACAATTGCGGTGAATAAATTTTCCTTTGTAAAGGATGCACCCAGGACAATTCTTACCATCGTGTCCTGCACGTATGGAAAGCAAATAATTGTTGGTCGCTTTGCCATCGATCGGACGGCTAATCATGTAATTCGATAAATGTTGTGGTGGAATCTCTGCCTTTTGACAGGAGTAAACGATAAGTGACGTAATGATGAAAACCGTCCCTAATACGACATTGAAATGTGATTTGTTTCTTTTTTGTTCCATATTGCATTATTTTTTTGTTCTGCAAACATACAAATTCTTTGCTTGGTGTTTCTTTTAGTCATAGCGAATTACAAATTTTTATGACATAATAATGCCATTCAAAAAAATATTTGACAATAAAAAAACATCACTATTATCTTGTTTAATTGATTTAAATCGCTGATAATTAATTTTTATATTAACAATACAAATGGTATTTGTATATCGTCAAAAGTAATCGTATAACAAAATACAATAAAAATGACTAAAAAACATATCTATTCGTTTTTTTGATAAGATAAACTTTCAATCACACCATAAAAAAATGTACTTTTGCCGAAAAGTTAAAGATGATAGTCAATCAAAAAAAAGCTCTAAAAATAGTGCTGCATATTGCCTTTTGCATTCTTATAATTGTCCTTTTCGGGACATTTTGCAAACTGCGCACTGCGACCGTCGGGCACCCTTATAAAGAATATCTTTCTGGGATTGTCGTTTTGGGGATGATGTATTTTAACGGTTACGTACTTTTCCCTGTGTTTTTCAAAACCAACAGGGTTCAGCAGTATTTGTTGACCGGTATTTTTACGGTACTCGCGGCATGCATCATTGAAATGATAATGGTGTCCAAAGATGTGATACACCTTTTACAGATTCAATTTGCCGAACACGAGGTCCACGATTTTTTCCTGACAGATTGTTTCTATGTGCTTTTGCGAGATTTGGCTCTGTTCTTTGCTTCGTTTTCCGTTTCGGCTCTACCATACTATGCTGCCATGAACCATGACAAAGAGTTGTCCTTGGTTCGGGAGCTGCAGCAATTGGACGCAAAAAAAGATGACAAGGAGAAATCAGACATTCGAATCAAAATACAAAAGGTGGCGTATGTTTCCCAAGAACAGAATTATGCGTATATTTACCTCGCAAATGGGGAACATGTGATTCGTTATGGATCTCTGAAACAGTTGAAAAGTCTTTTGGATGACAATAGCTATGTCCAGCTCTCAAGCAAGATTTTGGTGATGTGCAAAAACATCTTGCGCTATGACGCAACAGGCGTTGTGGTGAAAGTTGCCCCCAAAGGCGTGCTGTTAAGCTACTCTCATCATTATCGGGATAAAGCAATGAGTGAACTTTTCACAAAAACGAATCTTGACCCCAATGAAAACACTTCTGAAAAACAAACACGGCAGCAACCCGCCTACCGTCGCCGACTAAAGGAAAAATCTGAAAAACTGATTTTTGATTTTATCTCCGAACACCCTGACTGTTCAGCCTCAGATATTAAAAAGAACCGAAGTCTTTCCCAAACCACCATAAATCGCATAATTAAACAACTCAAGGACGAAGGCCGCATCAAATATGTCGGTAGCAGAAGGACTGGCGGATATCGTGCGGTTGAAGCCACACAAGAAGAAGAGACGGCAGAAACCGACCAACAGGAGAATGCGATTGAAAAGGGAACCGTTCAATAAAAGAAGTGTCTATGTACAAAAAATTTGAAGATCACCTACGCAAAAAGAATCTTGCAAATAATACGATCCGATCGTATTTGACAGCAGTGGAACGCTACTATTCATTTTACGACACTCTCAACAAAACTAATCTGTTGAATTTCAAGGAACATTGCGTTACCCATTATAAGCCGGCTTCCGCCAACATCCAAATCTTTGGGCTCAATCAATACTTGGAATATGTAGGGAGAGAAGACCTGAAGTTGAAATCGGTCAAGGTACAGCAGAAACGTTATTTGGAAAATGTTATAAGTAATGAGGATTACCAATATCTAAAAAAGAGAATGAAGAAAGACGGGCGCATGAAATGGTACTTTATGGTATGGTTCATGGCGGCTACAGGTGCGCGAATCAGCGAACTGCTTCAAATCAAAGTGGAGCACGTGCATGCTGGCTACATAGACTTGTGTACAAAAGGCGGGAAAATCAGGCGCATCTATATTCCCAAAACACTGGTAACGGCAGCCATAGAATGGTTGGAAGCCCAGCAAATCGAATCGGGTTTCATCTTCCTGAATCGTTGGGGAAGGTTGATTTCTCGAGAAGGCATCTACCAGAGTTTACAGAAATACGCCAAAGAATACGGCATTGACCCCAAAGTAGTCTATCCCCATTCTTTCAGACACCGTTTTGCAAAGAATTTTCTGGCAAAATACAACGACATTGCACTTCTTGCGGACCTTATGGGGCATGAAAATATCGAAACCACCCGCATCTATCTGCGAATGACCGCTGGCGAGCAACATTCGATTGTGAACAAAGTGGTCACATGGTGATTAATAAAAAAATGTATTTTTGCCACATTAATAGCAAACGATTTTGAATATTTCATGGTGAAATTTTTGCACAAATGATTAATTATCAACAATATAATAGTCGAAGTTACTATAACGGCGGTTATCGGTACTTTTTCAACGGGCAGGAGGCTGACAATGAGGTGCTTGGAGACTTAGCGTTTCAGAACTATGGATTCCGCATGTACGACACCCGAGTGGCGAGGTTCTGGGGCGTTGACCCTTTGACGAAAG
>Ga0310786_10003305_pt1 | contig 23530 bp, 18 predicted proteins | sample AusTroGonzalo_MG_FD_203881 | JGI IMG/M metagenome (GOLD analysis project Ga0310786, IMG submission 203881) | Bovine rumen microbial communities from tropical cattle in Woodstock, Queensland, Australia - Gonzalo_03 (v2) (version 2) | ecosystem: Host-associated > Mammals > Digestive system >...
TCGGGGTGAGCCGTCGCTACTCTATGGGTCTTCCCGATAAATTTGGGGGTCAAAAGTGAAAAAGCTGACTAAAATTCTGACGGTTCTTATTATGGTGGCTAGTTTTGCTACCGCGTGGGCAGCTCCTGCCGAAGGTTCTGTTGCTCCGAATAAGAAGTTATACGACTTTAACTTCGTCAACATGGACTACGATGCGATATTCCGCTCCGTTTCGGTCATTGCTGGCGTGGATATCTTGATTGCTCCCGATGTCAAGGGAAAAATCAGTTTGCACGTGACAAAGAAGACCTGGCAGGAAACTTTGGACATTATTTGTAACATGAATGACCTTACTTGGGTGATTCAGGACAAGTACATTTCCATCCAGCGTCAGAGCACTTATCAGGCAAAGCAGAAGAAAATTGCCGATGAAGAAAAACAGGCAGAGCAGATGGCTCCTCTTGTGCGTAAGAACTTCCAAGTGCATCATGCCAAGGCTGATGAACTTGTCAAGGTTCTCGATAACATGAAGTCGAACCGCGGCAAGATTTCTGTCGTGGAACGTACGAATTCCATCATCGTCTATGATACAGAAAACAAAATTGAGCAGATGGCGAATGCTCTTACCGAACTCGATGTCGAGACGCTTCAGATCATGATTACGGCAAAGCTCGTGGTCGTGAACAGCGAACTTGCTCGTGAACTTGGTGTGGACTGGACCGCTGCGGTAGGATCCGCTTCGCTTACTCCGGGTACGGCTACTGCTGCTACTGGCGCTGCTGCTGCGAACTCTAGCCGAATCAGTGGTGCTATCAAGTCCTTCCCGAACAGAGCTTCTCCTGCTGTGGGCAATCCGAGTACAGCCATTACGGCTAGCCTCTTGGACAATAACCTCCAGATTGCAATTTCGAATTTGATGGGTGATGCTTCTACCGAAGTGCTTGCCAGCCCGCAGGTTTCTACTCTCGATAATACCGAAGCTCGCGTATTCATGGGTGACCAGGTCTCCATCCGCGTGATTGACGATAGCGGTGAATCTTCGACCAAGATGGTGGAAACGGGTATCAAGTTGACTGTGACTCCGCATGTCACGGGCGATAACCGCATTTTGCTCGACCTTTATCCGCAGAACAACTCTTATGGCTATGACGAAAAGGGCGAAATCGTGATTTCGACTCAGGAAGCAAAGACCAAGGTTGTCGTGGCTGATGGTGAAACGGTTGTGATCGGCGGTCTTACTCGTAATGAAAACACGGAAAGCGAAAGCGGCATCCCGTTCCTCAAGGATATCCCGCTTCTCGGAAACCTCTTCAAGTACACGCGTAAGTCCATCACGAAGAAGGATCTCGTGATTTTCGTGACTCCGAGAATCATCCGCAATTATATCGGCAACATTCCTATATCTGAAAAGTCCGAAGAAAAGTCTGGCGCTGCTCCGGAACTCAAGCCTGTTGAAGATACTCAGGCTACGGGCGAGACTCCGGCTGCTCCGGCTCCGGAAAACAGCCACGACGATAGCTGGAACCAGTAATTGAGTGGCCGGTTCACCGGCTATGGAAAATGTGAAGCCCCTGACTAAATGTCAGGGCTTTTTTTATTTTAAGTACGCATAAAGGAGTTGTGAATGTTTTTTTCAAAGTTTTTCTTTGCTGTGCTATTTGTTGCTGCGTTGTTATGTACGGCTTGTGGCGGAGATAAGTCAAATAATCCCGATGAAAATGAGTTGGTCTATTCGTCTTGTGCGGAATGCGAATCTTCTTCTTCCGTTAGCGATGTCGAAAAAAATAGTGTATCTTCTAGCTCTGTCACTTTGGCAAAGCCCTGCAAAACAGACAGTACGGATACCTGCGAATATGGATCCTTAACGGACGCTCGCGATGGCCAAATCTATAAAACTGTGAAAATTGGGGACCAGTGGTGGATGGCTGAAAATCTGAATTTCAAGACGAATCGCAGTCGTTGCTACAATGATTCTCTTAAATACTGCGAAACGTATGGAAGGCTTTATTCGTGGATTGACGCTGTTGATATGAACGAAAGTGAATGTGGTGATACTGGATATTTGTGTTCCGCACCTGAGGTGACTCAAGGCGTTTGTCCTTTAGGCTGGCATTTGCCAACGAAAACAGAATTTGAAACTTTAGTTTTGGCAGTTGGGGGAAGCTGGAATGAATGGAATGGTTGGAGTTGTCATGGAAGTTTAGTGTCTATCGCTAGCTGGAAAAAAAACATTTATAGTAAAAAATATGATGAGTTTGGTTTTGCGGCACTGCCTGCGGGGCATTGTAAAGTTGCTCAGCACATGAAAGAAAGGGATAGGTATGAATACGAAGGTGAGGGAACCTGTTTTTGGAGTGCTACAGATATTTATGACTTTGCTGCACATTGTATGACTGAGTCTGGGTATTTGAATAATTATGATAAAGGCTACGCTACTTCTGTCCGTTGTATCAAAGACTAAGTTGCTTATTGTACTTTTACGCAAAAAAACGTTATATTATAACAGATACACTCATGGGAAAAGATATGTTAAAAAAAAGTATTGCAAGCTTGCTTTTAACTTTATTCATTGTCGCTTGTGGTGGCGATTCTTCGTCGAGTTCGTCTGAAAATCTGAATGTTGATGAGGATTTCCTTATCGATACTCGCGATGGTCAAACTTATAAAACTGTGAAAATTGGCTCGCAGACGTGGATGGCTGAAAATTTGAACTACAAAATAGTAAATAGCAGTTGCTATGAAGATAAAGTAGAAAACTGCGACGAGTACGGTCGTCTTTACACTTGGGCTGCAGCGATGGACAGTGTGGGCAAGTGGAGTTCGAATGGCAAGGGTTGCGGTTATAAAAAGGATTGCAGTCCGTCATATCCTGTACAAGGAGTTTGTCCACAAGGCTGGCACTTGCCGCAGAAAAGCGAATGGATGGAATTGTTTTTCACTGAGGGGGATTCGGCTACTGCTGGGGTAAAACTCAAGTCTTCTACAGGTTGGTTTGATAATGGCAATGGTACTGATGTATTTGGTTTTTCTGCACTGCCTGCTGGTATTCGGCTTAAAAGCAAGGGGTTCATTGATATAGGCCGCGCTGCTCATTTTTGGACTTCTGATATAGAGACCGACAACCACTATGTGTATAGAGTCGATTTGAACTACAATAGCGATTTTGCGGAGGTGAACGATAAAGGTGAAAGGGATGCTAAGCGTTCTGTTCGTTGTGTAAAAGATGAATCCGTAAAATACTCTTCATCATCTGTAAAAAATGTCTCTTCTAGTTCGGTTGCGAAGTCAAGTTGCAGTGCGAAGGTGAAATCTAGTGGTAGCAAAGGTGTATCAAGTAGTAGTGTCAAGGCGAAGTCTAGCAGTGGCAAAGCTGAATCTAGCAGTAGTGTCAAGGTTGCATCATCTGCGAATGTAGCGCTAGGATTCATGACGGATCCACGTGATGGTCAGACGTACAAAACTGTGAAAATACGCTCGCAGACGTGGATGGCTGAAAATTTGAACATTGAAAAGAGGGGCAGCTTTTGTTACGATAATAAGGCTGAAAACTGTGCCAAGTACGGTAGGCTATATCTATGGATTACTGCGAATAAAGTTTGCCCTTCGGGTTGGCGTGTGCCGACAACTGCTGAATGGGATACTTTGATTGATGTTGCTGGGGGAGAATTTGATGCTGCTAAGACACTTAAGTCTTCTGAAGGTTGGTTCAATGATGGCAATGGAGGGGATTCTATCTTGTTTACTGTATTGCCTGCTGGAATTGGTTATGAGAATGGAACTTTCAAGGATTTGGGGCATAGTGCTTTTTTTTGGGTTTCGTCAATTGAATATCACGAGTACATTAATGGATACGAGGCCTTTTATGGCGACTCCGACAGTGTGACGCCAGAACTAGACTATACGTCGTATGAAGCTTTGAGTATCCGTTGTATTCAGGATGATAAATATATAAAGTCCTCGTCATCTAGAAGAAGCTCAGTAACAACTGGGTCGATGATAGATTCTCGCGATGGTCAGACTTATAAGACTGTTAAAATCGGTTCGCAGAATTGGATGGCAGAAAACTTGAAATACGAAGTGATGGGCAGTTTTTGTTACAAAGATTCTGTGACGGACTGTTCTAAATACGGTCGCTATTATTCTTGGGCGATGGCCATGGACAGTGCAGGAACATGGAGTTCTGCTGGCAAGGGTTGTGGCTATGGCTTGACTTGCTCGCCAACAGGTACTATACGTGGTGTATGCCCCGAGGGTTGGCATTTGCCATCGCCTATAGAATGGAATGTGTTGATTGCAGCGGTGGGTGGTTCGTCAACGGCTGGGGATGAACTCAAGTCTTCTTTCGGTTGGATGAACGCTTATGATGGAGCGGATGCCTATATGTTTTCTGCATTGCCTGCTGGTTCGAAACTTTTAAATTGCGTCTCTTCCAAATGCGATGAATTCAGCAGGGAAGGTCGCCGTGCGAATTTTTGGAGTTCTGCGGAATACGATCGCTTCGGTGTGCATCTTATGGTGTTTAACAGTGGCAGTGGTGCTTTTATAGATACAATCGGCAAGGGGTATGCGAATAGCGTTCGTTGTATTCAGAATATAGAAAATGATAAATTATCGTCTTCTTCGGGCAAAGAGGGGACGCAGACTGATGATCTTGAAGGTTTTGTGACTGATTTTCGGGACTTTCAATTTTATAAGATTGTTAAAATAGGAAACCAGACATGGATGGCTCAGAATTTGAATTATTCAACCATGCACAGCTTTTGTTACCGTAGCTTGAGTGATGAATATTGTATCACGGATGGACGCCTTTATACTTGGTCTGCGGCGATGGATAGTGCTGGAATATGGAGTTCGGATGGCGAAGGTTGTGGCTGTGATTCGAAATGCTCGCCAACGGGTACGATACGTGGTGTATGTCCGGAAGGCTGGCACTTGCCATCAATTGCGGAATGGGATACTTTGGTTACGACAGTCGGGGGGCTAGCTGTAGCAGAAAAAATTCTCAAATCTACGTCTCGCTGGCCGTCCTACAGCACAGGAACTGATGATTACGGCTTTTCTGTTTTGCCGTCTGGTTACAAGCTTTATTTTGATCATCTGCATGGTAGTTATTGGGAATATGACCATGAAGCGGACTTTTGGAGTTCTACTGAATTTGATAGCATTAATTCGGCTAGCGTATTTTTGAACGACAATGATTTATTGCTTGTTGGGGTGACGGAACACAAAAACAACGCTTTTTCTGTCCGTTGTGTTAAGGACTAAGTTTAGTTATTAGCCATAGTTATTGGTTAATGGTTATTAGTCATTAGTTGCTGGTCTTGAGTGTTTTATGCAAAAAAAATAGCCCCGATGAGGGGGCTTTTTTGTAATTGGATTCTGCCTTACTATCTAATTCCGAAGAATACGACCATGCTGAAGATGAGTGCAAAGATGCTTACCAGATGCATGCGCCAAACAATCTTGGAGTTCATGAGCGGCTTGCTCGGGAAGCGGCCATCCCATTTCTTTTGGTAGTGGTGGTGTAGCGGGGCGCAAAGGAAGATGCGCTTGCCCGTGCCTGTCGTTCTCTTGGTGATTTTGAACCACGTAATTTGCATCAAGACGGAGCATGCTTCGGCAATGATGATGATGCAAACGATGGGGAGGAATAGCCCTGCCTGCACGAGGATGAACATGATGCCGATGGTTGCGCCAAAGCCGACGGAACCCGCGTCACCCATGTAGATTTCAGCCGGTGGGCTGTTGAACCACAGATAAGCGAGCAACGCGCCTGCGATGGATGTCGCAAGCGGGAAAAGTTCGTCGCAGCCGGGGAGGTACGGCACGCTCAAGTACTGGCTAAAGATAAAGTTTCCGCTCACGTAGGCGACGAGTCCGACAAAGAACATGCTGGTGAGAATCGGCACTGATACAAGACTATCGAGGCCGTCTGTGAAGTTTGTTCCGTTAGCAGATGCGGCAATGACAAACGTCATGAATGCGACGAAAATCCAGTTGGGGAGGTGAATCTGGAATACATCGATGGGGCAGAACGGAATGGTGAGGTCCCCTTTGAGTTCGGGAATGAACTTGTAGCAAAAGATGGCGACAACGAAACTGAACAAAAAATAGAGAACGAGTCTAAGCGTGCTGGATATGCCGTCCGCTTTATCCATGTATTCGGCGGCTTTGAGCTTGCCTTGATTGACGAGGCGTTTGGCGCGGACTTTGGCCATGTCGTCGGTGGCGCCGACGGCGCTGAATAACGCTAAAATGACGAGCGTCGAAATGGTGTAGCCGTTCATCTGGCAAACGAGCAACGATACAATTTCCACGACGATGACGAGGAGGAGACCGCCCATGATGGGTGGGGATTTTGTCTTGCCATCCTTGTCGAAATCGCTTGTAGCATCGAGCCTCTGCAAGAATCGGATGTACTTGGGCATAAAGAACAGCACCAAGATGATGGAGAGCATGGCGGCAGTACCCGCACGGAACAGACGACCGTCGAAAAGGTCAATGTGTGTTGTTTGATAAAGCCAATGACAGAGCATAGTTTAGGTTTGAGGAATGAGCACGGGCTTTGCCCTTTGAGGTCGCTTTGCTTTGAGGTTTAATATGTAATCAGTAAAGCTATGGCTCATTGAGGGCTAATCTCGTGGTGTTTCTTTTTATAAAAGTTAAAGTAACGATGGGTTCACAAATCACGTTGGACGGTGTAAAAATAAAATTTTACGATAGCGTTGGCTTGGGTGTGTAAAAAATTCTACATTATAGGGCATGAGTGAAATGCACATTGAATGCCCGCATTGCGGAACGAAATTTAAAGTCCAAGTCGATGGGGACTTTTCGAACATGATGGTTTTTCCATGTGCGAGATGCCAGACTCCTTTGATGTGCTATCATGGCGAAATTTCGGAACTCGATCGCGAGGAATTTACGAAATTGCGTCAAAGGCTTTCCAAAGTGTTGGATGTCGTGATGCGTCAGGATGGTACTGTGGGCGAGGTAGCGAATTCGCTCAAAAAGTTGGTCGATGTTTCGAATGCTCGTGCCGCTGAACGTGAACAGGAAGAGCATGCGGCGATAACGGACGATGTCCTTGATGTTCTACAAAAAGATTTGGACGAGATGGATGTCGATGCATTCTTGAGTAAACTTTGAACAATGAGTAATCTTTTCAGTTTTGTTTTTTAAATAGCTTTATATGTTTCAATTCTTTATTGCAGCCCTTGGTATTGGGATAGCTCCGGGACCGGACAACTTGTTCGTGCTAGCCCAGAGTGCGACTTACGGCGCCCGTCTCGGCTTTTGCATTATCCTTGGACTTTGTACGGGAATCGCATTGCAGATTTGCCTCCTTGTGGCAGGCGTATCTGCTTTGATTGCTGCAAGCCCGATTGCGTTCTTTGTGATTCAATGTCTTGGTGCCGCGTATCTGTTGTATTTGGCGTACAAGAGTTTTCAAGTGCGCGAAGGAACGGTGTGTTTAGACGAAAGACGAGATTCCCGGTCGGAGCCGGGAATGACAAGTGAGGCTAGCATCGCGGCTGAACCCCTCCAGAATGACAGTAGCGTGAGTCATCCTGGGCGGACCTTGGATCGTAGCGATAGGGGGAAGTCGATGGATCCAGAGCAGTCTCTTCCTTCAGCTCGCAAGCTTTACTTGCGTGGCGTTATCATGAACATGACGAACCCGAAGGTGATTCTCTTTATTTTATCGCTAATCCCATCAGCGGTGCGATTGGACCGTCCGATTCCTCCGAGTGTGCAGGCGGCTATTTTAGGTGCGGAATTTATCTTGGCGACGATGATTGTTTTTGGTTCGATTGCGCTTTTGGCGGGAACCGTCAAGAAGTATCTTTTAAATTCGCCAAAGGCAAACCGCAACCTCAACTGGTTCAGCGGTTGTGTCTTTGTGATGCTTGCTATTGGCTTGTTTTTCGTTTGACGAGCGTGTTATCGTAGCTGCGTCGTGATGTCGATTGTATCGCCACGGCCAAACTGATCCATGTAGGTCAGCTTCCATGTGAACGAAGCCGGAGTCTTGTCCGAGGTGTTGATGAGGCGCACTGAGAAATCTCTGGCTCTTTCGGGAATAATCCAGCCAAGGCATTTACCGGCGGCACCGGATGGCATGGGATTGTATGTCTGCGCTACGATGCCGCACCCTTGGTTACTGACATAGGTGTTGTATTCAATGGAACTTTTGGAGAAGGTTGGTTCCTTAGAATATTGAATTTCGTTGAACAACGTGTAGCCGTGTGCGAGGCGGTTTTCGTTGGTGGATATGTTCGCCTTGACGGTGTCCAGTTCCTCTTTAGGGAATACCATGGAATAGGGTTCCGTTACGCGCTCTGATGGCTTGAGAGCAAAGTTGGCGTCTAGGTGCAGGATGAATCCTTCGGGTAGCCCGCTGGCGCTCATTTTGTAATTGCTGACAAACTGCACCAAAGTGGTACATGTGGCCGCCGGGAGTGTCGCGAGCTTGGCTTTGATGTCGTCTATGTCAAATTCCGGGATGTTGGCGTAGGGAATGTACGATGTGAGGGCGCTGTCGCCTAAATTGATTTCGATGAGCCTTGTCTCGTCGGTGCTTCCGCGGAAATATTGGGCGTGTCTCTCGTCCCCGTCATTGGGGAACATCCCTTCGCTATGGAAGCTGATGTACCCTCCGACATATTCTATGCAACTGCTTTGGCGGCATGTAAAGGATCCGTCGCTCTGGATGTTGCAGCCGCCTTGGTCAAAATAACCTGTGTCGAGCGTCCCGTTTTCGACAGGGTAGAGTATGCGGTAAATCTTGTGGCGTTCGTCTTCGGGTTCGTTACGTAATTTGCTGTAGCTGCTGGACGAACGCGTTATTGGCTCGAAAAAGGAAGAACTTCCGTTGCTGCTGGTCGCGGAGCTTGAAGCTACGGAACTTGAAATTGCGGAACTGGATTGCGTGACGTTTGTGCTTGAAGAAGTTGTTGTTGCCGAACTGGATGGCTTTGATTCTGAACTTGTGGCGGCTGAACTTAATGAAGTTGAACTTGTTGAAATTGAAGCTGAACTTGATGCTCCGTTTGCTGCACTTACTGGTGCTGTTGCTGAACTTGAAAGAACTTTTGACGAACTTGATTCTTTTGATTTTTGACTGGAAGAAATTGCTTCGGAACTGTAATTTTCAATTTCAGAGCTAGACAAAAGTACTTCCGTGTTGCTGGAATACTCGCTTAACGGTGCGAAAGAATCATTTACGTCATCAGAGCAACTTGCTAAAAAAGCAATTGCGAAAGATGTTGCGATTACAGATTTGTATGTAAAATTATAAAACACAAAAATACCCTCCAACTTTATTGAATATACATAATAAAATGGAGGGAGTGCGTTTTTTTTGTTCGTTATTCCGTTAGCTGTTGTTGGATAAGCAACAATAACTTTTTGATAGTTTCTTCGGGGGAATCCTTGGAGCTTCCGCCTGCGGCACGAACATGTCCGCCTCCGCCGAAATTAGATGCGATTTTGTTGACATCGACGATGTAATTGCTGCGGAGACTTATTTTGTATTCACCATTGACGGGGTAGATGAATATGGCGACTTCGGTTCCGCTGACTTCTCGCAAGGTGTCGATGACGTTGCTGAGTTCCACTGGAGTCACGGAATAGCGGTCCATGTCTTCGGGGGTCATGTAGCTGTAAACAACCTTTCCGTCGAGAGCGAGTTTGCTGCTCATCATCACGTATCCCGTGACAAGCGTCTGTATGTAAGTTCTTGTGAAATACGTCTCGTTCATGAGGCGAGTAAAGTCAATACCCTTGTCCAACAAGTTGCCGATGGCAATCATTGTATTTTGTCCAGTGCTGCTGAACTTGAATGCTCCTGTGTCGTGAACGATTCCGAGATAGAAACATTCAGCGGCTTCTTTGCTTATTTTGTTGTTATCTAATAAAAAGTACAACACTTCGCTTGCCGAGCTTGCTTTGGCATCGACAAAGTTGATTGTGCACAAATTCAGCGGGTTGCTGATGTGGTGGTCTATGTTGCAAGTTTTTTTAGCGGACTTGAGGCATTTTTCGCCGTTGGCTCCGATTCGTTCGAACGAAGGCGTGTCCAGAAGTATTGCTAAATCGCAAGAACCGCAATCTTCAAAATTGGACTGGAGTCTTTTTTTGTCGTTCTCGTCAAAAATTTCAATGATTTCGCTGGAGCGAGGGAGTATCTTGTAGCTTTCGGGAAAACGTTCTAGATAAATTTTAACGTTGATAGTCGGATAATTGTCGCAAATATAGTTGTAGAGTCCAAGGGTGGAACCCACGCAGTCACCGTCCGGGCGAACATGTCCGAAAATGGATACAGTCTTTGATTCTTTTAACAATTCATCCAATTGCATAGAAAACTCCTTCGTATAGATAAAATATAATTCTTATTTGTTAGGCTCATGGCTCATAACTCACAGCTCACTGCTATAATTATATTTTGCCCTATGAAACTTTTATTTACTGATTTAGATGGTACGCTTTTGGATGATTCCAAGGCGATTAGTGAAGCGGACATGGCTTCGATCCATGCGATGATTGACGCTGGCCACAAGTTCGTGATGACGACGGGACGACCGCTGACCAGTGTGAAACGGATTGCTGAAAAGTACGGATTTTTGAAGCCGGGATATTTCTTGGTGAGCTTCAACGGGGGCTTGATTTACGATTGCGGTTCGGCTGAGTCCATCTTGACACGTCGCATTTCGGTCGATCAAGTGAAGTTTATCATGGACGAGGCTCACAAGCGTGGAATGCATGCGCACACGTATGCGGGGGACTTGGTTGTTTCGGAATATGAGACAGAGCAACTCAAGACGTATTGTCGCTTGATGCAGATGGATTATGTTGTTGTAGATGATATCCGCGAGTATTATGGCGATAATGGACCGATTAATGTTGTGGTGAAACCGCCTATCAAGGTGAACGTCATTACGCCGTTTGAGCATTCGAGTCTTGTGGAGTTCCGTGCGGACATGCGGAAGGTGACTGCGGACAAACTTTTTGACGTGTTCAGCAAACCCGAAATGCTGGAGTTCTCGCACATGCTTTCGAATAAAGGTGCTGCTGTACGCTACATGGCGGATTTTTACCATGAGCCGATTGAAAATACGATTGCCGTCGGTGATGAAGAAAATGATTGCCCGATGATTGAAGCGGCTGGAGTCGGTGTTGCTATGGCGAATGCGAGCGAGGCTGCAAAGTCGGTTGCAGATTACGTAACAGAACGCGACAACAACCACTCGGGAATAACCGAAGTCATTGAGAAATTTGTTTTGTAGGTGTTAGGTTTTAGGTTACAGGTGTTAGTAGCTATGAGCAGTGAGCGTTCAGCCCGCAACTTCGTTGCTATGAGTCATTTGTTTTTCAGTGTCATCACTTAATGAGATCTCATTACTCATAACTCACTGCTCATTACTTACTGCTCACCACTTCCTAATAACCACCAACCACTGTTTACTTGCTCACACCTCAAAGTGCCGTAGGCACGACTTCATGCCTCATACGCTCTATAATCGCATCAACATTTGTGAAAGCGCACATGGGGAGGCTGACGACTTGTTCTGCAGCTTGATTTGCATGTATATTTGTGTTTCCTAATAATTTATCGACGATGTTGGGAGGAAGTGTATCGATGACGCCGGGAGGACCATATAATGCACCCACTATATAGTCTGGTTGGTATTTTGCAAAGCACGGCTGTTCGTGCAATGGCATGGGGTAGTGGATGCAGTAGGGAATTTCGGCGGCTTTTAGTTTTTCGATAAATGAATCGCGGTTCTCGACTAGCAGCGTGTATTGGGCGTAAGTGCAGGTATTTCCGTCTGCGATTTTTTGTGGGGTGATTCCCGGAATACTTGTGAAAAACTCGTTGTATTTTTGAGCGTTCTTGCGTCGGATTTTCAACTCATCGTTTAGATGGCGGAGTTTGACGCATAGAACTGCGGCTTGGATTGCATCGAGCCTGCTGTTCATGCCGCAGATTTCGTGTATGTATCGAGTGCTGCTGCCGTGGTTTGCTATTAGGCGGATTTTTTTGGCAAGTTCATCATCTTGTGTGAACAGTGCTCCACCGTCGCCGTAGCAGCCGAGCGGCTTTGCCGGGTAAAAGCTCGTAATTGCAATGTCTCCGAACGTGCATGCGTTTTGTCCGTTTTGCGTTGCTCCGAATGCTTGTGCAGAATCTTCAATTAACCACAGTCCGTGCGATTTTGCAATTTCCTTGATTTCTCGGTAGGGGGCGCATTGACCGAACAAGTTGACCGCGATAATTCCGCGCGTTTTTTCGCCAATCCTCGCTTCGATGCTTTCGGGTGAAATCTGCAATGTCTCGGGATTGATGTCTGCAAATTTCGGGATGCCTCCTAATTGCGTCACGCATTCCGCAGGGGCGATAAATGTAAAATCGGGAACGATGACTTCATCTTCTGGCTTAAGTCCGAGGGCGAGGAGGGCTATTGTTAGTGCGTCGGTTCCGCTGCCGCAAGTGATGGCGTGTGCGGCTCCCGTGTAATTCGAAAGTTCTGTTTCTAGAGCTTTGACAACGGGTCCTCCGATGAAGCAACCGCTGTCGAGAACTTCTTGTTCTGCTTGTAAAAATTCGGATTTGTAAGCTTCTCGCTGTGCCTGTAGGTTGATGAAGGGAATCATGCGTAGAAATTTAGAATTTAGTCAATGGTTGTTAGGGGGCAGGTCTTAGGTAATAGGGGTTAGGTTTTAGGTAATAGGTGTGAGGTCAGGCCTTTGGCCCTTTGAGGTCGCTTCGCTCTGAGACTGCGGCTCACAGCTCATACCTCACCGCTCATACCTCAAAGCGACGAAGTCGCGCTCTCATAGCTCAAACCTCACCGCTCACGACTCTCTAACCTTTCGTCTATCGTCTATAGCCGCGCTGCGGCGTTCTTTCGTCTATTCACACCCCTTGACAACTTCAAAACTTTTACTATCTTTGTGCTAACATTTTTTAAAGTAGGTTTTCACCCGGAGAATTTAAGGTGCCTCAACACAAGTCTTGCAAAAAGCGTTTGCTCCAGGCCGAAAAGGCCAACGCAATGAACCGTTCCACTCGTAGCGCTATCCGTGCTAGCCTCAAGGTTATCCGCACTGCTGCTACGAAAGCCGCTGCCCTCGAAGAAATGCCGAAGCTCTTCAGCATGCTCGACAAGGCTGCCGTTTCTCACCGTGCAGGTTTCTGCGCCAACCGTGCTGCCAACTACAAGGCCAAGGTTGCTAAGGTCATCAACGGCCTCGCTTAATTAAAATCTTAAAAGATTTATAAACGAACCGATATGCAAATGCATGTCGGGTTGTTTTGTTTTATACATTTTAAAATGTGTGGACGTTCTAGGGGGGGCGGTCGAGTTAAAATATTCCACGTTAAACTAGGAATTGCGGTTTTTGCTGAAAAAAAGATGAAATAAAAAAATAATTTTTTAGTTTAATGAACTTTTTTACTAGATTAAGTACTGGGTTTCAAGGAATTATAATGTCGTCTATTAATTTTGCTACAAGAGAAATTAGTTGTAAGGTTGTTTACTATGGCCCTGGTCTTAGTGGTAAAACTACGAATCTCCAGGTAATTCATCAGAAAATGCCTCAAGATAAGCGCACGGACATGGTCTCGCTCGCTACGGAAGGTGATAGAACCTTGTTCTTTGATTTTTTGCCTTTGAACTTGGGCGACATCAAGGGGTTCAAGACTCGTTTTCAGCTTTATACTGTTCCCGGTCAGGTTTATTACAACAGTACTCGTAAGCTTGTTCTTCGTGGTGTCGATGGTATCGTTTTTGTGGCGGATTCCCAGCGTTCTCGTCAGGCGGAAAATTTGGAAAGTCTCCAGAACTTGCGTCAGAATTTGCAGGACTACGGCATGAATTTGGATGATATTCCGTTCGTGTTGCAGTACAACAAGCGCGATATGGAAAACGTCTTTACGTTGGATGAACTTAACGAACAGCTTAATCCAGACAAGAAAATCCAGTTTTTCCCGGCGACCGCCCATAATGGTAAAGGTGTCGTGACGACGCTTAAGACGATTGCCATGCTGGTTATCGAAAAGTTCAACGTGAAGCAGGGCTTTTTACGCAAGGCTGCTGCGAGTGCCAGTAATACGGGTGTTCAAGAAGTTTCTGTTTCGTCGGATGCTAATGCTGCTCCCAATGGTGCAGAGCAAAATAATGCACCGAATGCCGGTGCAGCTACTCCGCAACAGCCGACTTCGCCGTTCCGTATGCCTTCGTTTGCTGCAAAACCGCAGGCGAATCCAGGGAACTCCGGCGGTGCTGGTTCAGGCTTGTTCCAGAAGGGAGCGATGTCTTCGCCGTTTGCCCGCCCGCGTGTAGCGACTGCGGTACCTAGAATGCCTACGTTTGGTCGTGTGGTTGAAAAACAGGCTCCGGCGGATGATGATGAAATTGTCTTGCGTCCGTATAAGCCCAAGGACAAGTAGATTTTATTTGTGGTTAAGTGAAATTAATTTATGAGCGATTATACAATTTATTCAGATGATGCGAACAAAGTGCGTCGCTTGATGACTGCCTATCAGGCTAGCGTCAAGTGCGAATATGTTGTTCTTTGCCATCGCGATGGAAATATCATTGCGGAAGTCGGTTCACTAGGTTCAGATTTGGATGCAACGCCCTTGGCTGTGTTGAGCATCGCTGCATTCGATTCTTCGCGCCAAATCGGGATGATGCTGGGAGGCGAAAAGTTCCAGTCCGTTTCGTTTACGGGCGAGAATCATTCCGTCTATATATCTTCTGTCGATCAATCCCTGCTGCTAGTCCAAGTCTTTTTGGGAAGCAAGCTTCCGAATCGCATTGACGATATCAATCGCTTGCTGGTCGAAAAGCTGGAGGATGCCGTTCCTGCGTTTACGCAGAATACGAGCAGTCTAGTCCGCTAGGGGGGGGGATTGTGGCTGGCAAGTTTCCGCCACTGAGGAATTTGAGAAAGACGACCGTGTTTGCGATAGTCGTCTTTCTTTGTTTTTTTGTGCATCGTTTTGTCACTTTTTTTATTAACGACGAAATTAATTTTTCCGATAGTTCTGAAGTAGAAGTGCCGCCTGCGACTAGTACTGTTTGTAGGCATATCGTGAACGGGGAACCTTTTGGCACGGATAGCGCCTTTGTTGAAAATACAAGACTTTATGTTTTTTCGACAGTATCCAATTCTGCCAGTTTTCAGGACGATTCGCTTGTTCATATTTGGTTCAAGGGGATTGATACCATTTTTGTGGAACGCTGCAATCTCATGGGCGATGTTTGTAGCTCTATGCTTGCTTCGGACTTGGTCGAACTTGGCGAGTGGAGCGTCGATTTGGTCGCGGGGCGTAAGTTGCTTGCCAGCAGGCAGTTCCGCGTGGTGACTCCTTCCCGGTAGTTTTGTATGAAATCCATACTTTGTTTGGGCATGCTGTTTGTCAGTTTGGCCTTTGCTTTGGATGTGGATTCGCTTCCGGTATGGAATCCTGCAATTCTTGAAAATTTTGCTAGGACATCGGATAAGATAGATGCCGATTCGGTTGAAGGAATCGTTGCTTTTGGAATCGCAGATTCTGAGAAATCGGAAGAGTCGCAACATGCGAAAATTGAGACGCATGGTTACAAGACGATGCAAGTGACGGTGGGCGATGGCGGTACACAGGTCGATCAGGAATTGCGTCTTTCGATTCAAGGGAAACTTGCAGACAGCGTTTATATTGACGCTCTGTTGTCTGATGTCGATCGCAAGGCGGGGGAGCAGACGACAGCGACGCTTCAAGATGTCGATCAGATTTATTTTCGGGTGGTTTCGCCGTATGCAGTTCTCCACTTGGGCGATTTTACGTGGGACGATAATTCCATGGGGCTTACGTCGTTCAGCCGTTCGACGCTGGGGGCGATGGCAACGTTGCGTTATCGTGGCAACTCGGTGAGCGGTGACGTGAGCGGGGCGTGGGGAACGGACGAAGTTTCGCGTTATTCCCGGACGTTTAGCGGAGTGCAGGGGCAGCGCGAAGGGTATCATTTGGATGAAGCGGGTGGTTTTATTTCTATGGTGCCGAATTCCGAGCGCGTGTGGTTTAATGGAATAGAGCTTGTCCGTGACCGCGATTACGAAGTCAATTATGCTGGTGGTTTGCTGAATTTTAAAAACGGAATTATTCCAGGTACCGATGATGAAATCCGCGTGGAATACGATGCCTATTTGGATGAAGACATTTATACGATGTATGCGGCTCGTGGAAGTTTGCGATTGGAAAACGTGTTCTTTGACGTATCTGGCTTCCATTTGGAAAACGATGTCGATCGTATGCGTAAAAAATCGCTTGATAGTGCAGATTACGAGCTGTTGAAGAACGACCGTGGCGATGAATTGCTCGGTTCTTCGTTGTATGGTGAGTTGCACCGCCCGAAGATGTCGGAGCGGCTGGGGGCGCGGCTCCGTTTGCAGGCGGCCCGTCGCTTTTACGCCGATGTGGAACTGGGGCTTAGCCGTATGGATTCAAATACGGTTTCGGAGCATGTGGGCGGGCCGAGCGGTCGTGCATTCAGGTGGTATGTTACGACGGATTCGACGCAGGATTTGCATGCGTTCTCGATGGCTTTTTCGGTTTACGGAAACTTTATTCAAGAAGGCTTTGGCATTTTGGAATTTAGCGGGAGTGACCGCGACTGGAGTGCGTATGCGCTCCGAAACGAGTGGGATTTGGACAGTGCTTTGCTGAAGGGTGATTTGCGTCATGATGAACTTGCTCTCCGGTTCCGTCTGGGGAAGAACTGGTTTGGTTCGGCATCATGGGGCTACCGCCGAGGCGATAATGAAAAGTGGAATTCTTCGCGATCGCAATTGTCGATTGTGCATCGCGGTTTGGATGCGACTAGCGAATTTGCGGCATCGTATGTTTCGAGTTCGCAAGAAGTGGAGCAGAAACGATACCAGGGAACGTTCTCGTCGGAGTTTTTGCGGGGATTCTTCAGACCGTTCGGAAACGGCGATTTTCGCTATTCTGTGATGGATTCGAGCGGAAAAAAGACGGAACGCGGTTATGCGAAAACAGCGTTTGGCGCCACGCTCAATGACGATTTGTGGAATGTCAAAGAAGTCTTTGGAGTCTTGGATGTGCGCAAGCATGAGATGAAACGCGGCGAGGATTGGCGTGATTCCGTGAAGTCTGTGACGTGGACGCAATCGGCAGAAGCAAATTTCCGCAAGTTTAATTTGTCGCACCTGTTGCAGTATTCGCATGCGGTGACGGATTCGCTTGGGGCCTCGGATTCGTGGGTGGGAGATTTGACGACGAACTTTGGCGATGACGATATGGGTGTACAAGGTTCGGTCGCTTACAGCTTCGGGATGACTTCTGAACAAACTTACACTGCGGTTTATAAGGCGGTGGCAAAAGGTACAGGCGATGTGCGTTACGATAGCTTGACCGGTTCGTTTATCGAAGGCGTAGATAACGGTGACTTTGTCTATGAAGGCATGGGCCGCAATGATTCCGTAGGGGCGGTGCTTTCGTCGAATGCCACGTTTGAAGCGTCGCTGGAATGGAATCCCGGAGTGTCGCTTGGGATTACGCAAGGTTTTTTGCGCGATATCACGCTGAGTGCATCGTTCCATTCCGAAGCGGAAGATACGACGGGTAAAAAGATTTATTTCCCTCCCGTCTTGACTTCGTCATTGCGGAACGTGACTGCGGGAACGGTTTCGTGGGAAGCAAGTGTTGCCTGGGAACATCCGTCGGGTTTGTCTGCTCTGTATAATCCAAGTGCTGTTTATGAAAAGAAAATGTCGTCTATCGGTTATTATCAGGACATGTTCGATCATAAACTTACGGCTGGATTTAAAATAAACGATGATCATTACGTGAGCGTCGATAATGTTTTTGAGTCCGTCCGTTTGACGGCTTTGCAAAAATTGGACTGGAATATTTGGGAACTGACGGGGAAGTACATTTGGAGATTGCCTAAGGGATTCCGCTTGGAACCTCGTGTCCGTTACCGTGAAGGTTCTGGCGAAGATGATATGGAGGAATCTTTTGGAGCGAATCTTTGGGAAGAAGAATTGCGTGTAGCTTACGAAAAAGAAGGTGTAGTCGATGCTCATGTTTCATTTGCGTCCATACAAATGAATAAGCACGAGGGTTCGATTCCGTACCAGATGATGTCTGGCTTTGGCGAGGGCGTTACCTACAGGCTTGAAACGATGGTTTCCGTAGAAGTGAACCGTTTTTTGTCGTTCTCGTTGCGATATATTTTACGCTTTGGCGATGCCGAAGAGAATGTGTTCCAAAAGTTGTCTAGCGAAGCAAAGGCGTATTTCTAATGAAGAACGAAGAATTAAAAATGAAAAATGGACGGAGCTTCGCTTTTGTAGTGTTTGTGCTGGGCATGGCATTGAACCTGTGTTTTGCTGCGGATTGCCGTATTGAAAAAGTGGAATGGCTAGGGGAGCATAGTGAATTTGATGAACTTTCGATGAATGCAGTTGTCGGTGCTCCTTGCGATTCTTGGCGTGGTGCACAACGAAAACTGTTACGTTATTATGAAGATCATGGGTTCCTTGGTGCAAAAATGCAAGTGGATGTCGATAGCGTGGGGGTGATGCATTGTCGGCTTGATCGTGGCGAAGGATGGGTTTGGGCGGAACCGGAAAACCTTGATTCCGGGGCGACGAGAATTGATGTGTTTAGACAATTGACGGGACTTGAAATTGGCGGTGCGGTGTCGCTTATGGATTTGGAACGCTCTGAAAGCAGGCTTGCGCGTTTAGGATATTATGATCAAACGGCAGATGTTCGTTTATTCCGCGATCCGGTTCGCAATCGCGTGATTCCTGCGTATTCGATGCGTGCTGCGGCGAATTCGGCGGCGGAAGGCTTCCTCACGTATTCTAGCGTCGAAAAGTCTTGGGAGTGGCATATTGACCTTGCTTTGTACAACATTTTGGGAACGGGACGAGATTTGCAATTAGAAGGCTATTCGCAAAATGATTCCCGACGATTGGAAGGCTCGTATCGCGAACGCTTTATTTTCGGCACTGCATGGGACGTTGTCGTTCGCGGGTTCTTTCAGGACGATTCGCTGTCGCGGGATTCGCGGGTGGAAATCGGCGTATCGCGAAATATCGGCTTTAGCTTTGATGTTGCGGCATTTGTTGGCATCGGCAATGACGAGAAAAGTTCGACGTTCGAGATGGCGTACGTTTCGTTTGATCGTCGCGTGTTGCCCCGGAGCGGAACGTCTTTGGACGTATCGCTTGCGTGGATGATGGACCGCCCGGATTCGCTCGATAGCTATTTGCGTTTGGCATCTTCGTTTGTGCATTATGTTCCGCTGTACAAGAACTTTATTGTGCGGTATTCGGCGGCGGCAGGGGCGTTGCTTCCGTCGGGTGGTGCGTTTGCTCGTGAAGACTTGTTCGCGCTTGGCGGAATCAATTCGTTCAAGGGAATGATGTATGGCCTTACGCGTACACGTGCGTACGGCTTTTCGCAGGCGGCTTTGCTTTGGCAAGACGGTTATGACTTGTCGATTGAAGTCTTTTACCAGCCGGGGCTTTATCGCCGGATGAAACCGTTCCACGGTTGGGCGCGCGAGCATGACTACGGCATCGGCTTTACGCAGTACCGCAAATCGTGGAGCTTTAGCATTTACTACGCCCTCCGCAACGGGTGCGACTATCTAGACGGCGTGCTAGGATTCGGGGCGAAAACGCTGTTTTAGCGGTGAGCAATGAGCGGTGAGCAGTGAGTAGTGTCTTTCTGAGCGAAGCCGCAAGGCGGAGTCGAAGAATCTAGCAAAAAAGTAGATTTAGACAGAAAATAATGGATTTTGTGTCTAAATCTCATATTTTAAAGCAGATTTAGACAAAGAATTGGCGATTGTTTGTCTAAATGTTGAAATTTTTACATTTGAACTGCACTTGCTTTCTTTGGAATAACTGTTTAAAAAAGAGATGATTGTAAGTTTTTTGTGCAGAAATGCCGATTTTATATTATTTTTGCAGGTGACATAGAAAAGAGTAATTTGTCTCTTGTTCTCAACCTGAAATCGCCAAATTTCAACAACCCGAGAACAAGGCGAACGCTCACGCATGGATAGCCCGTATTGGGCTATTCATCGCATTGCTGTATCCGAGGCGTAAGTCTCGGCTATTTGGCTATGTGCCCATTTCGGGGCGTGGGTCGTGCGTTTATCGGGTTTAGGCTTTGGCGAGCCTCAGGTTGGTAAGCGTTACGACTCACGCCTTTCTTGTTGCTTGCGATTGATTTTTTCGGCAACATTTTTAAGGTTTGAAATTTCGCTGACCTGCGAGGGCTAGAGGCATAAACAAGGAGTTGCTTATGCCAAGCATTGCTGAAATCGAAAATAAGATTGAAGATCTTGTAGCCAAGTATCGTGAAACTGGAGCTACAGGTGATTTTATTTATGACTTTATCTTGGCTTATGACTTACCTAAGGCTTCGGTTAAACGTTTGCAAAACGGCTCGCTGAATTTATCTAAAAATCAAGGCGAAATCTGCTGGAAGGGCAAACTCCTTTACAAGGAATTGTTCAAAGACGAATTAAATGTAAGCTTGGCTTTAGAAACTGCAAAATCTATTAAACATAATGAACGATTTGTAGTTCTTTCTGATGGTAAAAAACTGCTTTGTGTTGATACAAAGACCAAAGACACCTTAGAGACTGAATTTAAGGATTTGCCGAAACATTCGTCATTCTTTTTGCCGTGGGCGGGGATTGAAAAAACGGAGTTCATCGATGAAAATCCGGCTGATGTTCGTGCAGCTCGCAAAATGGCGAAGCTTTTTGACGAAATCAAAAAGGACAATGCTAAAAAACTGATTTCGCAACATGATTTTAATGTGTTCCTTTCTCGGCTTCTTTTTTGCTTTTTTGCTGAAGATACGGGAATTTTTACAGACAACTTATTTACAAATACTATTGCAGCGACAACAAAAGCCGATGGAAGTGACCTGAATGAATTTTTAGAACGGTTGTTTACCGTTCTTGATACAGCCCCCAAAGAACGTAAAAAGTTACCTGATTATCTTGAAAAATTTCCGTATGTAAACGGAGGACTTTTCCGTAATAAAATCGAGATTCCTCGTTTTTCTGCTCATAGTCGTAACAAGATAATCGAATGCGGAGAGTTAGATTGGAAAGATATCAATCCCGATATTTTTGGTTCCATGTTCCAAACGGTTATTGACGAGGAACAACGCGGTGATTTAGGGCAACATTACACTAGCGTTCCAAATATTATGAAGGTAATAGAACCTCTTTTCTTGAATGACCTTCGCAAAGAATTTGACGCTGCTGGAAAGAGTGTAACCAAATTAAAAAATCTGCTGTTGCGTATTCGCAATATTCGAATTTTTGACCCCGCTTGCGGTTCTGGCAATTTCTTGATTATTGCCTATAAGGAACTCCGTAAATTGGAAATGGATATTTTGCTCAAAATGCAGGAATTTGGGCTTACGGGGATTCATTTGAATCATTTTTACGGAATTGAAATTGATGACTTTGCGTGCGAAACAGCGAAACTTTCACTTTGGCTTGCCGAGCATCAGATGAATGTTGAATTTTTCAGCAAAATTGGAACCGCAAATCCAACGCTTCCGCTAAAAGAGGCTGGTCACATAGTATGCGATAATGCGTGCCGAATTGATTGGAATGATGTTTGTCCGAATAATGGGGAAGATGAAATTTATGTGCTTGGAAATCCGCCGTATTTAGGGGCGAGATTGCAAAAAGAGGCTCATAAAAAAGATATTGAAAATGTTTTTGAAAACATAAAAGGTGCAAAAAATTTAGATTACATTGCTTGCTGGTTTTATAAAGGTTCTGATTATATAGCAGATAGCAACGCTTCTTTAGCTTTTGTGAGCACGAATTCCATTTGTCAAGGCGAACAGGTTGCGATACTTTGGCCGCAGATATTCAACAAAGGAATTGAAATTCAATTTGGTTATTCATCTTTCAAATGGACTAACAATGCTCAATATAATGCCGGTGTAATTGTCACTGTAATTGGGCTTTGCAATGATTCTCAAGAAAAACAAAAATTCTTGTTTAATGGAACTTCACAGAAAAGAGTTTCCAAAATTAATGCTTACTTGATTCCTGGGGCGAATACGGTTGTTGATTGTTGTAAAAAATGTATCAGTGAGTTTCCTGAAATAAAATTTGGAAGCATGGCTAATGATGATGGAAATCTTATTCTTGAAAAGTCTGAATATGAAAATATTTTAAATGAATATCCAAGTGCTGCTTTTTATATAAAACGGTTAATAGGTTCACAAGAATTAATTAGAGGCGAAATTCGCTATTGTATTTGGATTACAGAAAAAGATAAAAAAGAGGCTTTGAAAATTCCGGAAATTAAAAAAAGAGTGGCTAAGTGTAGAAATCATCGAATTGGTAGTGATAGGCCGTCAACTCAAAAATTAGCTCTAATTCCATATCGTTTTGGAGAAGTGCGTTATAAAAATACTCCGTCTATTATCATTCCTCGAGTATCCTCTGAACGACGAGTATATATACCAATGGATTTTTTAGAAGCTGGAATTGTTGTGTCTGATTCGGCTCAGGCAATTTACGATGCTGAACCATGGTTGTTTAGTGTTCTTAATTCAAAAATGCACATGGTTTGGCTTAGAGTTGTTGGTGGAAAACTCAAAAATGATTACAGATATTCTGCACAACTTGTTTACAACACCTTCCCGTTCCCGCATATCAATGACGAACAGAAAAATATGCTTAAGGACTATGCCTTTGGCATTATAGCGGCTCGTGAAAACCATCCGGGAAAAACCTTGGCGGAACTCTACAATCCTGAATCAATGCCGGACGATCTCAAAAAAGCCCATGAAGAAAACGATCTTGCAATTGAAAAAATTTATCGTGCTAGGCCATTTGCAAGTGATGAAGATCGCCTTGAATTTCTCTTTAGACTCTATGAACAAATGATTCGCGAAGAACAGGAGGGGTAAACATGCCTGATATTGTCCATTTTGAATACGCTCAAACAGGTAATTCTTCCAAAACAGATTCTCTTGGAATGCGTGAAATGCAAGCTCGCGCCTATGCGGCACGTGCATCGCAATATTTGCTTATCAAGTCTCCTCCGGCATCTGGCAAATCGCGTGCACTTATGTTTATTGCTCTTGATAAGCTTTATCATCAGGGGCTTAAAAAAGTAATTGTGGCCGTTCCTGAACGTTCTATCGGAGCGTCTTTCGCCAAAACGCAGCTTCGCAAATATGGATTCTTTGCAGATTGGAATCCCGCTGACGAATTCAACCTATGCTTTGCAGGGAGTGACTCCAGTCAAGGTAAGGTGAAAAAATTCCATGATTTCATGGAAAGTGAAAATGATAAAATCTTGATTTGCACTCATGCTACTCTACGTTTTGCTGCCGAAGGATTGGACGAAAAAGTTTGAGCCATCGCAACAAAGTGTGGAGGGGGTGGGAGGAGTCTAGGCAGCATCTTTCGCCGGATCCCAGGGTAGAGACACCGTGTAGCAGCCGCATTTGAGCATTACCATAGCGAGC
>Ga0310786_10003306_pt1 | contig 23528 bp, 50 predicted proteins | sample AusTroGonzalo_MG_FD_203881 | JGI IMG/M metagenome (GOLD analysis project Ga0310786, IMG submission 203881) | Bovine rumen microbial communities from tropical cattle in Woodstock, Queensland, Australia - Gonzalo_03 (v2) (version 2) | ecosystem: Host-associated > Mammals > Digestive system >...
CAGGGCCATGCTGAAGTGGATAGACATTCTAGCTACCCACGCTCAGAGGTCTCTTAATCGGGATAGGGCGATACCTGAATGCTAGCTTAATAGCGACTATAGAATAAGGAGCAGGGAGTCGCAGAAAGATAGGATGTCGTTTCTACTAACAAGTTTTTTGAGTTTGTCTTGTTAGCTTTTAATGAAGAAGGCCGCGCACGCGGGTTAAGAAAATAGTCACTACGGTAAATGGGACACCAAGGAGAGACACCTTTAGAGCGGGAAAGTTCCGTAAGATACTCTGAAACAATCGTTGCAACCCATAGTAGTCCTTCTTCTTTTTATGTGTCAGTAATACAACGGTAGTATACCAGACTTTTAATCTGGGCACGAGGGTTCAACTCCCTCCTGACGCACCAGCCATCATGCGGATTGTGATGTAAAACTTATCCGAGGTGAGAACTTGAAGGCCTTGTAAGGTCGACCGCGTCAGGTGCAAAGATGTGAGTTCCTTACAGGAGTTATCGAAAACGCGCCAATGACCTAATTGTAGAGGTAGAAAACAAGGGTTGGCAAGAATAAAATCTAACTACAATAGATTTTATTCTAGGACGTTTCCGTTAATCGTCCGTTTTTATGGGTTTTTAGTATAGCGGTATTACAGCAGACTCTTAATCTGTCAAACCAGGGTTCGAATCCCTGAGGGCCCACCACCGGACTTAGTGTCCAAAGCGTTACATGGATTTGACAACTTAAACTACCACCGGCAAGTCGGCGTCGAGCGTGCTCGTACACGTTTTGTACTTGATATGTGGCTTAGTGGAAACGCTATATAAGGAGCAAAGTAAAGTTGGACTTAAAATATAAAGGAGTAAATATAATGGGTACATTTTCAAGAACAATCCTCAGAAAGTCAGCAAGAACAAACATGGAGAAGGCAGGAAAGACACACATCAACAAAAAGCATCGTAGTCCTGAAACAGATAAGGTTTACTCCTACTTCTCATTGCATTGGAGAGCATACGCGCCCCATAAGATTGAGGAAGAGAGCGAAACTGAGGCATAAGACAATATAATTTAGGAATATAGAGGCCGGCGCAATGTGCGTCGGCTTATTTTAATTTGACTTTTTTTGAAATTTCTTGTATAATATATATAGAAAAAGTAAGAAAGGAAAAAATAGTTATGGAAATGCTTTCACAGGAATACGTTAATAAGAGACTTACAGAAATCAAAAAGGATATAAAGTATTATTCATCTATTGGTTTAAGCACAGAGCGCGACCTTGAAATTATGGAACGTAACTTAGATGACTTACTTTATATTAGAGATAGAGGATATGTTTCTGGTTCTGAAATAGATGAATTGTTCGAAAAGGGATTAGACTTGGTTCAGCGTAGATATACATACCTGGAAGAGGTTGCATCTTTAGGAAATAATTGGTGGTAAGGAGAATAAATATGAAGTATTTTATTGGTGAATATTCTAACGGATATTGTGGCTGCGACGAGATAGTTTTAATGATTGCTGATACAGAAGAGCAGGCAGAGGCATACATGGAAGAAGGTCTTGCGGATTATGGTTATGAATATGTAGACGGTACTGATTTCGAAGACGATGAAACAGGCGACCTTTATTGGGAGAATGTAACTTTTAGTGTAAGAGAGGCTACTCCCGAAGAGATTGAAAGAGAAGACGCAGATGCTTGGGTTGATGTAAGAAACTGAGGTCGCGCGATATGAGAATTATAGATAAGAATAATGATTACTATGATTATCTCCAGGATAAAGAAGACAACCTCGTCTTCGATAGACGAGGGTCTTTCGTTCTAACAAAACAAGATATACTTAGAGCGGTTAATCGACGTCTTAATAATTTTCATAGAGACCCCGATAACTTTATGTTACTCCAGTGCGGCGCCACCTTTTGGCTTATCTTTGTTAGAGGATTAGATATAGAAGGTGAACGACCAAATAGACGCGCAAATGATTATTCTCTTCGAGTTGTCTGTTCATGGAAAGACTATAACGCGCTCACCAAACTTTTAAGTCTTCGCTTTATTGACTTTAATGAAGCTTGGAAGTATGATATTTGGGATAGGAGTTTTCAGGGTAGGAGTTATGAGAAAGAGATAAATGAATATAAACTTATGAAGGAAGCGCAGACCCTCAAGGATGCGGTTATTCATAAAGAATATAGGAATGTAGGCGCTTTGAAGGGGTTTGAGTATAGAGAAGACCTTAGTGATTTTGGTTATCCTATTCTTAAAGCATCTGGCTTTCCAAATCTTATCGACCCGACCGAAACGTATAATGCTATTGATGAATACTTTTCATTGATGAAGACGGCCACAGAGTTCACTGAAGCAAAAGGCACAACTAATGATGATAAGATAAAGAACCACGGGTTCGATACGAAGACTTCGTTTAGAGGTAAGGTATGAGAGTATCTGTTGATATTGATGTAGAGACCGCAAGAAATGCATTGTATATTTCTTGTGGAAGTTATGAGGCATCAGAAATAGTCCTCAACATGACAGAAGAAGAAGTCGTAGATGCTGTATTAAAACATTGTAAGTGTTGGGGAATTTGGAAAGCAGGTGAGAACTAATGCAACCAGAAGTTATGTTATTTATGTTTGGTATAATCCTTGTGGTTATTAAGGCTTTTAAGATTTGGGTTAGGAGTTAAAGGAATAAAATGAAAAAGTTAATTGTTGGAGTATTACTTATTGGAAGTCTTTTGGCAACCTCTTGTAACTATCAAGTAGTAGATTTAACTTATAATTATAACTATGCTTATATCCAACTTCAGAATGGAGAAGTGATTGAAGGCAAGGTTGACGCTTGGAGAGATTATGAAGATGGTGAGCAGTTACAGGTACAGATAAATGGTATTGTTTATCTCACAAGTAGTTATAATTGCACTCTCATTTATAATCCCGCATTAAAATAAACCATAAGGGCGGCCGCGACGTACATATAATGGGTTAATTCCAGGAGAATTAGCCCATCTTTTGTATTGAAATAGAAATTTTGAATTTGACTTTTTCTGAAAATTTTAGTATAATATATATAGAAAAAGAAAAGAGGATTTATATATGATTTCAGCAAAAGAAGCTAGAATGAGAACTCAAGCAATAATAAAAGGAAATCAACTTAAAGAAGTTGAAAAGAAAATAGAAGATGCTATAATAAAGGGCAAATCTACTATAATTATGCCATATTTATCTGAATGTACTATAAAAGAATTAAAGGCACTTGGGTATGAAGTAGAGTTTTATCCAGGTGATTGTATGAGTGATGATGAATACGACGTTAGTTGGTGAAAGGAAATATATATATGACTATCGAAGAAAAGCTCGCTTTAGTTACAACCGAATATCAGACAGCATCTAAGATTGGTTTGCCTGCTGCTACACTCGGCGCACTTGCGAGACGAGGAATGGTAGAAGTTCTTAATACAACTCCTAAGCAGTATCGTAAAGCATCTGGCGGTGCGGCTAAGATTTATATGTTAATCGAACAGAATAAAGATGACTATGATACATATTTCTGCTTGAGGAAAAAGGATAAGAAAATTGGAATGCTCTGCTCCTATTCAAAGAATACTGTTCTTGATTGCTGGGGTAATCCATATGATTTAACTGATGTAAATAGAATTGACTTTAAGACAAGGAGTTTTGATATATGAAAGTAAAAAAGTTAACAAAACTTCTCCCTGCGTGGGAAAATATAACCATATGGGGTAATCACGAATACAAATATATTTATAAAGGTTCTATTGAAGATATCCCTTCAAGATTAATGAATGAGAAGTTAATGAAAGGGCCTGATGGTTGTTATATTGATATAAGATATGGTTGCTATGATTGTGAAGACCATGTTGCAATCTTTATAGATAAAGAGGTATGATATGAAAATCAGTCAGAAAACTATTGACCAGAAAATAAAGTTTATTAATGTAACGGTAGAAAAAATAAAGCGTGGCACTGCCTCCATTCCCGAGATTGATAAGGCTTGTGATATAGTTACCTGGCTTTGGAAGTGGAAAGTAATTGACCGGGATGAGTGCGGCAAGTTAGCAGATAGAATTTCAGATGCGATAGAAGGTAAGGAGTAAGTATGAAAAATGGGCAAAATTGCTGATACGATTTATGAAGAATTGAGTTATATGTATTGTGATAATTGTCGTCATAGCAGCGAGGATACGGATGAAGATTATTCTCACTGTGATGAATGTTATAGAAAATACAATAACTGGGCAGTTTCTAAAGAGACTGCGGAGTGTATTGAAAAATTATGTGAGGGTTATATAGATAACCTTGAAAAACATTCTTATATTGAGGGATATAAAGCCGGTTGCGAAGAAGGTAAGAAGTGTTACGAAAGACCGACAGGCGAGTGGATAATGCAATTACATAATTGTGATGGAGAATTCTATACTTGTTCTGTATGTGGTAGAATGATAAGGGTATCCCCTTATGTTGAAGATAATGAAACCTTGAAAGATTATCCATTCTGTCATTGTGGCGCGGACATGAGAGGAAGTATTAATGAAAGATAGTATTAATCTGTTAATCATAATATTCGCCATCATTATTCTTATATTACTGGCTATTTATGGTCACGAATACGACAAGAATAAAAACGAATGGAATAATGGGTATTGTTCTTGCGGTGGTCATTGGAAATATGAACAATCGGTAGAAGATACATATATCTATCGTTGTGATAATTGTGGAAAAACAATCGAAGTTGAAGAAGTCCAGGCTTTTGTAGTCACAATAAAAAATGGAGTTTAAGGAGAGTAAAAATGAACGAGAAGGTTAGATATGGCTTTGGAGTTGAAGTTAATAGGTTAGATAAAGGTACTTGGAGTTTTGGTAGCGGCATCTCGCATGGCGCGCACCAGACTTATCTTTTTATTAACTTTATAAAGTGGAATATATTTATCGGATGGCTTGCAAAGGAGGTAAGAAATGGCTAAGTATAAGGTAGGAGATAAGGTAAGAGTACGTTCATGGGACTCAATGATGAAGGAATATGGCCCATACGGCTGGTATGGTATTAAAGTACCTGGCAGTTATTTCACGGAAGAAATGAAGTGCTATTGCGGTAAGATAGTTACTATCTCAAAAGTTAATGAGCATAACAATTATCATATAAAGGAAGATAATAAAGAGGATTGGAAAGCTTGGTCCTTTAATGACAATATGTTTGAAGATGTTGAAAGCACAATCGTTATTTATAGAAAAGATAATGAAGTGCTTGCAGTTGACAAAGGTACTGGTGAAACTGGTAAGGCAGTTTGTGCGCCTGAAGATGAGTTTGACTTTAAGATTGGCGCAGACCTTGCTTATGATAGATTGATGGGACGCAAGCCACCTTTCCGCAAGAGAAAAGAGAAGAACGAATTTAATACTGAGGTTGTTTGTATTTCTATCGGTAATTGTACGGTTTATAAGTTTACAGTTGGTAAAATTTATAACATTAAGAATGGAATTCTTAAAGATAATGTTGGAAAAAAGATTACTTGCTCTTCAGTACAGAACTTAAATGACCATTTTTTGTATACTAAATTTCTTGAGGTAGTTAAATGAGTAGAGCAGACGACATCTTTGATGAGAATATAAAGACAATCCTTAATTCTGGATACTCCACAATTAACGATAAGGTGCGGCCGCACTGGGCAGATGACGGTGCGCCTGCCTACACTTATAAGTCCTTTTGTATTGTAAACCGATATAACTTGGCGGAAGAGTTCCCAATGTTTACTCAACGCTGGATTAACTTCAAAGCGGCCGTTGATGAACTTCTTTGGATTTGGCAGAAGAAATCCAATAACGTAAAGGATTTGAATTCTCATATCTGGGATGCATGGGCAGATGAAACTGGTTCTATCGGTAAGGCTTATGGATACCAGTTAGGAGTAAAGCATAAATACAAAGAAGGTGAGTTCGACCAAGTCGACAGAGTCCTGTACGACTTACGCCATAACCCTTCTTCCAGAAGGATTATGACGAACATATATGTTCATCAAGACTTGAACGAAATGCATCTTTATCCTTGTGCTTATTCGATGACATTTAATGTAACAGGTAATAAACTCAACGCCATTCTTAATCAGAGAAGTAATGATATGTTAGTTGCTAATGCCTGGAATGTATGTCAGTATGCAGTATTGGTTCACTTAATGGCAAGATGCAGTGGACTTGAGGTTGGGGAGTTCGTTCACGTTATCGCTGACGCTCACATCTATGACAGACATGTTGATATTGTTAAGGAACTTATTGAGATGCCTAAGTACCCGGCTCCGAAACTCGTACTTGATGAAGGTATTACTGATTTCTATCAGTTCACAACAGACAACATCAGACTTGAAGGCTATGAGGCTGGCCCTAAGATTAAGGGAATTCCTGTGGCGGTTTAATAAAGGAGAAAAAATATAATGGAGATTATTACAAGAGGCTCAGAAGTACAGATTAATAAGCTTAAGTATGGTGATGTATGCCAGACGGCTTCAGGAAGAATATTTATGATAGTTGATGGCAGTTTTTATAATATTAAAACCGATTCCATTTTACTTGTCAACCTTGAAACGGGTGTAATAGATGGTATGAAATCTACTGCGATAGTAAGACCGGTAAAGTTGGTTGCAAGAGAAGAATAAGATAAAAGTTTGAGGCGGCCGCAGTATACGTAAGACTAGACTAATTCCGGGAAGGGATTAGTCTTTTCTTTTTATAAGAAGAAATTTTTAATTTGACTTTTTCCGAAAATTATATTATAATATATATAGAAAAAAGGAAAAAAGGAGATTTAATATGAGAGTTTATATTTGCGCAGACGATAATTTTTATGGCGGCCTTCATGGTATGAATTCACAGTGTATTACTAATGTGAGTGATATTAAAGAGGCAGATGAAATCGGTAGAGAAATGAGTCTTGATGTAATCGAATCATATCCAGCTATCACGGATGAAATCGACTCACAGGTTGAAGCCATTATGGAAACTAATGATGATTGTTGTGAAGAGGACGTTCGCGAAGAAGTGCTAGGAGAAGACACAAACTGGACTGTTTGGGAAATCAATGAGGATGTAGCGGGGGATTTAACTAACCAACAGTTAGAGGAACTTCTTGATGAATATCTTGATGAGGAATTCATCTCAAAGTATTGTAAGAAGGTTGCCTCTTGGGATTAAAGGAATTGATGGTGGCTGGCGCAGAGTAAGGAGAAAATTATGATAGCTTTAGTTATTCCAGACGTTCATCTCCAGGATTGGATGTTCTGTGTGGCTCATGAAATAATTGAGACATCTAATATTGATAAAGTTGTAGTCTTAGGAGATGTGGTTGACTCCCATGAAAATGGGAAGGACTTAACCGCTTATGAGAGAACAAAGAATACTACAATAGAATTTGCTAGAAAACATAGTGATAAACTTATTTGGCTCTATGGTAATCACGAAATTGGTTATATAGAACCGGGTTGTACGTGCCGCCCTTCTAATTATGATGCTTATTGGATGGTACATGAACTTCTTGATGGAGTTGAGAAGGCATTAAATGTAAATAGCTTATCGATTGCGGCGCGTCTTGATAATGTTATCTTCTCTCATGCGGGAATTGCAGATATAAAAGCAGTAGTTTTTCGTACATATCCAATAGAAAAAGAATGGGATACGATAGTTGAACGCTTTAATAGAACTAGATATAAGGATTTATGGGAACCGAATAGTCCTATTTGGTATCGTCCATGCGACTACATTCTCCCTTATTTTAGGGGCGGATGCCTTCAGGTAGCAGGGCACAATCCATCAAAAGACCCTTATAAGTTTGGGAATATCTTATATACAGATACATTTCATAAGGACTGCGCGCAAGTATTTTCGATAGTCGATACAGAGACTCAGGATGTTATATTCTTAGGTCCTGATTTTAAGGAATATAGTTATCCTAATTTAATTTGAGGTTAAACGAGAGGAGAATATTTTATGGAAAATGAAAATAGATTGGTTTTTTTAAGTGAGATAACTCTCAAGCTTACTGAGCAGATTAGTGGTTTAATAGATATCTGTGAGAAACAGCAGGAGATTATTGATAATCTTGAGAAAAGGGTAGAGAAGTTAGAGAACGATAACGAAGCTACTGAGACCACTAGTGTTGCAATAGAAGAGTATAATCGCTATAAAGAATTCTATGAGAAGTATAGTGACTGGGGAGACCAGTATACTTAATTTTATTAGGGCGGCCGCGAAGTAAGAAGATTAATTTCGGGAGAAATTAGTCTTTTTATTTTCATTAGAGGAAATTTTTAATTTGACTTTTTCTGAAAAATATATTATAATATATATATAGAAAAGAAAAAGGAGATTTAATATGACACCAGAAAGAATGTATGAATGGCTTGGTGCGGTAGAATATTTAATGACTAGTGGCGAAGGCTGCTTTGTTGAAAATAATTTTGGTTATATGATTAGAATTGGAAACATGATTGGTGGCCGCTACGAAAAGTATGATATGTTCCTTGAGTTTTGTGGAGTTACGGATTCTGCGGCTGAGGCAGTACTTTGGCTTTATGAGAATAATCTCGATGAAGAACTTTGATGAGGGCGGCCGCAACCTACGAATTATGGGAAATTAAGTCAAAACGAAAATTTCACCTAATATTAGAGTCACCAAAATTTTCTAGAAACTCTTCAAAAAAATTACATTAAATATGTAAGCAGAAAAATTATATATAATATATAAGAAAGGGAGTAAACCTAGCGGTTTCTCCCTTTTTTCCAATAATCGAGCAGCGAAGCTGCGACCGTTTTCAGCGATAGCTGAAAACCCTGGAAGCAGAACAGGTAATAATAAACGTATAAATATAATATATATATAGAGGAAGAAAAAATTTTGGAAAAAATTTTCGAGAAAAAATTTTGAGAAAAAATTTTAGAAAAAATGTAGACGTAGAACGTATATATAAGGGGAACAGAGAAGGGAGCGAAGACGAGGAAGTAGACGTAAGAGGAATAGAAGAGGCCGCAGTAAACGAAAGGGGAGAAGGAGAGATAGAGGGGAGTGGTAGTGGTAGTAACCTGGACCGACTTGTCTAGCTGAGCGTATTCGTAGAACGTATAAGTAGAACGTATACGTATAATGTATACTATGATTGGGACTGTGTGTTGCGACATACCCGTCCCCTAGGTTCCCGCGCATATGGGTTCCTTTTTGGTTATGAAGGGTTCACACATCCTTGTAGAACGTACTTATCCTTGTAGAACGTACCTGCCCTCAAATTCCAAAGACTTCAAATTTTGAAATTTTTCTAAATTTTATATATAATATAAGTATAAAAGAAAGGGAAAGAAAAAGTAGAAACCCAACTTGTATTCCACAGGAAGTACAACTTGAAAACTTGAAAAGTTCAGAAAATTCCTGTATAATATAAGTATAAAGATAAGGGAAGAAAACTTAAACTCCCCTTCAAAAACAAAAGTTAAATGGGTGGTGGCCTACACCAGAAAGAGGAAAGTTATGACACAGAGAGAATTCTACACAGCAGTAATCGAAGCAAACATCAATGAGGAACTCGTAGCTTTCGCCACAGAGGCAATCGGAAAGCTCGACAAGACAAATGAAGCACGTAAGGAGAAGACAGCAGAGAAGGCTGCCGCTAAGGAAGCTGAGAAGGCTCCTATCAGAGAGGCAATCTACGCAGTCATCACAACTGAGGGCAAGACAGCATCTACTCTTATTGAGGAGGCTGGCGTTGAGATTAAGCCCCAGGCAATTCCTTCTCTCTTAAAGCCCCTTATCGAGGCAGGTAAGGTCATCAAGACCGACATCAAGGTTAAGGGTAAGGGTACAGTAAGAGGTTATGCTAAGCCCGAAGAGGCATAAGGTACGAAGGACATATCACTTCCGAGAGGACGCAGAGAAATCTGCGTCCTTTTTATTTTTTTATTGCGCGCCCAAAATTTGAAATTTAATTAAATTTGTGGTATATATTATTTTTATTTTTATTTCCCCTTTTATTATAATATAATTTTAAAAGTTTTTCAAATTTTAAAAAGTTTAATTATGTGTACTTGGCGGCCGCGCGATAAAACTGAATGATCCAGCTGTCATAATTTTTTATAAAATCCGGCGCAGCTTCCAGCTCCCCAAAATTTGACAGCTCTCAGAATTTGCAGCTCCCTGAAATTTGACACGGGCCCGGAATTTGGAGATAATGGAAATTTGACGCAAATGAAAATTTGCGGGACGTACGAAATTTTGGCACGACACGTACGAAAAACTTTTGTGATAATACACAAATCGCGCCACGAAAATTTGACAAAAATAAAAATTCGTACGATAGACGTACGAAAAATTTCGGCAATAAAAAAAAGAGAACCGAAGTTCTCTTTAGTCTGGAATTTCATAAAAATTCTTATCGGTAAGGGTAACTTCTTCTACCCACCAATCTCTAGGACGACCGTACTTTACCAAGAAATCTTCCGCGCCCTTAGGGGTAAGACTAATTGCAAGTACATTCTGATATTCTGTTACGTTACAAACTAAGTATACTTTTTGTTTCATTTTAATTTACCTCCTTTAAACTACTACCACAATGAGGACAAAAATTTGGACTACGCTGCTGGTCTCGAATTGCCTTAATCGCGTAATTGATTGCTCTTCTACCTCTACCCGTAATCGGTACTAACCCGAATTCCTCATTCTTTTTGTTCTGTAAATAAAGTAACTCGTTGATAATCTCGTCTATTGTCATTTCAGTATTCATTTTTCTTTTTTCCTTTCTTTTGATATCTATATTATACTTTCGGGAAGTCTTTTTGTCAATTCCTTTTTCGAACGTAAGACGTACGAAAAGATTTTATAAAAAGGAAGATTTAATCTTCCCTTACATAGATTTCTTCGATATAAAGTTCGTTATTAAACTCGGCAAAGCACTCCTTTTCTTCTTCGATAACTTTTTTTGCTATCTCTTCGGTAGTGCAAAATTCTATAACTTCGTCTTCATATCCAAAACCCGTCTTACTTTCTACTTTTACCGCATAGATTTTCATTTTATTTAATTCCTTTCTTTTCTTTTTGTAACTATATTATATAATAGGACGCGCGCTGTGTCAAATTATTTTTCGAACGACTGACGTACGAAAACGAAAAAGTTTTGGGAGAATTTAATCTCCCTTTTCTTTTCTTATTTCTTCTCCTCTTTTAATCTGTTTGATATAATCATCAAGTGAAAATCTATTTACAAAATCATCATTCTCTTTCCACATTACGATAAACACACCACAATGTTCAGGGAAATCAAGAAAGCACTGAAAGTGTTTTAGGAGTTCTTCCTTTGAAGTAATATCATCGCCGCCAACATAGGGGATAAATTCTGTAAAGATATTTTCGCCGTGGTTCATTACGCTTTTGCCTCCTCTCTGGCTTTTATACACTCACCTTTTGTTCTTCTATAATTCTCTTCATAAAGAGGGCATACTGTTCCATAACATTCTGCAAATTCTTCTGTTGTAATGTCAGAATTATACTGATGTTCTGTTTTTGTGATTTTTCTGTAAGGACACTTCATTATACTTTCTCCTTTCTTTTGATAACTATATTATAAACCTTTTGGGAAATAATGCAACTTATTTTTCGGACGTATAACGTACGAAATAGAATTTTTTGACAGTGGAAGGTTTTACCCTTCCACCTATCAAAAAGAAAAGGAACTATATAAAGAAATTTATTCCCAATCTGTGTCGTGGATTTCAACATCATTTAAGTCTTTCATCTCCCTATATATTCTATTCAAAAGGAGAGTTTCAAGTTTATTCACTAACTTATCGTAAATTTCGTCATAGTCTTCGTCTTCAGACGGAAGTTCGTCAATTATCTTAATAAGTTTTTCTTCTTTTTCGGTTGCGTTAAATGTTATATCTCCACTTATTGTTATTGTAATTTTTCTTGCCATTTTATTTTTTCCTTCCTTGTTTTGATAGTTATATTATACTACTTGGAATTTATTTTGCAAATATTTTCTCGAACGTATGACGTACGAAAACCTGGTAGAGTAAAAGGGAGATTACTCTCCCTTCGCCTCGGCCTCGGCCTTGAGTCGCGCCTTCTCTTCGCGCGCCTTTTTATCGGCCTCAATCTTGCGAGCCTTCTTCTCGGCGGCCGCCTTGGCCTTCTCGGCCTTCAACTCACAATGTGCGGCGTAGTCACTCGCCTCGTCATATCCATTGTAAGCCTCGCCACCTCTCGTGCCTGTCGGAACCTTAAAGGTCAGCACGATAAACTTCTCGTTGCCTTCGCTATCAACACAAGGCAGGGCGATTTCATTCGAACCCGTAACGAGAACCTCTTCGCCCGACTTCTCAAGGAAGTCCTTGACAGTTGCGATGTACTTCTCACGAATGGCGTTGTCTAAAACTGTTCTTGATGTAGTACCCATACTCGGTACCTCCTTTGTTCTTGATAATTTAATTATACCATATAATTTTGGGAAATCAATACCTAAATTTTTATTTTTCGAACGTTTGACGTACGAAAATTCCAGGAAAAAGTAAGTCGGGGGGTTTCTCCCCCTTGCTTACTTCAAGGTTATTCTTGTCTTGTCCTTGTTGATACGGATTGACTCGTAGGAAAACTCGTGAGTTCCGCCCTCTCTATCCTTGAGGGTTAAGGTCTTTTCGATTTTCCTTTCGATTGACCTCTTTACTTCGTAGGCGGTGTTGACCTCGGCGCCGTTGCGGATACAATGGAGGAGGATATCCGTTTCGATTTCGCTATCACTCAGGGCGGTATGGTCTTCGATGAAGTCGGTGTTGCCTGTAATGTAGCGGTAGACTGTTTCGGCTGTTGTGGAGTAGTTACCGCTTTCGGTGAAGTAGCCGTTATCCTCACAAAACTTCTTGAAGTCCTCGTCTACGATAAACTGATGAGCATAGCCACGAATGTCGAAGATGGGCATATTATCAAAGGGATTGACGCACCTATACCAATCGGAGTTGTAGGTAAATACGCCGTCATCAAAGGGTGAGTTGTAGGCGTAGGCTCCAACGACATTATAGTCGATAAAGTCCCTAATCATTTTGCGGCAGATGTAGCCGTACTTGGACATCTCGGTCTTGCGTGAGCGCATAGCCTTTACATACTTTTCGCGCTTTTCGGCATAGTAAGCGGTGGTAAAAAGCATAGGGTTATGCCATACCTGTTCAACTACATAGTCGCGCTTGAGCAGGCTCTTGCCTGTTTCAACCTCTACAATGTTATAACCAATGTTATAACAAAAAGGCTTGTTAACTGAAGTGGTCTCCGTGTCAAATACTACAATGTTCATTTTTAAGATTTCCTTTCCTTTGTTTGATAACTTAATTATACTCCTTTTGCGGTGGATTGCAATACTTTTTTCAAAAATTCCAGGAAAAATTTCCCGGTTTTTCGGACGTTAGACGTACGAAAAAACACCTAAGTCCCCTTAGGACTGAATTTTTTTACAGAAACTAAGGGAATTTGTTGAACCGTTTATTACCATTAAGGAAAGTTCCTGTCCTGCATAGTCAATTATTTCTACGGGTTTTCCTATTCCATACGCGTAACCACACTCCCATGCAGTACCACTATCAGAATATAAACCATAGTATAAACATACAACCTTATCACAATCCTGAATGTGTTTTATATCTTCTTCGAATACCTTGCGCGCCCATATATGGTTTGGCATTAACCACGCGTCCTCTATTTTATTTTCCATTGGGACGTAAACTTCGTGTCCCTCTTTTCTTAATAGAAAAGCGGTAGTGAGAACTGCGGTTCTTTCGAACTCGGTAAATAAGGGACTTGCGAGATAGACTTTCATTTTTGATTTTTCCTTTCTTTTGATAACTATATTATAAACCTTTTGTGAAAAAGTGCAACTGAACTTTCGGACGTAAGACGTACGAAATTTTACCTCGATAAAAAATGGGTAAAAGATTTTACCCAAATTTTACATTTGTTTCGATTATATCTTCTAACTTCTGAACCTTTTTAGGAAAAGATTTTGTGTAAAGTACGAGCCAATTATTTGCGGCAAGCTCGTCTTCGATATTCCAATAACCGAAAAGATAATCTTCATCAGTCGTACAATGAATTCCTGCCCACACGGCTTTCTGAGCGGCGCACCATTTCCATTCAGTTGTAGTAAATAAATCTAAGGTCTGAGCGTGTCCGAGTTCATGAAGGAGCGAAAGGGTTACAGGGTCGAAGTCAGCGGTTAAACCGATAGAGCGCAAGAACTTCATAAACTCGCTATCGTAGTCGCTATCGTAGGCGCGCGGGATAAGAATTGTATTCTCATTCGGGTCAAACTCAAGCCCACCCTTATTAACGAGTTCGCACACGGTATTAAAGCCATACTTTTTTAACCACTTGTTGATTGCCTTAACAGACTTTTTAGTGAACCGAATTTTCATAACTTTAATTTCCTTTCCTTTTGATAATTTAATTATACTACAATTCCCGGATATTGCAAACCCTTTTTCGTACGTTAGACGTACGAAAAATAAAAATCGGAAAAAAGGGGATTACTCCCCTTTCTCCGCAAGTTCCTTGAGTTTTGCCTTTTCCTCACGGAGTTTCTTGTCGGCTTCGATTTTGCGTGCTTTCTTTTCCGCCGCAACCTTTGCCTTTTCCTCTTTTGCCTTTACATGTGCGGCATAGTCGGAGGCTTCGTCGTAGCCGTTGTAGGCTTCACCGCCACGGGTTCCAGTAGGAACTTTGAATGTAAGGACAATAAACTTTTCGTTGCCCTCGTCGTCTACACAGGGGAGCGCGATTTCGTTTGAGCCTGTGATGAGAACTTCCTCACCCGCGCCCTCAAGAAATTCCTTAACGATGCCGATGTACTTTTCGCGGATTGCGTTATCAAGAACAGTTTTTGAAGTTGCCATTTTTTATTTCCTCCTTACTTTTGATAGTTTAATTATATCACTTCTACTTGGAATTGCAAGTGGAATTTCGGACGTTAGACGTACGAAAAATCTATTGACAAGTAGAAGGCACTTATAGAAGTGCCTTCAAAATATTTATAATGTCCGTTTCGTCAAAACTGTATGTTCCGTTGTGCTTGCGCCAGCCGTTGCGGTTCTGTTCCTCGTCATCAAACAGTATGCCTTTTGCGATTTCATACTTTGGTGTGCCGTAAGGTACGATGAAGATGTTTGAAAAGTGAACCGAGGGCAGATGTTTTTCAAGATAAGCCTTTTTAACTTGCGCCACAGCCTCATTATATTCAGGCGAGCCGCCTTTTGAAGTCCAGGAAATAATGTTTACCGTGTAGCCTGCCTCAATCAACTTATTGAGGAGCCGCGCCAAGTGGCTGAAGTTTACAAGGGGCTTAGCGATTTCGTAGGGCGTAGTATCCTCATTGATAAGCATGGACAACCAATTCTCTACACCATAAAGGTCAACTAATGTTCCGTCTAAATCGAAGTTAATAGTCTTTGTCATAGTGGATTTTCTCCTTTCTTTTGATAGTTTAATTATACCACTTTAATTTTAGATTGCAATACCGAAACCTCGAATTTTCGTACGTTAAACGTACGAAATTTAGACCTAGTAAAACCGTTCCATAAAATTTTATGGAACGGCAAGAATTAATAAGTGGCAGTACCCTCGAACGAAACGGGAATTATTTCTCTGTCACCCGAAAAACAAAAAAGTTCTCCATTTTTCAAATCTACGCAGTATATTCCCGCATAGTCGTCAAGCTCATAGTCGGGCCTGATTACAATATAAAAAGTATCGGGAGTATCGGGTCTTGTGAAAACATCACCGAATTCTCGTGTATTAAGTGGAAAGGTTAGACGCGAGTTCTTAATGTTAATTTTCATTTTTTATTTTTCCTTTCTTTTAAGATATTTATATTATACTATTTTCGGGAAAGATTACAACTTATTTTTCGAACGTAATACGTACGAAAAGATACAGTAGAAAGGGAAAACTCCCTTTACTTATTAAATGCGAACATATAAAATAATGTTGTTATTGTAATAACTACGCAAGTGATTACTGTTTCTTCCATTTTTCAATCCTTTCTTCCCATATAACAAGGACACTTTCCACTCTTATCAGGTCCGAACATTGCGCAACTATAACATCCGGCGCCGCGGAAATCATGGTTCTTCAAGTTGCGCTCGCAATCTCTCTCACAGTTAGGATTGGCACAGTATGTAATATCTCTTGGTGTTTCCATTTTGATTTCCTCCTTAACTTTGATAATTTAATTATACTATATTTTCGGGAAAGTTCAACCCGGATTTCGTACGTATAACGTACGAAAAGGAATAAATTGGGAGAATTTAATCTCCCGTTAAACTTGTAACTTCTTTAACTTCATTTGGAATGAATGGTTTAATCTTTAACTCCCACCATTCTGAACCGTCATATTCCGCTCTCTCTAACCACCAATTCCAACCGACGATTATTAAATCAGACCTAATTTCCGCGCAACCAAAACCATTATCATAATTAGTATTGCGCGCGACCTCTTCGAAATTTACTTTTGGTATAACAACATTATCGCCTTCGAGAATTACCGCATCAACATCATCCCAAGTAAGAGAATAATTCTTTAATACTTCGATTGTTTCTTCCCATAAGTTTTTCATATTTATTTCCTCTTTTCTTTTGGTAATTAAATTATACTCCAAATTTGTGAAAAAGTCAAATTTTATTTTCGAACGTATGACGTACGAAAAATAAAAATTCTGAAAAAGGGAGTGGATTTCTCCACTCCCTCGGAGGTTCTCACTCCTCGGCGCCCTCGGGCTTGGCAGGGAGGTAGCCCTTAACCTTGCCCTTCTTAGCAACCTTGACCTCAGTTGCTACGAGCTTACCTTCCTCGACCAACTGACGAGCAAGGGCAGAAGCCTTCTGCGTTGTGATACCGACCTCGGTAGCGATAGTCGTAGCGATGACGGGTGTTGTCTTGTCCGCAAGGAACTCAACAATCTTCTCCTTGATAGGAGCGTTCTCGATAGCCGTCTTGGAAGGAGTAGCGGCTCTCTTCTCGTTACGCTTGTCAAGCTTGCCAATCTGCTCTGTGGCAAATGTAGCCAACTCGGCTGTAACAACTGCGCCCTCAACGATTGCCTGATAGAATTCTCTCTGTGTCATAATTGACCTCTTTCTCCAACACTTATGTAGTTGGCAACAAAGTTTTTATTTACTCAAGGAAGTTACTGTTTCTTCCTTTTGTATCTTTATTATATCATAAGGTTTTCGACTTGTCAACCCCTTTTTTATTTTTTCTTTTGGGTTTTTGTTTGTCTTTCCTTTTGATAGTTTAATTATACTACAACCCCAGGAAATTACAATACCCGGATTTTGAATTTTCGTACGTAAGACGTACGAAATTTCGGGATAGAAGGCGGAAAATTTTTCCGCCCAGCTTCGATTACCTATACAAAATCCACAAAAAATAGGTATTCAAAGCAACATTTGCAAGGTGCATGAGGAGCCCGTTAATTCTTCTATCTTTTGTTAAGTCCTTAATGATACCTACGACCGCAACCAACAAACCAAACCAAGAAATAGATAAGCCGTAGGTCATTATCAAAACAACATTGATAACTGTGATAAAGCACCTTAAATCGTTCCATTCGAACTTGTAAGGACTTTCGATATTGAAGAATTTTTTAAGTGATTTCATTTTGGGAACTCTCCTTTGTTTTGATAACTCAATTATACCACGCACTCGAAAAATTGCAAGAAACTTTTCGTACGTTAGACGTACGAAAAAGAGAACTTTGGGAGAAAATTTTTCTCCCCTTTTTATTTATTGAATGTAGCCTGTAACTTCTGCTCTTACGGGAATAACCAATTCAGACTCTGGATATCCATAGATAGCGCCTGTTGTGAGCGATACGCCGTAGCCGCAGAATTCTGTATCGCCAACGATTTCCTTATCAGGTAATAACATAACATCGAGGCTTGGTTCTACGACCATAAAGATTTCATCTTCATCGAAATCCTTGTCGATATAAGTATCGCCTATTTTTAATTTGCTAAAAGGTACTTCATTAGTCTTAATTGTAGTTTTCATTGTGGATTTCCTCCTTAACTTTGATAAGTTAATTATACACTAAAAAAAATTGAATTGCAAATTTTTTTCGAACGTTAGACGTACGAAATTTCGGGAAGAAAAGAGAATGGGAATTACTCCCACTCTCTCAATTCCGCAATCTTTTCCAAGATTTCTATTGTCTTTTCACACTTTTTGATGTATTCGTCGTTATCTCTACGCTGTTCACCTAGCTTATCAATCTTCTTATTCCATTCTGAATAAGACATTTCGTTGTTGTCTACGAGCTTATCCACTTCTTCGTCGAGAAGTTCGTTATCATATTCGAAAGATGTGATGGTGCCTTTAAGGTCACGGATAATTTCCTTGTAGTTATTTTCTGTAACAAATTCGCCTTCGCCTTCGCCAACGATGTCAACTGTAATAGTATAGATAAAGTCCTTCATTTTTTTATTCCTCCTTGATTTGGTACCCTAATTATACTAAAGAATTTTACCGATTGCAATACCTTTTGAAAATTTTTATCTCGAATTTTCGTACGTTAGACGTACGAAAAAAGTTCGGAGCTTCTGTAATATTATTATATTCCAGAAAATGCGCTCGCGCGGCGGCGCGAGCTTACCAATCGTCCTCTTCTTCTGTATCTTCGTCTGGCATACCGTTTATGGTGTCCCATTGCATTTGCTCTTCCCAAATCTCGTCCCAATCCATATCTGTGACCTCCTTTGTTTGATAAACTAATTATAACCGATTTCCGAAAAAAACGCAACCGACTTTTCGGACGTAAGACGTACGAAAAAAAATTTCGTTTTTTTTAAGTTTTGAAAATTCTGAAAAAATAAATGTCAAGTTTTACCTTGACACTTAAAAAAGTTTGGACAGCTTGAGCCTGCGCAAAATCCAGAATTATCGCAAGGCGTATTCGAAGAATAATCCTCGTCGGTATAAGGCCAATCCTCTTCCTCTTCAAGTTTTTGTAAAAAATAGCTATCAGGCTCCAGCGCCTCGAGCAAAGCATCGAGAGTGGGGTAGACCGGACCCGCGGGCGCCATCTTCTGCGCGTTGCGCTCCTCAACTAACTTTGTCAAATCTGTAATAATAGCCATATGTATGACCTCCTTGGTTTGATAATACCATTATACTATATATATATTATATGTCAATCCCAAGATCAACCCTTTTCGTACGTAAGACGTACGAAATTTTCGGGGAAAAGGCGTTAGCTTATGCTAACGCCCTAAAGGTGGAGTTAATATTTTCGATAACCCAATCAACAACTTTGTTGATGTCGTCATCTTCTTCGCCTGACCAATCATCCATAGCCAGCCAATTAGCATCAAAGCCGCCCATAATGGTATATTTAGTATCTTCTATAAAAATACCTCTTGAAAGAACATAATCTGTATCGGGCTTAACCTCAATAGAAATATCGTGAACATTAAAGCGGTCCATAATATTTGCATAGCATCTAATCAAGTCCGCAGGATTGCACTTAACAGTGCTTGAAGCGATAACGGAATTATTGCAGAAAAGGGAAATAGTAGTGGTAATCATGGATATAGTCCTCCTTAGTTTGGTACCCAAATTATACTCGATTTTCGGGGAAAAGTCAACTGACTTTTCGAACGTAAGACGTACGAAAAAATCTTTTTTGGAAAAAAGACGTACGAAAATTTTGGGATATAAGACGTACGAAAAAATTTTGTAGCTCCTAATTCCTATAATAATTATAGGAAAAATAGGGCCGGTCAGGCTCAGGCTCAGGCCCCTCCTCTGCCTTTTTCTGAAACCTACAACCGCCCATACACTCCTCCCAATAGGGACACTCTGCACATACCATATCCATGACCTCCTTGATTTGATACCTAAATTATACCGCGCGCGCCCGCCCAAGTCAAACGACTTTTCGAACGTTAGACGTCCGAAAAAAATACTTTGACGGTCAAAGTATCTCCAGACGTCCGAAAAATTTTAGTTTGATAATCAAAGTATTTAGACGTCCGAAAAATTCGGACAAATTAAAAGCGGATCCGCCCTGGATCCGCCGTAGGTGGTGGGCTTGTGTTACCACAAGCCCCACTCGTTATCCACCTCGTCTCTTGCTTGCTCGTCAGCCCATTCCTCAGGGTCCCAATCACCGACCTCTTCAGGGTTGTCCTCGGCGTACTGGAGCCAATACTCGTAAGCCTCGGTGTATCTATCGGCTTTCATTTCGCCGTAGGTCTTCTCGTCTTCCCTGTAGATGCCTCTTGCCTCGGGGTATCTATCGGCTAACTCGTGGAGCCTAAACTCTATGTAATTATCAAGGCTGTCTCCGAGTATCTGCTGCATATTGCTGTTGATTGTCTCTACGATATAGTCTGTGCCGCACTCGTCTACTACGATAAGATTGATTTTCATTTTCATTACCTCCATAGGTCAATTAGATTTGATTGATGTTACCCTTTCGGGTTGGTGAGGGCTAAGCCCTCACCAAAGTTCGATACCCTCAAAGTCGTCGCTTGTATAGTTCGCGTTGGGGTCAAAAGCGATGGGATAATTAGCAAGCACCTCATACATCTTTTTACTTGAAGGTGCAACAGCCTTTTCTCTATCGTTCTTGTCGGTATGCTCAAGATACTTGAAGGCGTGGAGCGTATCAATAACTGTTAAGAAGTCCTTGACCGTCATAATGATAGGGCTAATGATACGGTGCTCACCGCCCGACTTTGAGCCGTCTTTTTTAGTCCTTTCGGGTACAGTGTATTCAAGAGCGTACACGATAAAAGCGTTTTCAGGCTTGCGAATGTCGTACAGGCTCTCAATACGACCGCCATTAATTTTATATTCAACGGGATAACGCTTGCCATTGAAGTTAAAATAATTGTCGATTTTGCCCTGTGCCGAGCATCTCTTTTTACGGCTCTTTTTATTTACAAACAGAGCCTCGAAAGCCTTGCCCATGCGACCATCATCAGCCACATTAGAAAGATACTTGTGAGCGTTCATAAGCCTTTCTTTTTCTGTCTTATTGAGCTTAGGCTTTGCCTCAAGAGTAGCAATACCCCAAGCGACCAACTCACTAATAGACATACCTGCTAAATTTTTCATTTTCTTTTCCTCCTGGAATATAGATTTTGTACGTCAGGGCGTCCCCTGACACTATCATTATATCACACCACCACCCCATTACAATTGTGCAATATGCCCAAAGATCAGTTTGTTTTGGTCTGTCATTTGTGCAACCTGCACAACAAAAGCACCTGTTGTTTACAATTCGTTCACAATCAATTCACAATCATTCACAAAAGGTTTACAAATTGTTTATAGTTCACATTTGGTTAGGTATACCTAACTCCGAAACCGCCTTAAAAGTTTACAAAGAATTTACAAATCGGACAATCCGTTCACATTTCCGACACAATGTTCATAAAAAGTTTATAAAGTTTACAAATTGTTTACAAAGTCGGGGTATATTTACAAATTGTTTACAAAATTTACAAATTATTAACAATTTCCCGGCTATCTACTTTTTGCACAAAAAACGGGGGGATATTTCTGGGAAATTTGTGCAATCTGCCCAACCAAACCGCAGGGCCTGGCTACAATTTCCCCCGAAATAAATTTTTCGAAAATCCCTTCGCTCGAAAACTTCGTTTTCTCCCGAAATTTGCAATTTACTCCATTTTCCTGTATAATATAATTATTGAAGGAGGAATATATTTAATGAATAGATTAAATTTAGATTGGACTTTAAATCTTCGAGAAGAACGTAAAAACTTCGTACAAGATTACCTTACAAAAATTTCTTTTACGCCGACCGCAGAGGAACTCTCTACAATGGCCGACTATATACTCTGGGGTAAGGAAACCGGCGCTGAAAAAGATGGGCATGCCCGCATTAAGCATGAGGGCCTCTATATCGAATCCCGTTCAAATGACTGGACAGACGAGCGCCAAGTTTCCCTTGAGGGCCTCCTTGAAACCCCTGGTTTTTCGGAAAACGAATTTGCGCGCCCCACCTATAAAAAGATACGTCACGTATTCTCACGCGAAGAGGCTCGCCACCTTGCGTCCCCTCAAATCCTCGAAGCTCTCGAAGACCTCTGGCGCAGTATCGATTCAACCGAACTCGTAATCTCCTACTACGAACTCGACCACAATAAACGAAAAACCCCTATCCGCCAAACTCTTCTTAGTCGTTTCTCTGAACCCGAACTCGAGACTTTTAAGAGTCGGGCGCAAAAACTCACCCAGTACAACTACTTAAGACTCAAACACCAACTCGTAGAACTCCGCACCCAACAATACACTTACCAAGATTCCTACAAACAAACAATCTTCTCCAAACCATCCAATAATTCAATCTACTATAAGCCAGAAGAGCCGATTGAATTCGGAGACGAAATTCCCGTCCTTCCCCTTTCCATTCGTTATAATGCGCCGCTCTATAAGAAACTCTTTAACCCCAAGAGATTCCCCGCACCCGATGACTTTAACGAAAAAGAACTCGAAGAAATTTCTAAACTTTTATGGTCTCCGGCGCCGTCAACACAAGACGCGTTCGACTTCAGTAACGAAGAGCACCTCTACAAGTTCTATTCTTTCTACTCAACTCTTGAGGAGAAAATCCACGACGAGGAACTCGGAGAGGATTCGGCTCTTGTCCAGTTTATGAATACTGCGCGGGCCTATGAGGGTTTAGCGCAACTCGAACCATTACACACTGACCTCTTAAAGTGGAAAATTCAGAAGAAATCCAACTCTGAAATCCAAGACCTTATAAAAGAAAAGTATAACCATTCTTATCAGATAAATTATATTTCTACTTTGTATTGTAAGGCATTGAAGAAGATTGCGGAGACTGCGGCCTTCCATAAGACTGTTTGTGAGAATTTATTTTTTCCTGAGAATTTCAAAAAGTGTAAAGATTGCGGCCGCTCGCTACTTTTGACTGAAAGAGACTGGGTAAAACGAGCTAGGTCAAAAGATGGGTTTTCTCCAAGATGCAAACATTGCGAGAAGATTAAAAGGAATGAAAAGGGAGGAAAATAATGAAGTTTTTTAGATATGAGAAGAAATTCTTAAAGGAACTTAGTAGAATTAAAGAGCCGGCGGTATTTTTTGGGTTGGCGAGAATTTTAAAGGTTCCTTGTATGATAGATAAGGATACACCAAGAGACTTTCAAGATATGTTGAAAGATGTTATTGATAATTACTTTGCGGCCGCCCCTTCCCGGCAGAAGGAAATCTTAAAGATTTTGAAAGATGCAAATGAATATAAGGAGGGTATAGAGGATGGCTATAATTCCAAAGATTCCGCAGAAACAATCCCTCACGAAGAAGTGTAATTGCTGCGGTATTTCGTCTTCTACTGATGACTTCGCGCGCACTCATTCTCCATTCTATCCAGATGGATATCTTCCGATTTGTAATTCGTGTATTAATGAAATGCTGAAAGAGAATGGATATGAATGGAGTTTTATTGATAGAGTTTGTCAATATGCG
>Ga0310786_10003308_pt1 | contig 23521 bp, 18 predicted proteins | sample AusTroGonzalo_MG_FD_203881 | JGI IMG/M metagenome (GOLD analysis project Ga0310786, IMG submission 203881) | Bovine rumen microbial communities from tropical cattle in Woodstock, Queensland, Australia - Gonzalo_03 (v2) (version 2) | ecosystem: Host-associated > Mammals > Digestive system >...
ATTCATAGGGGCATTACTATCAATTCTTTTGTTACGAGAATTGCCTGCAATCTCATTCTACGCAGCATTTGTGATAATGATATTGGGAATGATCCTTGTAACAAGAGACAAACAGAGTATAGGATTACATTAAAATTTACTCTACGATATGTAAAAGTCTTCATAAATAAAAGCTATTCTAAACCGCTTATAAGCAGCTACTCAGAGGTCACTGTTTTAAGTTCGAGACCCGAAAATCCCAAAATAGCCTAAAAACTAGCTCCGTTCAGGTAAACTTTTTGCCCGGATATTTCAGCAAAAATAAATCCGCAAACGCCCGTCGTTAGGGCATCTGCGGAAAAACTAGCTATTTCGTAGCGCTAGCATGGAGCGGGTTACGAGGCTCGAACTCGCGACATTCAGCTTGGGAAGCTGACACTCTACCAACTGAGTTAAACCCGCATAACGCCTAATAATTCTATTTCAGGCTAAATATGATGTCAATGAAATCAGGGCGCCATGATGATCCTGGAATCCTTGCAGAACTTGACGAAATCATCACACATCTCGTGGCGGAAAGTTACCTCGCCAGACTCGTCTTTAAGCTCATAAGGGACCCAGAACTGCTGCTCTGAGAAGTTAGCCCATGTAAGTATGTAAGAACACCTTGAACCCGCCTCGAAGGAACTGAAGAAAGACAGGAATTCAGTGAACCAGTTCTTTACTGCATTATCAGAAGGTGCCAGACCTTCATAATATCCGTCGCCGGAATCAAGCACACGTGAACCGAGCTCGGTCATCGCATAAGGCTTGCCGTGCTCCATGGATATAGACCACATAACCTCCAGCGACTTAGTCATATTATCGTAGAACTTATCAGTATCCGACGGACGGTCGCGGTAGATATCCATGCCGAGAACATCGATATAGTCGTCACCCGGATATCTTCTTAAGTATTCATCCTCATTAGCGAAGAAACCGTTAGGAGAATAAGAATACGCGAAGCTCTTAACACCCTTCTCGTCCTGCAGATAATTGATCGTATATCTGAACAACTCGATGAACTTATCATCAGGAAGGTGCTTTCTTCCCCACCAGAACCAACTGCCGTTATCCTCATGGAAAGGCCTGAACAGCATAGGGATCGGTTCTCCGTCGACATCTACGCACAATGAAGCGAATTCGGCGATCTTATCGAGGAACCTTAAATACTTGGCATTAAGGTCTCCGCCGGGCATGATACGCACACCGATATTGCCGTCAGTAAAATTCGGGGAATAATCGAAGAAATCATCGCCTCCGAGCGAGAAATTAGGCATATGGGAAGACAGTGTGATCAGGCAGCCTTCGCGGTGAAGTTCCTTCGTTACCTTGATCAGCTGCTCGAATGTACCCTCGTAACCGTAAAAACTTAACGTATCGATTCCTACTACAGCGGGGTGCTTTCCGACGAGATTCTTGATATCCGACTCAGTTCCGTCACAATTCTTAATCGACACACCGATATGGCCGGCGTTCTGCTGCCCGAACATGATCTCATTCGAGTAAGCAACGTCCTCTATCCTGCCCAAAAGCTTGTAAACACCCGGTGTACGCTCGTTTAACATTGTTACAAACCCTTATTTATCAACCTTTCTTGGTGAAGTCACCGAAAGGATCGGAAATATCTTCGATATCGCCTCCGAGGTTCTGAATTGCCGACATCATCTCGTAGAAAAGCTCTCTGGAGATGTCAGACTGGTGGCGGTTGATGTAATTCTTGAGCATCGGCACCGCCCTGTCGTCACCGTAATCGGCAAGACAGATAACAGCATAGATCTTGTTGGTCATGGAACGGAACGCCAGTCTCAGGGCGTTGTAGATCTCCTCAGACTTCTTCTCCTTGCCGATATTAGTCAGCATTACGACCAGATCCTCACAGGGACCCTCCATACCGTCGTCCTTATGTTCCTCAAGTCGCTCGATAAGCTTGGCGGGCGCCTCTTCAGGGAATGATTCTATATATTCTGCGATGGAATCGGCAACAAAGCTGTGTGTTCTCTCGTAGCTCATGAATCTGTCGAGAACGTCGTCGATAAGGCTGCTGTCGTGTCTTCCTGCAAGGATACGCAGGCTCGCCTTCACCTTCTGGAACTCCATCTCGAAAAGCTTATCCTCGTCATCCATCTCTTCGTCACGCCATGCGGACTCTCTTACCATGGTGCGGGCATAGCCCTCTACCATAGCGGAATCGTCGATCTTAACAAGAGCGTTTACTACGCTCGCAGGAACACCGCGGTCAAGCTCTACGGCACAGAACTCGAGGATCTCTGTGAGCTCTTCGAATGAGAGCTTAGCGAAATAATCATTCATGGACATACCACCGAGAGACTCCTGGGGCTCTTCCTCCATTAGGACACTCTGTTCCTCTGTCTCCTGCATAGCCACACGATGCAGATACTGCTCGTATGTAACATCATCCTCCTCGGGAGGCTTCTCGTCCATCTTGTCGGCGAACTCGTCAACCTTCTGCTCGAGAATGAGACCTGCGATCTCGTCATATCTTCTGAGAGTATCAATAACGTTCTGTTCGATCATGTTAATCTCCGCTTTTACGTTTAAAAAAGGCTCCGCAGGAAATATACCTGCGGAGCCGCCTTTGACTGGAGGTGCCACCCGGATTTGAACCGGGGCATAAAGGTTTTGCAGACCTTGGCCTTACCGCTTGGCTATGGCACCGCATTCCTCAAATCGTGCTTGCATATTATGCAGAAGTAGGGGCCCATTTGTCAAGTGCTCTGTTAATAATACACGTGCGCGTGTTACAATTAACGCATGCGCGGTATATATATAATCGTCAAATGGGAAATATCCCGTATCTATTCTAACTGGAGACGTGCTGTAGCCACATTTGTGGTACCCGCGGCAGTCATGATGATTGCCCTTACTATATTCCCCTACCTGATCAATTACATGCTAACGGGTTCAGTCTCGGAGAAACCGGTCACGATAATCAACGCGCCTGATACATTCATCGAACACATCGAACAGACCGAAGGAACCACGGTCTACACATATAATTTCATGGCCGAAGAAGAATTCACTGAATTGTGGGATTCCGGAGAGATCATTAAGCAGCTTAAGTCCGGTTCTCTCTTCGTTATGTTCAGCAGCAAAACTCATTCTGCTTATGTCGGATGCAACGGTAACTCTTCAATCGCAGTCAGTAAAGCTGAGAGTTTTATAGAAGTCGTAATGGACCCGTATAACGATTCCCTCGCATCTCAGGGACAAATTGTCTATACGATGGACGACTTCAACCCGGTCACCAAGCTTCTCGACTACAGAACAAGCGCGAACTACGGAGCTGCGAGAGTAATTCCGCCCGTTCTCGTGCTGCTCATCTACTACTGTATCTATTCGCTCACAAGTGATTTGTTCGCCTCCGAACGTGACAGAGGTTTCTACGACAAGCTTCTCATGACTCCCGTCTCGCCCAAGAGCATCATGCTCGGCAAGATTATCGCGAGCACTATACTCGTTACGGGAGCTTCGTATATAACGTTCATCTTCCTGTTTATATCGTCGTGGCTTAACCGCAGCAACAGTTCCACTTCCCTTATTCCTTTCGGACTGTTCCTGCTGCCGGATCAGCTTGCAGTAATAGCACTCGTTATACCCGTGACGGCTTTTCTGTGTGCCGCGATATGCGTGAACATCATCTTCTCGATAAGACGCATGCAGGATGTAATACTGAATCTTCAGATGCCTCTTATCTACCTTATGGCAGATCTGTTCTATCAGATATTCTCGTTAAATCCGGGAGCAGTCGAATTCACCATTCCCGTGCACGGAAGTATCGCGGTCATCAAGGCCGTGTTCCTGTCGGAGTATAAGCCGTGGCAGCTTATCTGTCTGCTCGTGTCGAGTATAGGCTTTACGCTTATTCTCCTGCATAAAACTTTCAAGAAGGAGGGCTACATCCGTTGATAAGCGTAAATGATGTACACAAGAGCTACACCAAGAACAAAGAGACGATCAAGGGAGTAAGCTTCGAAGTTAAAGACGGAATGATCTTCGGTCTGTTAGGACCTAACGGCGCCGGCAAGACCACGCTCATGCAGATGATATCCACGCTGCTCTCCCCCACTTCGGGAAGCATCACCATAGACGGTCTCAATGCGAAGGACAACCTCCTCGAAATACACAAGCGCATCGGCTACCTCACGACAGAGGTAAGACTCGACCCCATGTCGACTCCCGACAAGCTCTGGGACTTCTTCGGCGAGCTTTACGACATACCCCGTAAGGAGTCTTCGGAACGTAAAAAAGAGATTTTCTGCAAGCTCGGTATCATGCCTTTCAAGGACAAGAGAATCAACGAGCTGTCGACAGGAATGAAGCAGAAGGCTTCGATCGCGATAAGCCTTATCCATAATCCGCCCGTAATCATATTCGATGAGCCGACTAATGGTCTCGATATCCTGACAAGCAAACAGGTAACTGACTATCTACTCGAACTTAAGAAGGAAGGACACTCGATCATATTATCGACTCACATCTTCTCAGTCGCTGAGAGCCTGTGTGATGAGATAGCGATTCTCGTCGACGGCAGGATCGTAGCGCAGGGAGATGTACAGTCTCTGATAGAGCAGTCCGAAGCGAAGGACTTCGAAGAAGCATTCTTCAAGATTTATGTGGAGCATCATGTCGAAGAATAAAGGACAAGCGATCACGAAGAATATGATCAGGAAGAGCGGCCGCGGAGGAACACAGATCTGCGGTACTACATTCCTGCTCGCTTTAGGATTCGTGTGGACGGTTATCGTCTGCATGTATGCCGCTGTACTTTATTATGTCGGATTTAACGATTACACATTCGCATCGAATTACATCATCGCAGTCAATGCTCCCGATTCATTCATTACTTATGAAGAACTCAATCCGTATGAAGAATCACTGATATTCTACGAGGAGTGGGATGCCCCGTTCGACTTCATGAAGATGAGTGATCTTATGCACGAGCATGCTGCAGGCATAGTCATCGTCTTCCCTCGCGACTTTGATGATCAGATCAAGTCCGGAACCGCCCCTGAAATACTGTCGTACTACCGCACAGACACACTCGACTATAAAGGCTTAAGAGATAACTTCAGCGATGAATACCTCGAAGGTTACAAGACATACCTGACTGACTTGTATAATCTTCCTGAGCAAAGCGACTCGTGGAACGTCACAAGAAGCGACATACCCACTAACGGCGACATGCCGGGGTATATGCTTTTCGTGCGTGCCATGGGAAGAAACTTCCTGCCGATACTCCTGTTCATCGCACTTCTTTATGCCGCGATGGCTAACGGCACCGAAGCCATATCAGGCCAGAAAGAGCGTGGCACATTCTCGAGAATACTGCTTACGCCCGTACCGCGTAAGGACATCATCAAGTCGTTCACGAACGGTGTGTTCATAAGCGCGTCGATACCTGCACTGGTCATAATTACATTTGCAATTCTAATACCTTTCTACCGGCATCTGACGGGAATTCTCCCGCTGCTTCTTCTTACGTTATCACTATCGTTTTTTATCTCAGCCCTGACGGTTATGATATCAGTAATGAATGATTCCGTATCATCGGCACAGACGGCTTTCCTGCCGATATTCTTCATCCTTGTTTCCGTCGGAGTTACATGCATCAACGGCGGTTCCGACCCCGAGCCATTCTATTACTACGTGCCGGTTTATGGACAGTTCTATGGAATCGGCGATGCATTTAACGGAGAACCGAATATCGTTGCTTCAATCGTATGCTCGGCGATAACCGTATCATTCGCATTCATCATCACCTTAATCAGCACTAAGATACTCTCTTCCGAGAAGTTCACGACTACCGCTTCATCCGAGGATGAGAAGTCGGGCGATGCCCCTACAAAGTTCAGCTCATTCATCGACTCCGCGATCGGCATGTTCGATGTTATCTTCTTCCCGCTGTTCATTCTCTCGGTCTTCCAGATCCTCGCGATGATCCCTGTTGCAGTAGTTTACACGGGCAACCCGCTCTACTCCGACTTCATTGCGGACCTCGCGAATGTCGCCACAGTCGGTGATATCATGCGCAAGGCTATGGAGATCATCAGCATATTCATGAACGACAGCCGCTTCCTGGCACTCATGTCGTTAAGCTACATACTGATAATTCTCTCGTGCATGTATAAGGCCAAAGGCGCATCTAATGTAGGTCTGATCCGCAAGAACTTCGGCAAGCTTTACGGTACCGGTCTTGTATATGGAGTACTTCTCATGACACTGGTATTCATCGCACTCATCATCACAGGCAAAGCCTCTGTGGAAGGACTTCAGATGCCCTCACCGAAGATGCTGTTCCTGTTCTCTATGATCATGTGGGTCCCTCAGGGCGCAGCCGAGGAAGTCATGTTCAGAGGCTACATGATCCCTAAGGTTAAGTCGCTGTTTAAGAATAATGAGAAGGCCGGAAGGATCGCGGCTATAGTGATCTCATCTGCGCTGTTCTCAGTCTCCCACGCTTTTAACGGCGGCTTCAATTACATCGCACTCGTCAACATCTTCCTGTTCGCTGTGCTGTTCGCACTCATCTACGAGCGCACGGGAAGCATCGCACTTACATGCGCGGCACACACTATGTGGAATATGTTTCAGGGTAATATCTTCGGACTGTCTGTAAGCGGTAACGAGACCGTGCCTTCAATTATCGCCACGAACTACACGGGAAGTGATTTCGGTCCCGAGGGTACACTCGAGGCCACCGCAGTTATAGTGGCGGCACTGGTGCTTTTCGCTGTTATGACGCGTAGAAAATCGTCTGTCCCGAAGAAGTCTTAACCTCGCCGAAAGAAGTGCCGTAAGTCTCCTCGAGAAGCTCTGCGCTTAAAGTGTCGCTGACCTTGATTATCCTGCCCTCACGCATGAGAACGAATTCGTCGCCGTAGTGGGCCGCGTCGTTGATGTCATGCAGGACAATGATGAACGACTTGCCCTGCTCCTTAACGAGCCTGCCGGCAGTGTCGAGAATATGCTTGGTGTGAACGATATCGAGATTGGATGACGGCTCGTCCATGATGAACCACTCCGCATCCTGGCTGATTGCACGAGCTGCCATGGCCCGCTGTTTCTCACCGCCCGAGAGTGTGTCGTAGATCCTGTCCTGCTTATCGCTAAGTTCCATCAGCTTAAGTGCGTCATCGATGTGTTTCCTGTCTTCTTCCGTCTCGCCCGTGAAGAAACGCGACTTATCGTAGCGGCCGAGCGCGACAGTCTCACGTACCGTAAGACCGACATCTCCGTAGATTTCCTGAGGGATATAAGCGAGCTTACCTGTGTTCGCGAACTTTCTTACGAGCGCCTTAATGAGAGTCGTCTTGCCGCAGCCGTTGGGGCCGAGCACGACACTTATCTTACCTTCCTCGAAAGTATGCGTCGCATCGGACAGTACAACGCTGTTGCCGTAGCTTACAGTTATGTTCTTCGCTTCAAGATTCATACGCTCGTCTTCTCCTTCCCGCTTCTGATCCTGCTTCTCATAAGGAGGATGAGGAAGTAAGGTGCGCCTATAAGGCTCGTAACGGCACCTATAGCAAGCTCGCCGGGTGCAACTACAGTCTTACATACCGTATCGCATACGACCATGAATACGGCGCCTGTGAAGAAGCTTAATGCGAGTCTTCTTCTCATTCGTGTCACCCTGAAGAAAGACACGATATGAGGAATGATGAGTCCTACGAATCCGATGATGCCCGAGTTCGCCACGCACATGGCAAGAAGTGCCGAACAAGCGGCAAGTGTGATCGCGAGTGTGCGTTTCTGATTAACCCCGAGTGTGAGTGCAGCTTCCCTGCCGAGCTTCATGACATCGATCCTCGGTGCGATGATTATGAGCACCGGCATGAGGATGCAGACCGCGATCACTAAGATCTTCGTCTTCTCCGCAGTCGATGCCGAGAATGTGCCGAGCATCCACAGATATACGCGCTCCATCTGCTCGAGATGAAGTGTCATGAGGACAGTAATAAGCGCGCTCATGATAGACGATATCGCGATGCCGGCGAGCAGCGTTGATGACGTGTCATAATGCCCGTTACGCGTGGCTATAGTAAACACCATGAGCCACGTGACAAGTGCTCCGATAATAGCTCCGATATAAGCGCCCGTAAAAGCCCCAAACATGATGACTCCGTTGAGTCCCGTAACGATGGCTACGGCTGCTCCTAAGGCCGCTCCGGAACTGATACCCAGTACGGAAGGATCCGCCATGGGATTTCTGAATACTCCCTGCATAATACAACCGACAGAAGCGAGTGCACCTCCGACCAGCGCCGCCGTTAATGTCCTCGGAATTCGAATTCTTCCGATGATGGTCAGCGTGGTCTTCGGGATCATCTCACCCCTGCCGGTAAAATACTTTATGACGTCCCCTATGCTTACCCCGGAACTTCCGAGGCATAGCGATACCGCCATCACGCACAACAGCATGATGACGGCAATCGTAAGCTTAATTAGAAATCTATCTGAATGGTTGTTATGCTCCTGCATGTGCTACAGAATTGTAGTCAAGGGCATACTCATAAAGAGTTCTGACAGCATCAACGTTTCTGGGGCCGACTCTCTCGAAGAGGTTAGCGTCAACTGCGATAACTGTGCCGTTCTGAACAGCTGTGAGCTCTGTGTAAGGCTCTGTCTCCATAAATGACTCGTAACCCCAGTCAGGTACGATGATGATGTCAGGATCAGCTGCGAGGAGCTGCTCTGCGGAGTAAGACCATCCGTCAGCGTCGCTTGCTGCATTAACGCAGCCTGCATACTCGATGATGTCGTTGATGAATGTGTCAGGTCCTGCTGTAAAATCGCCGTACTCACCGAAGCTCATAGCATAGTAAACTGTGATCTCGTCGTCAGCGATAGTCTGTGCTGCCTCGTTGTAGATCTCAGCAATCTCATCGGAAACACCCATAGCGAGAGCCTGACCTTCCTCGTGGAGACCGATAACGTCAGCTACTGTCTCGATGTAGAGAGTAACGCCGTCAAGCGATGTCTCGTCCTTGATGATAACAACTGTGATGCCTGCATCTGTAAGTGCGTTGTAAGCCTCTTCGCTGAAGATGGAAGATGCGAGAACAACATCAGGATCGAGGGATACGATGAGCTCGACATCAGGCATATCGATGTTTCCGACTGACTGAACCTCAAATACGTCTGCCGGATAATCGTCCCAATCAGATCTTCCGATGAGCTTATCCTCGCCGCCGAGTGCATAAACGATCTCTGTCAAAGCAGGAGATACTGTAACGATAGTCTCGGGTTCTTCCTCGACTGTAACTTCATTGCCGTAAGCATCAGTAAGTGTGAGCGGATAAGCGAATGTATCCTCAGCGACTGATGCACCGGACTCTTCGGAATTCGAATCCGAATTAGCGCAAGCTGTGAAAGCTGCGGCAGCTACGGAAAGGCAGAGAGCCAATGCCAATAACTTTCTCTTCATAACCAAAGTCCTCCATATAGATTTGTAAAATACGGTTAGCCCGTAATGTGTAGATTATAATATAATTATGCGTATGATTAACAACAGAATTTTGAAGACCGTCACTGTGCTTGTTAGTGCAGTTTCTATAGCATTCCTGTCGTCAGGATGCGAGTATTTCTTCTACGAACTTAATGCGGATTACTCTTTACCGACCGAGACCGATGCCGGCTTGCCGGAAGGCGTCGAGCTCGAAGGACCTTACGAAGTCGAGCGCGTTGTCGACGGCGACACATTGATCGTCTATATCGACGGAGTAAGAACACGCGTAAGACTCATCGGCATCAACACTCCCGAGTCCGTCGCACCCGAGGAGGGACGTAACACGGAGGAAGGCGTCGTCGCCTCCGACTACGTTAAGACTCTCATGGACGAAGCGGATTACGAGGTATATCTCGAATACGACAACGAGCGTTACGACCAGTACGATCGAACGCTCGCTTATGTCTATATTGATTACGACGGTGAAGTCGTTATGCTCGAGAGAATCCTTCTCGAAGAGGGTATGGCGGAGACTGTACTCTACGGTACCAACGACCGGTACTACGACGAATTTGTCGCTCTCGAAGAAGAAGCTTCTTAAAGCGAGAAAATCACTCCCGCGAGGGGTGACATGAATATCATCACGAACGAGAAGCACCACGAGTTGACCGATATTAGCGTCGCTCTCTGCTCCGAAGGAACGAGTGCGTTAAGCTCTACGTCTGCCCTTATCTGAATCAGGTCATCCGCGAATGCTGCCATAAAACCGCCTGCTGTCATGACGAGCGCGATCCCTGTAAAGTTCGCGAAGAAGCCGGCAGTTACTACGAGCAGGCACATCAGGAAGATGCGGCTGAAGGGCCAGTTCTTTACCTTCACCGAGAGCGCCGCACCTATTATGCCTCCTATCGACATCACGAAAAGCAGCGGCCCCAGAGCCCAGTCTGCGATACCCGTAAGAGGCAGCTTCGCCTGCAGGAAGAACAACAGCAGTATATCGATGGCACCGATAAGTGCGTTACGGAATATAAGTCCCGCTACCTTACGGTTGCCCTTAAGGAACATGAAGCTCTCACTCACGGTATCCTTAACACGTGTCGTGAACTCCTTATCGGAGTTGTCGTCGATGACCTTGTTCTCCTTAAGCGTTACTGCAACGAGAATCTGGATCGCCGCCAGTATGATGCTTATGATATGCGCATTGGTGTTACCGAGCATTACGGCGACACCTGCAGCGAGTGTGGCCGCACCGTTGGAGATGCGGTAGATCATCGTCTGAGTTGAGATATATCTGTCGTAATCGTCCTGCTTGTTATGCTCCTTGAGAGTGTCGTAAGCCAGGGCGGAATCCGAACCGCTCGCGAAGTTATAACTTAAGGCATTGAAGCCTATCGAGAATGCTACACCCCAGAAACTGCTGATCCATATGATTCTCGTTACTGCAGCTATGATCGAGCATACGCATGACAGCAGAAGGCTCTTCTTTCGTCCGAATACATCAGCGAATACGCCGGAAGGGATCTCGGCTGTGAGACTTACGAGATGGAATACAGTCTCGAGTAATCCTACCTCGATAACACTATAACCGCATGACACCAGAAGCAGGACCCATGCGGCACCTGCGATAGAGATATTTCCGAGGAAATTCATCGCATATAATTTACGTAATTGTTTCTTACAAAAATCCATAATAAAACTCCTTGTTGATTCAGTAATCGTAAGGAGTCAGAGCGTCTTTTTCAGATGTGTATTAACTTATGAAATTACCCGAAAAAGGGCGCACTAACCCTGTCGGAGTCATCAATGAAACCGTTCATAAGCTGAATGTTAGGTGTAATCCAGAACATGACTTGCGCCCCTTTCTTAGTATGTGCCTATGATAATACACGACCTTAAATCGGTCAAATGCACTCGATAATTAACCATCTCATGCTGCCTACACCTTCGATGCTCGAGTCAACCGTATTATCGTAAACGACTCTGTATCTTTCAGGTGCATAAGTGTCGATCTCATACAGAAGATATGAATATCCGACACCCGTATTAATCAGGAATGCATCGTTATCGTATCTAGCTCTGAAAGCATCGAGATCGGCAAGTGTGCCAACACTCATCTGTCCTCTGATATGGTCCTCTCCGGAGAACTCACTCATAAAAGGATCGATGCGGTTATCGATATGAACCTTAACGTCATGGAATGCGAGCCATGAACCCGTATCGAACGAATTGAAGATCTTCTCATATCCCTGTTCTTGAATGAATTCCACAGCCTGAGGATCATATGCAGACATCTTCTCGATATCGGCGAATGTACCGGTAGGAAGATAAGTAGTTACCTGGATAACAGCAAGTGCTATCATCATCACGATGATGCATCCTGCGAGGACCTTATAGAACAGATCCGACAGTTTAAGATGCGGCATCTTCTTAAGCTTGATGACCTCTGAACCGAGCCACTTAAGAAGAGACTCATAGTGCTCAGCAGCGAACATCAGATATGCGACCGAGAAGTAAGCAACGAATCTTTTATATACGCACGTCATGATGAAGAACATGCACAGTAATGCAAGCTGAGTTACAGCCTTCTTCTCAAACTTCTTAATGCCGTCATTAGTCATGAATCCGATCAGCAGAAGAAGGATCAGAACAGCCTGAACGATATTAAAGTTCATCGGTTTCCACTCATCTACGAGCACCCAGATATCCGTCGCACTTGACTGCTTTAATCCGAACATCCAGTTTCTGATTCCCATCGGATTAAGAAGCGACAGAACGAATCCTGCTAACACTCCTATACTGAGAATTCCTGCATCGCGGAAGTTCTTATACAGAAGCTCGATGACGATGAATACGATATATACGACGAAGAATAAAGGAAGTATTCCTCCCTGAAGCCATCCCAACAAGAAACACGATACCGCGAATACCGAAGCCTTCGTCACAGTCTTACGGTCCATCATGAAGACTGTCATAAGAAGAGTTATCAGGAAGATTGATGTTACTGACGGACGCACGTTATAATCCGGGAATCCGTTAAGCATCGGTGTGAGTGCGATGACTGCAGCCGTGATGAACGGATGTGCCTTATCCTTGCTGTAGCCCAATGCTGCGAAGCCTGTGCCGTAATTGAAGAACATACCGACAGCGATGACACCCCACAGGCTGAACATCTTATACATGAAACCCAGGAGCAGATACCAGCCGCTCTCGTGTGCCGTGAAGACAAGGTTCTCGTGCCAGCTGTAGATCTCATCAGTTATGAGTGTGCCGCTCACGATATCGTCGAGACCGATCTTGATCTGGATCGCGGTGTCGCCCGTCATTCCGTACATCGAAGTTATTCCTGCGAAGGGACTGAAGAGGAGCAGCACCGCGGCGCACAGGAATAAGTACGCTGCTGTGAAGCGCTTTTCGCGATGTGTGCTAAGAGTATTAAGTTCACGCATAGGGATTGGTGTTGTTCCCTTTCATCTTTTTCTTCATGCTGTACATCTTGCCGTCTGCAAGCTTCAGCGCGCCTTCTACGTCGCCCGAAGACAGATCGAACTCCTCGATGCCGTACGCGATCTCGAGCTTGATCCTGGGCTTATAAATCTCGTTGTATTCATCAATCATATTCTTGAACTTGACCTTAGTCTGCTCGAACTGGAGTCTGTCCTTAATATCTTCGATAACAACGATGAACTCGTCGCCTCCTGTTCTGTAGCAGTTTCCGATCTGGCCGAAGCTGTCGCTTATAATCTCGGCAGCAGCCTTGATGTGTCTGTCACCTTCCTTATGACCGTAGTTGTCGTTAACCATCTTGAGGTTATTGATATCGAACTGAATAATGATGCCCTTACCGTGATCACGTGACTTACTGAAGTCCTCCTGATCTGAGAACGCCATTCTGTTCTTAAGGCCAGTGAGAGCATCGGTGTAAGCGAGCTTACTCAACTCCTCAGCCTCTGTCTCATACTTCCTGTAAGTCATGAGCGCATAGATCTCGTTGACTCCGAGGATGAATACGAACATCATAAGACCGATTCTGAAGTAATAAGCAGAATCTATTCCGGGTTCGCTTACAAAGTAGCGGATGAGATCTACGATGCCGCCCAATACGACAGCGAGGAAAGCCACCGCCATAACGATTCTTGTACCGATGTGTTTCTTACTCGCTCTAAGCGAAGCTACGACGCTCATGATCGTGTACACTACAGTGGCGAAGCACTCGATGTGGTTGACGATAAGCATGTTGTGGTAATTCGACACGCCCGTGGATGTCAGTACTATCTCTGCGATAAGTGTAAGTGAAGTGAGCGCGATAAGTGTGTTCGCGAACTTAACGTATCTTCTGCCGGTAAGCAGGCACACGAACATTACCGCGAATCCCGGCAGCAATATGAGGCTTATGTAGCTTACGAAATGCATCGTGATCGGAGTACCTAATACCATGCCTGCCACGCCGGTACTGCATGCAGTCCATATACCTGCACCGAGTGCGAACAGGCCCATGGCAGCAATCTCCATACCGGAACCCGTGTTGCGCATCAGGGACAGACCGCCGAACACAAGCGAGAGGCCCATGAGCGCGATTACGACAGAGATGCAGTACGGAAGAAGTGATGTCTTGAAGATATCTATAACAAATGCATTGCCTGACTCGAGGCAGACATTCGTGAAGCTTCCCTTGGAACCTTCTATGCTCGTTGCACGTATCTCGACAACGGATCTGTTACCGACTGCGTCAAGATTAACCTCGTGAGGATATGAGCCATAGAACTGACCGAATACAGCGAGAGACTTAGGCTGAAAACTGTAGACGACTTCACCGTCAACGAGAATGTCAAAGTAGACATTCTTCGCGAGGAAGCAAAGGCTTCTTCCGTTGACCTGATCAGATGACATCTGAGCCGTGAATGCAACCTCATCGTAGAATGAATTAATGGTCGACTCTTCATCGCCTTCAACGATGTACCATTCGTGATCGAGATTAATCCTGTCGCTCTCGTTACCGCCGCGCATCGTTCCCGATACACCGATAATCAGTGTAAAGAAAACCAGCATAACGGATAAAAAAACTACCGTTATGAATATCGGGAATTCGTGCTGTCGGTACTTATCACCCATTCAGGTCGTCTGCTCCGTCAAAACCCTCTGATTTCTCCTGTGCATTGGCCGTATTCTCGGAATACGGATAGAAGACGATCTTCTCTCCGCAGAACATACATCTGCCGAGCATAGGAGTTGTCTTTGATTCCTGTATTGCCTTGCCGCAGCGGGGACAATTCACGATATGAATGTTCTCGTAAGCGGGCTTAATCTTTCTTTCGGGATCGAGGACCAGTTCGTCGATCTTCGCGTAAAGCTTCTCAATCGGTACTCCCGTGTCCTGAACTACTTCCCACATAGCCTGCGTGATGATCTCAAGTTTCTTAACTCTTCCCTGAAGATCATTAATGTTCTCTTCACTGTGATCGTGATGAGGATTCTGATAACCATCCATCTCCGATCTGAAGCTCTTGACGCCTGATCCCATCCCCATTCCAATTGGCATATCTATCCGTCCTCCTTAACGAAAAACTCCATGATGATTATATAATTAGGATAGTTCAACATCAAGGATAATTGAGAATAAAGAACCCCTGTCCGCCGAGGTGACAGACAGGGGTAAAACCTTTAAGTTAATGACCGTATCAGCCGTAGTTAAACGATATGATCGATACCTCACTTCCGGAGCCGTCAATGGTTCCGCTGAAGGTCTGAGACTGGTCTCCTACAGTGACGCGGACCAGATAATTGGTCGTGCCGCTCGTACGGTCGGAATAGTCTTCGATCCAGACCGTATACGTGCCGGATGCAGGACTGTTGAAGTAAATGTTCTCGACGGGATTATCCATCGTTCTTCCGCCTACGTTGGCATCGACATCAAGCTCACCGCCTCCTGCCTCTCTGTTGCTGTAGTAGATCTCGGAACCGTCAGGAGTAGACACATGGAGATCGAGGTCATCGTCGCTGTCCCACAGCATCGATATAGTGATATCTCCGGTACCTGCACCGAGTGAATCGAGAACGCTGTCGAGAGCCGACTCGTCAGTACCGGATCCGTCACTGCCGGATCCGTCACTGCCGCCGTAAACGAACGTTATGATATCGATCTGTGTACTCGAACCGTCAATAGTGCCGTTGAAGGTCTGAGACTGATCTCCTACAGTTACTCTTACAATATAATCTGTAGGCCCGTCCGATCTGTCGGAATAATCAACGATGAATACCGTATAGGTTCCGGGCTCAGGATCCGAGAAGTATATATTCTCGATCGGGTTATCCATCGTTCTTCCGCCGACGTTGGCATCTACGTCGAGTTCGCCTCCCTGAGCACTTCTGTTGCTGTAGTAAATGTGCGATCCGTCAGGAGTGTACATATGCAGATCGAGGTCATCGTCCGTATTCCAGAGCATGGATACGGTGATCTCACCTACACCTGCCTGTACAGAATCAAGAACGGACTCGAGAGTCGACTCGCTTAAACCGCCGCCGGTATAAGTGAATCCTGCTATCTCAAGAGTTGTCGTTGTTCCGTCGATCGTTCCTGAATAGATCTGTGACTCACCGTTGATGGTGATCCTTACGATGAAGTTCGTCGCACCGTTAGATCTGTCTTCGTAATCGTTAACATAGATCCAGTAATCACCGTTAACGGGGCTTACGAAGTAAACATTCTCAACCGGGTTATCCATCATGTTGCTTAACGTATTGGCATCAACATCGAGATAACCGTTCTGTGCTTCACGATTGCCGTAATAGATCTCGGATCCGTCAGGTGTGAATACGTGCAGATCGAGGTCATCTTCGCTGTCCCACAGCATGGAGATAGTGATGTCTCCGTATCCTGCGTTGAGTGATTCGAGCATAGCCGTGAGTGTATCCTCATTTACAGGCTGATCCCACTCTATGTAGAAGCCTCTGTGATACTCGACATCATCATACTCTGTAAAGCCCCACTGACCGTAGTTATACAGGAATCCGTAGTAACCGTAATCACTGTAGTTAGCTGGCTGATCCGGACATACATCAGTGTATGTAACAGGCTCGCCTGTAACCCAGTAGTAATCACCGCCGGGTCCGATAAGGCCGATCCATCCGTATGTATCGGGGAAACTACCGATAAGGAAGTCTCTTTCCTCCTGGCTGTTGATCGTAACGAGATGTCCGCCGTAAGACTCGGCAAAATCTCTTGCCTGTGTCCAGGACATCTGCGAATCGATGTAAGCGTATGAGTGACCGACATAGAATGCCTGGTTCATAGAGAACGTAGCCGTGTACTCATAATCATAGATAGAGATCTGAGTACCAGTTGTATTGATCGTGCCGTCATAGTACAGGACCTGATCGCCGATAGTGATCCTTAACAGGTAGTTGGTATCGTAGCCTTCGGACCTGTCGTTATAGTCTTGGATCCAGATGGAGTATTGACCGCTCTGCGGCACGGCGAAATAGATATTCTCGACAGGCTCCAGGGTTCTCTCCGAACCTGCGTTGGCATCGTGGTCAAGTACGCCTCCTCCGCCGTACGGAGTTCCGTAATAAATATGGCTGCCGTCGGGAGCTACTACATGAAGATCGAGGTCATCCCACGTATCCCAGATGAGGGATATGGTGATCTCGCCCGTACCTGTGCAGTACTCGGTGATGCGCTCTTCAAGAACAGTCTCCGTCATGGTAACGGTAGTTGTGGTCGTCGTACTCGAGAATCCGCCTCTGGACGAACCGCCGTCATAATCGAACTCGATGATGAAGTCTTCCGTATCAGACAGATCGATCTCGCCTTCAAACTCCTGTACGTCATCACCTATCTGTACTCTTACGATATAGAAGGTGGACATATCCTCTGTTCTGTCACGGTAGTCTCTTACATAGACTTCGTAGTGACCGCTCATAGGCGACGGGAAATAGATATTCTCGACAGCGAAATCAGAAAGGTTATAAGAACTAGCATTCATGTCGACGTCGAGTGTTCCGCCGTCAGCCGTTCTGTTAGCGTAATAGATGCGGTTGTCTTCAGGTGTGATGACATGAAGATCCAGATCATCGTGAGTACTCCAGATCATGGATACTGTAATCTCGCCGGAACCTGCCTCAAGGATCTCGCACTGCTCCTCAAGAGTACTCATCGAGATATCGATCTCATACTCGTCTTCTTCGACCGTCTGACCGATGATGGTCTCTCTCGTATTCGTGATGTCCACGGAACCCGTAGGGGGCAGCCATTCAACGATGGTACAGCTTACGGGATCAGGCTGGATATCGACCTCTACGACAGTAGGAGGCGTGAGTGCACCGTCGCCGTACTTGTCGGATCTGGTGATCTGGTATCCGCCTACAGCATCGATGATAGACCATTCGGTAAAGCTTGTGCTGTGGAATGTAATTCCCACCTCGGATACGGTAGTCGTATGTGACGAGATGGATATCGTGGAGCCTGTTGATATGATGTGCTCCTGCATCTCAGAAGGATTGATGGTAATACTGTTCGTATTACTCATTACGAACGTACTGCTCGTAGCACCTACATCTACCAGGATATCCGTATTGGCGATAGTTGTGGATCCGGGCTTAGGCTCTGTCGAGATCTGATACACACTTACGGGCTGACCGTTAAATGTTGAAGTATCAGTTCCTGAGACAACCTCGCCTGAGAGGAATACGGCATTGGTAAAGCCGGAAGTAGTCTGAACAACACATTCATTCCATGCATCGATATTGGTAGATCTGCCTTCATACACTTCCTGCAGCTGACTTACTCTTCTTACTGCTACGTCAGCATCGGCACTGATATGATCCGCCAGAAGAACGCACTGCTCGATACTGTCCTCAGGAGACATTATCTCTCCCAATTCGCTGTCATTGCTCCCGGCGAAAACATTACGTCCGTAGATAAGCTCGTTAATAAAGCCCGCTCTGGCCACAAGTTCAAGCCTGTCGGCATCTGAGGAATGCTCCAGCTCATCCGCCATCGATGTCATCTCAGCCGAGACTTCTCCGGTAGCTTCCCATGCCGATATACACTCATCAAAGAGCTTGTTCATCTCTTCGGGATCACTTGTGATTACATCGGCTTCAAGGATACGCTCGGTAAGAACTCTCGCATAAAGATAACTCTCTGAGCCGAGCGAAGTCATGTCGCAGAGCTGGTTATACGAATCCCTTACCTTACGTGTTCTTGCACTGTTAAAGAAAAGAAAGCCTCCGACACCGAGAGCAGCCGCTGCCGTGACAGCAACAACAGGCACGACAATTCGAGCCTTACTCTTACCTGTCTTAACTTTCTTTTCCTTGGATTTCTTCTTTACTCTCTCGGGCTTCGGCTGAGGTGCTGCCTGAGTTTCCGCCTGAACCGGCTGAATCTGCTGAACCTGAGGCTGAACGGGTGCCTCTGCAGGAGCCTGCGCAGGTGCAGGTGCCGGTGTCGGGGCCGGAGCTGTCTGTTGAACCGGAGCCGGAGTTATAACGGCTCCGCAGTTGGCACAGAACTTAGTGTTCTCTTCTACGGGGGATCCGCAATTCTTGCAAAACATGTGAATACCTCCTTGTCAACATACTTTGATAATTTACATTTTATAGACTATATGTGTCTTAACTGTTAACAAAAGAAGAAGTTATATCCAACAGTAAAAAGAAACCCCGCCTGCTGCCAGACGGGGCTTGAAGTTAAGCTTTTCGAAGTGAGTCTTACTCAGCTGTTCTCTCGTGTCTTGCGTACTTAGGAAGAAGCTTAGGTGATACTTCGCCAGTCTCGAGACCTGCGTCCTTGAGCTCCTTATCGTATGCTGCAACGTGGTCGAGGTTCAGGTTGCCAAGCTCTACGGAAGCATACTTAGCAGCTGCCTTCTTACCAGCGTTTCTACCGAATACGATAACGTCAAGGAGTGAGTTACCCATGAGTCTGTTTGTACCATGGATACCGCCTGCTGCCTCACCTGCTACGAGGAGGTTAGGAATTGCTTCTGTGAATCCGTCACCGTTGATCTCAACACCACCATTCTGATAGTGGAGTGTAGGATAGATGAGGATCGGAACCTTTCTCATATCGATACCGTAGTTCATGTACATACGGAACATAGCAGGGATTCTCTTCTCGATTGTTCCCTCGCCTCCGAGGATCTCGATCATAGGTGTGTCGAGCCATACGCCCTGGAGACCGCCGGGGATATCAACACCTCTTCCCTCTCTGCACTCACGGATAACGCCGGAAGCGTTAACGTCACGAGTCTCGAGAGGATGGATGTAAGCCTCACCGTTGGCATTAACGAGCTGAGCACCTACAGATCTTACCTTCTCTGTAACGAGAGCGCCGAGGATCTGTGAAGGATAAACAGCACCTGTAGGGTGATACTGGATGGAATCCTGATACAGAAGAGGAGCACCTGCTCTGTAAGCGAGGATAAGTCCGTCAGCAGTAGCGCCGTAGTGATTGGATGTAGGGAATCCGTTGTAGTGCATTCTACCGGCACCGCCTGTAGCAACAACAACCGTCTTAGCTCTTGCTACGGAGTAGTCGCCTGTCTCCATGTTGAGGAGGACAGCACCTGCTACCTGACCCTTGTCATCCTTGATGAGCTCAACAGCGGATGTGAACTCGATTACCGGGATACCGAGGTTGATAACTTCGTCACGGAGAGTTCTCATGATCTCAGCGCCGGAGTAGTCCTTAGCAGCGTGCATTCTCTTTCTGGAAGTACCGCCGCCGTGTGTTGTTACCATTCTGCCGTCGTCTTCCTTATCGAACTCAACACCGAGTCTGTTCAGCCACTGAATAGCATCAGGAGCCTCAGATGTAAGTCTCTTAACGAGCTCAGGCTTAGCCTTGAAGTGACCGCCGCCGAAAGCGTCGAGGTAGTGCTGTACAGGAGAATCGTTCTCCTTATCTGCAGCCTGGATACCACCCTCAGCCATCATTGTGTTAGCGTCACCGATACGAAGCTTTGTAACGATCATTACGTTAGCGCCAGCGTTGTGAGCCTCGATAGCACAGGAAGAACCTGCTCCGCCTCCGCCGATAACGAGTACGTCTACATCGTAATCGATCTTGGAGATATCAACCTTATCTGTCATAAGGCGGCTTGTGGAGTGGATCATCTCAGCGAGCTCAACAGGAGCCTTCTGGCCCTTGTTGGGACCAACCTTGATCTCAGCAAATGAATCGGGGTTATAGTCAGGATGGAACTGCTCAAGGAGAGCATCCTTCTCATCAGCGGTAAGTCTTCTGGGCTCGGTCTTCATACGAGCTTCACGTGTTGCTTCCACCTTCTTGATGGATTCCATCATATTCTCGGGATATGGTGCGTACATTATCTTAAGCCTCCTTACTTCTCGATCTCTCTTGTGTTGTAGAGTTCCTTGATCTCATCGATAGGCTTTGTCATCATATCCTTCATTGCCTCATCGAACTTGCCGTCATTGATCTCTGCGACTCTGTTGTTAAGGTGCTCTGCCTCAGGTGTGAGGTACTTACCGTTAAGTCTTCTGGCAAGCATACCTACCATAGGATGTGAGATACCTGCAGGGCATCTTACTGAGCAGCATCCGCAGCTTACGCAGTCGAAAGACTCTTCAGCACAAGCCTTGAAGTCGCCTCTCTGAGCATATGCGATGTACTGCATAACCTTGAGGCTCTGTGTGCAGGCCTTAGTACAAGCGTTACAACCGATACATGCATAGATCTCAGGATACAGGGACATCATTACTTCCTGGTTAGCCTTGAGGTCTTCGATGCTATAAGTTCTCTTATCTGTAGGGAAGTAAGGAATACGTGCGATATACATACCTTCCTGAACCTGTGTCTGGCAAGCAAGACATGTATGAAGCTCGTTCTTACCCTTGATTCTATAGATCGTTGTGCAGGCGCCGCAGAAACCGTGGCGGCATCCAACACCTCTTACGAGTGTATAGCCGGCATACTCAAGAGCCGTCATGATCGTGAGATCTGCAGGCACCTGGTATTTCTTACCGTAAAAATAAACATTTACCATCTGTTCCATAATCTTGTTCCTTTCACATCAGTATTCATCGGGCATTTCTTCTATCTGGTCAAAACGGAAAACCGGGCCGTCCTTGCAGACGTATTTGGATCCGATATTACATCTTCCGCATTTACCGACTCCGCACTTCATACGAAGCTCGAGAGTTGTATAAACCTGATCATCTGTAAAGCCCAACTCCTTCATACCCTGAAGAACGAACTTGATCATGATCGGCGGTCCGCAGATAAGACCGATCTTGTCTGTAGAGAAGTCGATCTCCTTGAGGTATGCAGGAACGAAACCAACGTGGCCGTCCCAACCTTCCTGCTCTCTGTCGATAGTAAGGTATACGTTAACACCTTCTGTGTTCATCCACTTCTCCTTGATCTCCTTGAGCTTAACGAGATCGTCAGCAGATCTTGATCCGTAGAGAATGTCGATAGTTCCGTAATCCTGTCTGTTATCGATGCAGTAATTGATTACAGATCTTAAAGGTGCAAGACCGATACCACCGGCGATGAACAGAAGGTTCTTGCCCTTAAGCTCAGTATCAACCGGGAAGTTATTTCCGTAAGGTCCTCTTACGGTGATCTCGTCACCTACAGAGAGTCCGTGAAGATACTCTGTAAGCAGTCCGCATCTCTTAATAGAGAACTCCATGTATTCCTTGTTCGTAGGTGAAGAAGTGATAGAGAACATTCCCTCTCCTACACCGGGAACACATACCATGGCACACTGGCCGGGCATATGCTCGAACAGCTTTCCGCCACCCGGAGCGTTAACTCTGAAAGTCTTTACGTCAGGTGTTTCCTGAGTGATATCAGTGATGATACCAACGTGCGGGACCAGGATGTCTTGATTATTATGGTTTCCACAATCACACATTGTTGATCCCCTCCTTACTTATTTTCTGCGAAGGCCTTGATAACCTTCACGATATTCAATGACTGAGGACACTTCTCAACGCAGCGACCGCAACCTACGCACATGAACATACCATCGTTGTTTGTGGGATAGTAAACGAGCTTGTGCATGAATCTCTGACGGAAACGCTGGAGCTGTGTCTGTCTGTTCTGTCCGCCTGCCATGAGAGTGAAGTCGGAATACATGCAGGAATCCCAGCATCTGTATCTCTGGATGCCGTCTTTAGTCGTGTAATCCTTGATGTCATAGCACTGGCATGTAGGACATACGAAAGTACATGTACCGCAGCCGAGACAGCCCTTGTAGACCTTGTCCCAAACTTCAGACTTGAACTTCTCGTCAGTCTTGCCTGCACCCCAACCCTCGAGTGAGAGATCAGCGTTAGGAAGCTGCTTAGCGATACCCTCGATGTAAGCCTTCTCTTCCTCTACCTTGACGTCAGCATCCTCCTGCTCGAAAAGACTTGCTACCTTAGCTGTAAGTGCCTCACCCTTCTCGCTGACGGGCTTCCAATAAAGCTTGTCGCCGATAACCCATGTAGCGACGTCTGCCTTAGCCTTGGAAGGATCTGCGGGATCGATTCCGAATACTGTACAGAAGCAGGACTCTTCAGGCTCGTGGCAAGCGAGTGCTACTACGATACCGTGCTCTCTTCTGGACTTGTAGTAATTATCTACAGGATCAGAGAGGAAAACGTTGTCCATAACTTCAATGGCACGAACGTCGCAGGCACGCATTCCGAAGATTACGAAGTCCTGATCAACGAGCTTGCCGGGTGTAACGTTAAGCTTCGTTCTGATAGGTGTATCAGCTGCCTTCTCGGCATCGTCGCCTGCAGCAACATCAGCAGGAACTATCTCTCTGTTAACTGTGTAAAGCTGCTCTACCTGAGGGAAGAAAGCATCCTTACCGGACCTGATGGTCTTAAGGGTATCGATGTCTCCTTCAGCGCCTTCCTTCCAGAAACCGTAGTTAGTCTGATCAGCAGCCTTAAGCGGCATGAACAGATCATAGCTTCCGGCGATGGCACTATAGAGGTCATTGAGCTTATCTTTTGAAATACTATACATATTACTCACCCCTTCCTACAGCATCCTTCGGCTCG
>Ga0310786_10003309_pt1 | contig 23517 bp, 34 predicted proteins | sample AusTroGonzalo_MG_FD_203881 | JGI IMG/M metagenome (GOLD analysis project Ga0310786, IMG submission 203881) | Bovine rumen microbial communities from tropical cattle in Woodstock, Queensland, Australia - Gonzalo_03 (v2) (version 2) | ecosystem: Host-associated > Mammals > Digestive system >...
TTATTACCTTCACCAATACCCGCACAGTATTTTTCGCTATCTGTACGCCCTAAAATATATTCGAGGTCGCCTAAATAAATGGTATCACCCGTTATGTTGAAAAACATGATAAAGCCTGCATATCCGTCACCATAAACCGCTTTAGTAGCTACAAACGCATTAAAACCGCTTGGTGCTTGTGCCATAATCTCTTGGCAAGTCATCATTACCGGACTGCTACCACTTGACGGGAATACGCCTATTTCATCACTTAAATTTTGTGTATAGGTAATTAGCATTTTCTTATCCTTTCCACGGATAAAACCGTTATTTTATAACCCAGCGCTTAACCAAGTATAGATTAATGCCATTTCTTCATCCGTAGGTTCTTCCTGATTGTAGGCATAACTACTAGTTCCGTTATTATAAACAAATGACGGCTTAGCAATCTGTTGTTCATTATCAACCAAAAATCCGACAGATATTTTAGACAAATCGTTTACACCTGTTCCGACAGCCGAATTAAAGGAATAGATTGAAGTTGTGCCTGTATATAGAGTGAATACGATATGCCCACTGTCAATCTTAACTGTAAGCTTATTACTTTCACCTGACCATAGTATAGGCGTCTCTGTACCGTCCCAAGTTGCAAGTTTACCGAGTGATAATGACAGTATTTCGGGTGCTATCATAATGCTCTGAGTATTGACCGACATTACTTTAGTGAACCTGTAATATCGTATCGGATGGTCTTCGTCATCCAAAGCTATATGATAAGGGAATATGCCATAATAGTATTTCTTATTAGGCTCTATGGTGTCATCAATATACGGAGTTACGCTATACTCGTCCCTTGTTGTACTTCTTACAAGTATCTCACAATCATCCCAAGGATGTACAGGAACACCTTTCTCACTACGGACTACTATTGTACCAGCCCATGTACAAGGCACGGGTCTGTAATTAGCTATATCGGAAGGGTCTGTCCACATTATTTCTACCTGATGTGACCCAACTGACTTAACATATGTCACGGATACGTTTGACGGTTCTTGAAGTAAGCGTATGCCTATGTTTCGACAATACTTAATGAATCTAGTAGCATAATCATCTGTGACAGTTCCGACGCCATCTACGCCGTCGACTGAATTATTTGAGCTATCACCCTTATGCCACCCACTATTCTTTTTTACCTTATACCTAGGCTGTTTCCTATCGCCTTTGGCTTCATAAACATCAACAAACTCTTGTAAGCCCGTAAATGTTCTTTCAAGGATATACGAATATCTATTTTTGATAATCGGAATCTCATCATCTACACCCTCAGTCTCCTCGTCATAATTTTCAATGACTAAGTCAATCCTGTCGCCGACTTCATAGCACAGATTACCCTCACATTCGCTCTCAATAGGATAATACCACATGTGGGTTATCTGATTTCTCAGCTTAAGTGCTGCTTCCTTAATATCGTCCAAACGACCCGATATGCCACTGTCATCTGTAAACACAAAGCTGTCGATTATGTTATACACACTTGGGTGTCTATAGGAAGATGAACCCTCATATGCTCGCCTGATATTATTTCTGTCCCAAATAGCAACATAACCAATACCCCAAACATGATAATCCTCATATACTACAGGTGAAAAGTTATCTTCGTCAGAGATTGTACGCTTCGGGTCTTGGTCATAAGTTTCCAATCCGACGTATTCAAACACACCTGTTCTCCCAATGTGCCCAAATACACCATTAGCTTCAAGTAAGCCCTCAAACAAGAATCCAAAGGTGATTACATCGCTCTCTATGCTGTGTTCAACTTCAAAATAGTCATTAACAAGCTCTACTTCTTGCTGAATCAGAGTATATTCATACCCAGCGCCTTTAATGCCAAATGACGTATAATCATCCTTAGGCGTTGTGAGCCACTCAAACACACCATCACGCAACTCCTTGATAGTAACTGTCGTAACATCCTGATAGAGCGCTGAATACACAGCAAATACATCATAGTCATATAAGTCATGTAATACGTCAAAACAAGTCAAATGGCGTGTTTGTCGGTCATCTGAGTATTCGTCCATCTTAACCACATACACGCCAGCTTGAAATAACGTAGAACTATCATTATCGAAATAAAGGAAAACTTTTATCTCATCATCCTTTAAACTGTCCAATGAAGTGTCGTTAAATATATCAATTTCAAATCGAGAAGGTACGAGTGACCCAAACTTCAGGTTCTGTCCTTCATTCAGGCACTCACTTAAATAATATGAATCCCCGTCTATATCGTCCTCAGTTAAGACAAAATCAGCGCCCGTGATAGTCGGTTCAGCGTTTTCAACGGCTGTTACGGTGGCAGACGAATTGACTATTATAAGATGTACTGTCTCATGTTCTGAAAACAGCTCAGGGTAATCATAAGTCTCAACCATAATCCTATCTCCTTAATAGCCAATCATCTCAAATTCCGTGGGCGCATAAATTAGTGTAGAGCTATTTTCTTCCCTCAGAATCGTATACTCTGTGTCAGGAATATAGAAGTAATCCTCCACATAATCATTCAGTTCGGGAACAAATATGCTCGCCTTTACTTTTTTCTGTCGCTTTTTAACATAATGCAACTGTATTATCTGAAGTATGTTATATAACTCAACACTAGTCATCTGAAGAAAAGTAAATTTGCAATGAGCTACTCTGTGAGGGTAAGTTGTTCTCCTCAACCTACCCTTGCCTGTTCTCTTTGCATCTTCATCTAAAGTGGAATAAGTTGCCTTATAACTACTAAACTCTATGGCTGACATAGGTATAACATAATCATAATCAGCCAACTCACTCCCACTTATAGCCTTTATCTTAACCAAGTATCCTTGATATGCCAATTATACCACACATCCTTTCTCTTTACAATGCACTACTTCCGTGATGTTGCATCTCATATACAGTGGCTTCCTGTTTAACCATCTTAAACAATGTCTTGGAATCGGTTTTAAAATAGCAATCTACTTTAATACCCATTCGGGTAAGTACATTAGCAACAGCCTGTTCAATAGTTGCTAAAGGTGCTTCTACGTTTGTACCGCTTGTTTGGTCACCGACCATTGCAAGGAAAGGCTGATTTGGAGGAAGTACAGCGCCCTTAGCCAACGGTAAAGATGGAACAGGTGCGCCAAATATAGCGCCGAGAGCTGTAGGCAACCACTTAACAAAATTTTCGAGTCCCTTTAGTGCTGAATCTATCAAATGGTCGCTACTTCCACTTGAAGATGATGGATTATAGTAATTATCTAATATGCCCTTCAGTCCCTGTACTACCTGTTTTGCTTCAGATGGACTAAGTGTGCTATATTCTTTTAGTACTTCATCTTTCCAATTTGCATATTCCTGTAATATCTCGTTTGACCAAGGCATCAGTAAATTTTGATTATCTAATGCTCCAACAGTCATACCTTTATTAAGCTCAAACAAGCGCTTCATATAATAATCGCCAAAGTATTCTTCTAAGTCAACAACACTATCTGTCAACTCCTGAGTGGCTTTAATATTGGCTTGTTGCTGGTCATACTGTCTGTCAAGAGCGTCTGATGTAACATCCGTCAGTGCCTGAGTAGCTTTGATACTAGCCTGTTGCTGTTCGTACTGTCTATCCAATGCCTTTGTATTGGCATCAGTGGCTGTCTCAGAACCTTTACTAGAAGCAAGCCATACCTGATACTTCTCTCCGAAGTGAGCTGCATCATCCGCAGCCCCTGAATGAACCTGAGTTACGCCGTCACCTGTGGTCTTGATATTAGGATTAAATTCACTATAGGCTTTCTGAATCCTTGCTAGGATTTCAAGTGCTGTCTTCTCAAAAGCATTCAGTTTTGACACATCTATATCAGGGATAGAAAGGCTCAAGCCGTTGAACGCAACTTGTATCCTACCTGACGCTTCCTCTGACTTGGTAGCTAAATCCTCGCAAGCTGTAGTTCCAACCGTTGACAGGTTTTGCATACGTTCAGTCAGCTTATCAGCCATGTCAGCCGTTACTTTTGTACCTTCAGTTAATGTACCTAAATCTGTACTCATACCCAAAGCACTAGCTGCAGCGACACCAATTGCTCCTGACAATGCTAACGTGGCAACCGTGTCTAAGGCTGTCTTCTTAGTCTGATTCTGAAGTCCTGTATCTTTCTTCTTGAAAGCTCCGAGCAAACCACCTGTTCCACTACCACCTGTAATAGCGCTAACAAGTCCACCTATCTTAGTTGCAAGCAATCCTATTCCAACAGCCTCAGCTATAAAGGTTGCAAGTTCGTCATCTACGGATATACCAAGCAAACCTAAGCCTGCTGACAACGCTAATTTAATACCTAAGAAGATTCCCTTAAGGATTACCCTACCAAGAGTAAGGAACAGCTTGCCAAGTCCATTCTCATTGATACCTAAAGCTATCTCATTCACAGCTTCCACAAGGGCTGGACCTTCCCTGTCTATAAGCACCTCTACTTCAGTAAGCAAATCAGTAAATCCTTTAACGAGGATATGTCCGAGTTCGTAGAAATAGGTATGTCCCGTGGTCTTATTCTTCTCAAATCCCTTGGTAAAGAAAGCATCAAGTAGATTAGACAGACTCGCACCTAAACCCTCAAACGGATTATTATTTATAAATACCTTGATACCAAGCTCTATTAAGCCTTGGAACAGTTCACCAAAAGCTTCACCAGCTCTTGTCCATGTTTCATTCGTGTCAAGGTTCTTTTTAAGCGTGTCTATTGCATCAGCTATAAAATCTCCAAGCTGTCCCCAATTGATGGTGGTTGCGAATGCATGAAGATTGTTAATAGCCCAATTGATAGCATTGCCTATAAAGTTGCCAATAGACCTAGCTAAAGGTGATTCTCCTGTATCATCAGGCATTGTCAATCCATTGATTCCTGAAGTTAGTGTAGTGATGAATCGGGTTGACTTCGCATTGATGTCATCCCAACTGATGCTGTCTAACAGTTCGGCTAACTTAGTTGCAATGTCGAACCCAGCGCCTGAAAGGTCAGCTTTAGCCCAACCATCACGTATCTTCTTAGCAAGTCGGGTGTACCAATTATCTTCAGGCTCTATCTTTACCTTGGTATATTTAACTGTATTCTTGTCTAATGCGAGGTCATTCTTCTGTTTACTGATTACGTTCAGTTTATCAAATGACGCAAGCGCTCCCTCAGCCTCTTTTACGCTCTCCGCATAATCGTAATTAGCAACGGTAGCTTCATAAACATAGTCTTGTCCTGTCAAGGTAGCAAAGAATCTACCAAGCGCATTCATTAGGCTGACTACCTTTTGGATTATCTGATTAACAAGTGGCGCAACAGCCTGTAAAAGTGGCTGTAGCATTGTTCCTGTCGCTGCTTTGAGCTGTTTAAAAGAAGTGCCTAACATGGAGATTGCCTGATTGACTTCGGGTATCTCCTGTGCCATGACTTTAAAGGCTTCCTTAACAGTGCTTCTCACCCTGTTTATCAGAGCTAAGATACTACTTACACCAATTGTGTATCTCAGAATATTCTTCAAGGTACTCTTAAGCGAGTTATTAAACGAACCCGTATGCCTGTTAGCTGTGCGCATGTGGCTTGCCAATGACCTGAATCCGTGCCATAATCTCTGTACTAACCCACCTAAGCGCCTTATAACGGGCGTCAGTCTGTTATTGAGTGAACTAGCATAGCTTCCGATTGTACGTGAATCTTCCTCACGCACATTCTTCATAGCTTCCATGCCTTCAGCTACTCTCTGAGCTTCAGCTTCTTCCTGTTGATATGCCTGATTTAACTGAGCAATGTTCTGACACAGCGTGGTGATTGACTGACTGATAGTATTAATAGTGGCTGCAGCGCTCTTATATGCCTGAGTATCTTTACCTGTGTTATAATCAGCACCTGCATCACGCATCTTGCGCATTTCCTCAGACACGGCTTGCTGTCTTTCCTGAAAGCGAGCTAATTTTGCTTCTTCCTTAGTATAAAGACTAGACCCTTCAAATCCATCAGCTCTAAGCATTTCGAGCTTCCTAAGCGTAACACTAACTTGCTGGTCAAGTGATTTCGATTCTATCTCAAGACGCCTAAACTCTTGTGTAGGCATCTTCATGTTGCCAAGTTCTTCTGTTGATTTGACAACGTTATCCAACTCCTTAACCATACGCTCAAGACCGTGAATAATCTTTAGAGTGCCTACGTCGATTTTAGTAAAATCAACCTGTGCAAGGGCAGACTTTATCTGATTACTGAGATTTTTTGCCTTACGAATCGCTTCGTCAGTCTCAATATTCGCTTTCATGTTGATATCTGAATCAGCCATCTTTATTTCCTCCACCATTATTCCAGTTAGCTTTGATGTCGTCTAGGAAGTCTTTTTCGTCCTTGGTATAGTTGCTACGTCTCTCAAACAGTTCAGGATTATCCTTTACGTATTTCTGTTCGTACTTCTCAAGCTTCTCATTCTTCATAAGCTTTCTACGGATATTAACTACTGTCGCTAATGCGCATTCCCCCATAGCCATATAATAACTCATGAATGTCCACCAATGCAAGTACTTTTCAGCTCTTATCTCTTTGCCAGCCACATTGTTGATAGCTGATATAATCATCAATGCGTCCTTATCCCAATCTATTACTTTGCCCTCAGCTTTTACCCCTATGCTTTCCTGTCCACAGTTAAAAAATAAGAACATTTGCTTGACAGCTTCTTCTACGTTGCCAAGCTTATCTAATTCTTCTAAGCTTGATATATCCGCATAAAAAGTTATGAGACAAGCAAATATTCTTTCATTTTCATCAAGTTCTTCATCCTGTAATAATCTAAAACAGTCCAACACCATACGGAAGTCTCCGTCCTTCCGTATGGCAAAGACTGTATCATTGAGTATCACAGAAGTAGGTAACTCGTACTCAAGCATATTTATTTCTTCCCACTTTTAACATAGGAAGGAAGCTTTTGGTTCAGACGGGACTTCAGCTTGTAGAACTCGGCATTGAGATTGGTTTCGTAGAGCTTAGCTATTGCTGAGATGACATATTCAAAACGGAGCTGTCCTTCAAACACATCAAACATATAGCCGTCTGGAGCACAAATATCTGAAACAGGGGCATCAAAGATACAATCGATTATGCTACGCATTTCAGCATCTGTATCTTTCATGACGTCAATCAGCTTGCCATCAAATACCTCTGTTGAATTTTCGTCTTCTTCATCAACATCCTCGGAATTGGCAACATCATTAATCTTAGTCTTCATGCCGACGAAAAGCTCATAGAGCTTCTTCACGCCATCATTCATCCTACCATATATGCCAAAATCCGAGGTGTTGATATAAAATACACTGTTCTCATCTCCATTCACTCTTACCTTTTTCTTCTTGGTAGAGGATAAATCAAGATTCAGAACCTGTTCCTGAGTAGTATTATCCATATTGTTTTCCTCCTGTGATATAAAAATTGTTAGCGTTTACGGAGTCGCTTTTTGGTTCAGGTTGTGGTTGAGCCGTCAGCTACGAAGTTGAAATCTGAAGTAAGCTTATCTACCTTACCTGTGGTAATCTTGTTACTGAAGTACACTGTAATGGGCATATCAGTATGAGTGTCGCCACCAATGCTGTTGTACACGATTGTACAATCAGTATGCTTTTCAGCTTCATATCCTGAGGTGCTATTGCCCTTGAATGCTGTAATGAGATAGAGGGTAAATCCACTAAGCTCTGACAATGCATTCTTTCTTCTCTTGTCATTCAGGAACTCGGCAAGAGCATCGCCACCCATAATGGTGTAAGGCTCGAAGCCCTGCTGAGGCTGAGACTTGTTAATGTCGGTGTAGTTATGACCTCTGATGTCGGTCATAGTGGTAATGTCGTGGTTGTAATCAACCTGAGAACTCTCAATACGGTCTCCGAGAATCTGTCTCTTAGGCTGAGCGCTTCCACTTTCTGTCCACTCAGCAACTGTGATTAACAGTTTACGCTCGGCTCTCTGACCTGTTTCAAGATTGAACGCCATTTTGTTATCCTCCTATTAGTTTATCGCTTTTGTATAGTCTATATAATCAATCTGAATTGAAAAACTATATTTTGCAAGTGCTGGCTTTACCTGTGTATCAACCCCGTTAAGCACGGGATTGTCGGTAAGAACCTTCATGGAGTCCACAACACACTTTGCTCCTAGGTTCGGGAAATTTCGGTTATCAGCCTGTTCTTCTACCCAATCGATTATCCCTTGAACATCTATCAACTCCTCGATATTCTCATTTGGTATCGTAGGAATATCAGTAGTAGTAGTTGTTGTAACAACCATCTTAGGAATAGGTTGATAAGTAGCTGAACGGAAATCAATCAATGTAAACGTATAGCGCTTCATAACGCTTCCGTTAATAAACGGCTTGTGAACACGTGACTCATTGCCTATAGTAACGAACTGTTTATAATCAGGCTTGGCATTGATAAAGTTGAAAAACAAAGGATTGTTATATATCTGTGGGCAATTGAATAAAAAGTTTAAGACAGCTTCTTCTTTACTCGCCATTTAATTCTCTTGCCCTCCTCTCTACTATCTCCTGACATTCTTTACAGAACTCTTCACCTTGTTCTTGCATCATCACTTTATCCCATAAGGCTGTTGCCTTAGGATGATATTCAGGATTGAAAGACACACCAACGCCATAATATACCTTCTCAGCATATGGAGCTGTATATGTAACTCCCTGAGCTGATACATTATCTAAACCTGACTGTGCGAGTGCGCCTGTCCTGTAAGGAACATAAGGGTCACATCTTTTGGCAAGGGCTTGATGGATTCTGTACATAGTAGTGTCGTCAAACAAGTTATTGATAAGGTCTTCAACACCTGATATATCGACACTGACATTTGACTTACCCATATTATAACCCCTGTGCTAGATAGTGAGGAAGACCTCGTCCAGCTCCTGTATTATTGGAAGCTTTCTGTATCTCCAAACACCCTTGCAATTCTTTGTATTTTTCAACTAAATCGGTTGACCTTTTGCCTTTTTGATATTCGTCTATCTCATCAGTAACAATGCCTTTGACGATTATATCGCCTTGTCCTAAAGTGAAATACTTGGCTTTTCCTTGTGGTGATAGGCTAATCCACAAGTGCTTATCCTTGTAATGTTCATCTTCACGGATTCGGCAAATAATCTTATTAGACTCAAGAACGGTATCTCCGATGGTAACTTTATCGTTAACGTCTTTCCAAAAAGCATTATTTACTACTGACCGATACCAACTAACAGTTTGTGTAGTAGGGTCAACGTACTTGTTATAGATGGTAACAGATGTGTCCCACCAAACAGGATAATTACTCATTTGGATACACCCCTCTGTACAATACCTTTCTGCCCAAACTATCTACCACATTGGCAAGATACTGATTGATAATGTTCTGACACTGAGTCTTTGCGTTTTCAACAATGCTCTGTGCGCTTAGCTTATTATAACTGATTGATACTCCATCATTTGATTGGCTAGCTATACTTCCACTAGTACTTGCATTCGATGAGGAAGTAGGTGTCCCTGTCCCACTTACCTCATCTCTTGCCTGTAAAAGCTGTATAAGCTTATACATACACCTTTTAAGCTCTTCAGGATACTCAGTAGCATCCATCTTCTTAAGTCGGTTAAATGTATACCAATCAACTTGAACAGATGCCTCAAATTCTAAATCATTAAAGGTGGTTTCGTCTAATGCTCCACCCATAGACTGATAATCAGCAAATGTTAGATACATTGAGTCCACCACCTTTCATAAATCACTCTTCAGTTTTATCGCTCTTCTTGGACTTTGCCTTGGAAGCTACGGCTGATTGTGAACTCGCCTTTACTGACGAAGCCTTAGCCTCTGCAAGCTCTTTCTCAAGATTAGCAATGGTAAGCTTGAATGATTCAATTGATTCTTTGAGGGACTGATTGTCTCTCTTAAGAGCTTTGATGGTCTCGGTATTGTTCTTGTAAGCAAGCTTCAGTGAATTGAGGTCTGTAGGAACAGTCTCCTGAATGACCTGTCCACGCTCATTTACAATCCTGTATCCCTGTTGTACACAGGCTTCAATCTGAGACTCATTAATCTCTTTTACCTTATTTCCTTTTTCAGCTAAAAGCATAGTGTATCGCTCTCCTTTATCTTTTATCAGCCGGTAGTGGTTGTTGAGCCATTATCGGAGATATTGAACTGAATTGCTCCAGCCTTGTTGTTAAGAATGAATACATCCTCGAATGACTCCTCGAAGTAGATGTACTTTCCTTCAGAACCAGCGCTAGGCTCGTCAAGCTGTGAGAATGTATAGCTTACGGGAGTAATAACGGCTGAAGGATGAACAAGGAACATGTTAATCTGGTCAGCACTAAGTGCAGGTCTCCAACCCTGAGTGAAGTTGTACTTTGTCTTCATCAAAGGTGCTGCAACACCGATGATTTCAACTTCATCAAGTCTGTCAACAACACGATTGATGTTGGCATTTCTGTCTTCAGCATTGAGGTTACGAACTACTGTCTGAGCTGACTTAAGAGTGTACTTAACCTCATTTGTACAGTACAGGATACGACCCTGAACAGGTACTCTTGCATTGTCCATGTTGAGCATGAGCTTGTCAAATACTTCAAGGACATTTGCTGTGGTGATGATTGTCTCATCAGGTGTATTGCCAAGAGCTACCCAATCGCTGTAAATCTTGGATACTGTGTAAGCATCCATCTCAGGGAACTTCTGCTCCTCATTGAACACCTTAGTGATGTTAGCGATTGTAGTAACGAGATTGGTCTGGTCAACGTCCATAGGATGAACGAGTGTGCTCCACTTTCTCTGATTAGAGAGGGTCTTGGTCTCCCAAGCGTTGTCGTAGTTTCTCTGTGCTACGGCGATAGTATCACGGTCTGAATCAACACGACCTGTGGTTGAGATGCTAGGAATCTCAATTGTCTTAGCGTTAATCCAACGATATACGTTGTTGTTGGGAGTGTTATAGAGAGCACCAAAGTTAAGTGCGTAAGGGAAAGCCTGTGCAAGTGCTCTGCTATACTGTGTTGCGTAGTTTAATGCGTTGGGCATAATTTTGGTCTCCTTCTTTTTATTTTATTTTTTAATGCGCCCTAACACCTGTAAAATTGAATTGGAAGCCACCGTCAGGACTACTTGCATCAGGTCCAGGTGTAGGTGCAACAAATTCAGGTATTGTAACCTTCGGTTGTTCGGGCTGTTGCTCGATAGGAGGCTCAGGAGCTTTCTCAACTACTAACGCATCAGGATTCTCAGCGAAATACTTCTCAGCGAAATCATCTCTTCCGAGAATCTTTCCATCTTCCATCTCAAGCTTACGGGAAATCATTGACTGAGTAAAGTCACGTCTCGCTGCCTGTGAAGAGAAGTTCTTTGTTTGGGCGTATTCCTTTACGGCAAATTCATACGCCTGTGCTTGGAGCTGATTCTTGTAATTCTGTACGTCAGCGTCGTACTTTTGCTGTAAGCCCGTCATCTGATTGCTCAGTTCGGTAAGCTTTGTAGCATCCTGTCCTGCTTCTTCAAGCTTCTTCTGAAGATTAGCAAGGTCTGTATCACGGGTTGTAATTGTCTCGTTCAGTTGCTGAATCTGAGTATCACGTCCTGTAATCTCATTTACCCTAGCTTCAATCTCAGTGTCTTTTGCCTTCAGGTCGGCTTCATACTTAGACTTGCTAACATATTTACCATCAGACAGGTCAGCGAATTTAGCTCCACCAGCCTTTACTGCGGCTTCAAACTGTTCGTAAGTAAGTGTGCCACCCTCGGAAGCATCGAAAATGTCTTTGATGTTCATGCTTTGTTCTCCTTTTGACAATCATTTATATCTGTTATTTATAATGGCGGATTACAGTTTCCGCTTGACTGCACTGTGTTTAATCGTCCACAGTTCGACATGTGGTTAAGCTCCTCAAACAAAGGTGGGGGATTACCCCACCCTCAATGGAGAGCAAAAGTAGACATTCCATCCACTTCCACATGTTTAATTATATCATAATTAAACATAGTTGTAAATATATAATTTAATTTTGTTAATAAAATTTTAATAAAAAAGTACTTGACAAAGTCAAGAACGTGGTATATAATGATTACACAATCAAAAAACACAAAACCTCTTGAAAGGAGAAAACACTATGAAATCAGACAAAGCTTTTTACACAATCAATTGTATCGACATGAGATGCAAGGAAGGCAAAAACACTTGGAAAGTAAGAGAAGAAGAATTATCAAGATATATCAAATGCTTACAGGATGAGGGTTGTCTTATAACTGAAGTTAAATTAATACAGGAGGAGAACTGATATGGCTGATAATGTAAACTTAACTGTACATGTACTTATGAGAGGTAGCAAGAGAACAGGTAAAGTCGATATGACTATGACAGGATTAGGTAAAGGAGCACTTCAGCTTTGGGCTTTACAGAACACTCCTAAGAGTAAGAGCACCATGATATTTGAACGTGAATCAGGAAGATTGGTATTCAAGGCTGTTGGAGACCCTAGTGGTTTTCCTAAAATCTTTAAAGATACCAAAGACGCATTTCTTTTAGAAACCTGTAAGGATTATGGAATCCCACTTGAAACACTTCATGGAATAACAGACCCTAGATTTGACAAAAAGGAGGAAGAATGATTATGAAATGTAAATTTTGTGATAAACGAATAAGTGAAAAAACCTCAGTTATATTCTATATGGGACGTCGTATCAAGAAAGTCGAAGAAACACCTTTTGTAACAATATGCTATAATTGCTTTGACAGACTCATAGATACTATCGATGAGATTGCTGATAAGGAGGAATGACTATGGCTAGCACAGCTCAGATAAAGAAAGTCTATGGCGTAACTATTGTTGAAAACGGCTACTATGATTGGAAAGGACGCTATATCAAGCTATATGATATGTATTCAGCCGATGGCTGTTGTTGGGATAAAGGCAAGCACTCTATAAAAGAAGTATATGAGGAATGCTTATACTGGTCAGCACGTCTCAGAGAGATAAAGAAACTCTGTGAAAAGTGGGACGCTCAGGCAAAGAAAATAATTTAAAAAGGAGATAAATCTTATGGCAACTAAAACAACTAAGAAAAAGAATCATTGGTACGTAATCGTATGTTCAGGCGAGGGTGCTGTGTTTGTAACAAGCATTGACAGCTCTAACAAAACAGCGTATTGGAACAAACTTGAAAAGCCTGAGGAGTTCAGCGAATGCTACGCTAAAGATTTGGCGTTTGGACTTATAGTCAATGGCTATGCTGCATATCCCGTATGTGCACCTATTGACGGCTTAAGTCAGCCCTATCTCTACTCCAAAGGTGGTTTTGAGTGGAAGTGGAACACCAAGAAAGACAATGTTCAGGAGGAGAAAAATGAATAAAACCGAGAAGCAAAGGATAATCGCTACACCCACAATAGCGACCTGTTGGGAAGATTATCCTGGTGGAGTTGAAATCAAGGAGATTGAATATGGCATAGAAGATTATTGTCTTTGTGTCACTCAGACCATGACAGCTAATCCGAGAGCACACAGGGTTCTCATTCATTATGATGACCGACCTTATATTAACATTGACGGCTTCAGGATTTATATGGATGATTGCTTGCGAATGAATGCTTAAAAATATTTTTGAAAAATTTTCAAAAAAGTACTTGACAAAGTCAAGAGTATGTGCTATATTATAATCACAACAAGGAAATAAGTTGTAAAAACCCCTTAGGATAAGGTTAAGCCACCCTCAGTGGTAGTAAAGGATAGACCATTTGACTTTACTCTTTTCAATAAAAGGTGAGAAAAGGGAAACAAGGAAAAGTTTGGAAAACCCACGGGGATGCAAGAAGCGAACCTTAGCAGAGTAGGAATGCAAACACCCTAACGAGTATGGCTGTGAAAACAGTTACAAGGCTACGATGGGATGACGCTCACAAGCTGAGATAGTAAGACTGTAAATTGAAAGTGTGGAACAGAGCCACCACACAGAGACCTACCACCCGTGTAATAAATAGTACGCTAGACCAATAGGGGTTTAAAGTTGGAACGGACTAAGGCTACCCCACTTATTTAAAACTCAAAACACTCAGGAGACGCTTATGATAACAAAAGATATTAAACAGACAACAGTAATCAAGCTTGATTTAATGGACACTATCAGCGATGCAAGTTGTAATGAACTTGCTGACGCAATCTGTGATGCTATCTATAAAAAACTCGATACTAAAAATCACAGCATTGAGTACTATACAAAAAAGACAAAGGAATGTGAATACCAGCTTGTCTTCACAGAGTATGGGACAGTTGATTACTATCCAAGCAATGATTGGTATGAACCTGATGATTGGGACGAGCCTACTACTCTTTGTGAAGATGATTATGATGACGCTGTCAGCGATGTTAAGCATGAAGACAGCCACACTCCTGAAGAAGATGGTGAGTGTATTGATTCGCTTTATGTTATGTCTTGTGAATGGGAGGAATGCTAATATGTACGACTTATATGAATTATGGCAAATCGGTTGTGAGGAAGTGTATGATTATGACCCGTCAGTCGACTTTGAAGAGGAGGCTGATGAAGCGTGAAGAGATACGTGTGTGAGTGTTGTGGGGCTAGTATTAACCCCATGACACTTAAGTGTGAATACTGTGGCACACAGTATAAAGATGAATTTGATAACATTGTCCGAGTTGAAATGTATACAAACCCCGTTGATACTTACATAACTAAGGTAGCTGTTGACGCTAACTTTCTAAATCAAATGGGGGCTGAAGCGACGTCAGCCTATGTTATGGACAGGATGACAAGAGAACTTGCTAACTTTATCACAAAAAACTTGCTGATAACGGCAAAACGTGACTTGGAACACAATGCACAGATATTTTCAGGGACACTTAAAGTTATCAGACCTGAACAGGTTGACAGGTCAATATGGTATAATTGAAAAGAGGAGCTATAAAGCCCCTCTTTTTTTTATTGTTCATTTGCTGTTTTTGAAAGAAGCTGTTGCTGAACTTGCTGAACTTCTCCCATGCCCTCTTGAGGTGTAGGCTGTCCAATATTTGAACCTCCCGACTGAGGATTCTGACCTTTGGTCTGATTCGGCTGACCACCCTGAGGATTTGACTGACTATTAGGATTGTTCTTCTGAATGGCATTGCCCATCATTGAAGAAGCCACCATGTTCTTTTCAATCGCCTGTTGATTCTCTTTCTGTATCTTCTCAAGCGCTGCCTGTGCCTGTCTTTCAGTTTCTCCGAAGTACCACATACGAACTTCCCTCTTGCTTGTCAAACCAGCATTCAGGAGCGTTAAGCGCTTACTTAGCTCGGTATCAGCATCAACAAGGATACTGTCATCCCATGTGAAAGATACATCGTAAAGACCAAGCTTCTTGGTATCTACCTTACCGTCTTTGATTACAACGTCATCTACTATATTAAACAGCGTACAGTAAACGTCCATTGCATATACTACGTCTTTTAGAGCTGATTCAAGAGCCTTCTGTATCTCGGCATTGCTTGAATAGCTTCTTTGCTTAAGAATCTTTATCTCTGTTGCTGTTCTTGCTTCTGATGCTACCTCAGCTAATGTTCCTCTTGAAAGTGCCACAACATCCTCTATTCTCATTAAGATATTGTTCAGACCGTTTATCATAGAAGCATCTCTGAGAGCTGGAGCATAGGGCTTGTAGGTATTCGATTCACCTAAGTCGATTGTTCTGAACAACCTATCCTGAAGCTTACTCATAACACTTCTTCCATTGCCCTGTTCATCTTGCATGAACTTCATAGCATCTCGGTCTATATCAATAGCAAGCTCGCCACCCTCATATTCCCAAAGAAGCCTTGAATATTGTCTGTCAGCTTCTTCTATCAAAGATGTCGCACGTGCAAATCCACTGATACCTAAAGGTGAATGAGGGTCAATGGTGTTAGCATCAGGCATCTTGAAATATCCGAACAAAAGCTTGTCTACATTCTTAATAGTTGTCTTGCTCGGCAAATCCTTCCACTCAGGAACGGATGACAGAGGGATTTCTTTACCCAAACTTGCCACAGCCCCGTTGCTGTAAGAATAAGCGTTACTTCCTTCGCTCTCATAAGCATTGTTTAGGATGCTTACATTGTTGCCCTCAAGCTTATGATATTCAAGACGAGTGTAAATCTTATCCTTATCGGTCTTAGTCTGTATAAAGGCAACCTCAGACAGATTGCCGTTGCTGTCAAACGCAAATGGATAAAAGCAATCAGCCTGAATAAAATCAAATTCCATATTATACTTATCCTCGGCTTCACCTTGCTTTTCAGAATCCATGCCAGCTACGCTCTGTTGCTTGGATTTAGTCACATAAGGTTTGATTATCAACGAACCCTTAGCTATACCAAACTCAATCTGTGTACGGAGCTTAGGGAGTAACTTTTCATGATACTCCTTATTCATAAACTTTGCTCGCTCTTCAGGACTCTTGGCAACTTCCTTTACCAAAGTCTTCTGTTCATCGCTCGCACTTATAATGTTTCCAAATTCATCGCTTATAGGAGGACGATAGTCAGGGTTGATTACTTCCTTTGTCTCTTTCGGAGCTGTAATTTCGGACTGTAGCTCAATCACAGCCATTCTCGCTTTCTCACTTGCAATGAAAGCTGGAAGTCCTAAAGACCTTACCTTGGTAGGGTCTTGATAATCAGGCTCATGTAACCATCTTGCCTTGTCCTCATACATGTTTGTCCACTCTTCGATTGCTTCAGCCATCTTATTGCTGATAGCTGGCTCAATTCGGAGTGTTTGTTCTATAGTTGATTTTAACCCGACCATACGCCTTATCATCTCCCGTATTTTGTTCCAAATATTAGAGAAGAGCATTCGTCTATCTCCTTTACTCTAAAAAATACACAGTCTCCCCCACTCACGGAGAGACTGTGCGAAAGTGATTAGTCTTCTATCAGTGCAGGTGCATCGGATATGATTTCCTCTAAGTCCTCATCAAGCTTCTCATCAGCATTGTAAGGATTCTTAACTAATTCGTCAGCCTGTTTCTTTCCAAACTGTTCTACGAGGATGTTATATTCGATACTACTCAACCCGTCACTTTTTATTGTGTAGCTGTTACGTGCCATTCTTCTGCCCTCCCGATTTGTATATTATTTTAAAGAAGTAGGTGCATACTGTGACTTGGTGGCTGTATACTTAAGACCGTACTTAGACAATGCCTTATTGTACATTCTATCAAACATCTGTACGGAGTACTTTCTAGCATATGCCACAGCCTGTTTGGGTGTCAGAGGCTTTCTATAAGTAGCCTTGCCTGTCTTCTTATTAACAAGCTTAACCTTACCCTTATTCGGTCCAGACTTAAGAGGTGTTACTGCAGCCTTAAGTGCGCTACGGTAAGCTGACTCGAAGTTCTTCTGAGCAAGCTTCTGATTTTTGTTTACCCACTTCCTTAAGCCATCCCTATCAATATTCTTGTTAGCTGTTATCTTATAAAGATAGCCCTGAGAAGTTACGGCTCTTAGCTCCTTGAGCTGAGAATCAGCAAATACCTTTAAATCTTGCATGGATAATGTGCCACCAAAATCCTTGTCAGGATGATAATGAGTAAAACTTCCGTCCTGAAGATTCAATACTCTATCATCAACATTAACGGAATCAGCATCACCAACATAACCGATTATAGGCTCGCCATTAGCGTCATATAATGCACCATGCTCGACGTCACCTTTGCCACCCTCTCTGATATAGTTTTCAAAATCACCAACAGCACCTATGAGTGGTTCTCTCTTGACATCACCACCAACAAGTATTCCTTTTGCACCTGTGCTTCCCATCACGTTCTCCTTTCAGAAAATAAACTTAAAGTTTTCCTTATAAACATTATAGACAACTTTTGACAAAGTGTCAATAATTATTTTATCTTTTTACGTATAGATTCTTCTAACTTAGCAATAACATCGTAATCTTTCCAATATTGTGCCCGAACAGGTTTCTCTCTCGGTTTTTCTCCTGTGCCACCACCTACTAAATAGTCGACATGGTCTACTAAGTTTGGAGCGATATTCATAGCGTGGACAAAGGTGTAGAACTCCTTCAGATATGCTCTGAACGCCCAATCATCGTTCTTACCGCCAACCCAAAAATCTCTATAAATCGGATTGCCTATGATATACTTGGTCACCCAATCAGCACAATCTCTTGCGTATTCATTTGGAATCCTGATGCAAGGGAAAGAGAACCACATATCCTTTCGGTCAACCAACCCTATCTTACCCTCGCCGTCATACATCTCGCTACTGAATCCACAGATTAGTCCGAAATCAACAGCTTCTGTAATAGTCTTGAAATCCTTGCATATACAGACATCATCCTGTAAGTGCCATGTTCCGCCCTCGCCCTCACAGCTTGCAAAGGCGTTCATACAAGCTCTAAGATTACCCTCATGTTCTGTATCTTCGTACACACGTATATCTTCCTGTTTAATGCCTTGTTTCAGCATAGATGGTATCAGAAATTCATCAACATACCAACGTCTCCGTGGTACAGCATGTATTAAGTACTTTGCCATAGATTACCCCTTATGCCTTCTCCTAGCGTCAAGCTCAGTCTGACTTCCCTCACGCATATAATTATAATAGTACATAGGCATGTCCCAATCATAAATCACAGGCTGTTTGAGCATTGCCATCTGATTAAAAGTGACGTCTGAAGATAAAGGCTCACCTGAGAACTTACAGCCTTTGATGAAAGACCTACGCCAACACTTGTTCCAACATGCTATCCAACGCCCACCTCTGTTCCCAAGAGGGTCAGCATATTTCCAACCTTTGAAGATAAAGCTGAAACACAGCACATCAATGTTAGGGTGCTCTTTCAACTTTTGGTCAAGCTGTTCAAGGACATATTCATGTAGCCACCAGTCGTCATCATCCATGAAAAGCACCCACTCGCCTTGGGCTTTCTCAAGCCCTCTGTTTCTTGTTAGCCCATCCCGTCCAAAACCGACTCTTTCAGTGATTGCTCCATATTCCTCGGCAACCTTTTGAGTATTATCTGAACAACTGTCACAGATTACTATAAGCTCATAATCCTTAAAGGTTTGGCTCTTGATGCTCTCAAGTGCTTTCCTTATATAATTCTCGGAATTGTGGGCTGGAATGATTATCGAAAATCTCATTATGCTCTCCTTTCACGCAACGCTGTCTCTGTTATACTCCCGACACGCATATGATTATAAATATAAAGTGGCATATCCCATTTGATTATGTTAGGGTGTCCTAGTTTATCAAACACTTGTCTTGTGAACACAACATCTGAGCCACGAACAGCGTCTGAGAAATAACAATCCTTAACGTATTCCCTACGCCAACATTTGTTCCAAACGGCTGTCCAATAGTTACCTGTGTTATCATAGTATTTAGCATATCGGGTAGTCCCGTCAGCATTCTTAAATATGAAAGAAAAGCACAGAACGTCAACTATAAATCGTTCTGATTCAATTCTATCGTTTAGCATTTCAAGCACATCGTCATGTGCCCAATAGTCGTCATCATCCATGAAAACTAAGTATTCACCCTGAGCAACAGCCATAGCATCGTTCCTAGCTAACCCAGCTCTATTGTGATTACAGGTTAAGGTGATTGCCCCGTAACTCCTCGCAACAAGCTCTGTAGAATCGTCACAGGCGTCACAGACAACTATCAGCTCGTAGTCTGTAAAAGTTTGTTTCTTTATTGATTCAAGTGCTCTCCATATCCGAGTAGCACCATTATGGCTCGGAAGTATTATTGAGAAACGCATTATAAAGCTCCTTTACGTCATTAATATAGTTCCTTTTTTCCTCTCTGAGTGCTTCTCTGTAAGCATTAAAATCAGGCTTACACTGATTATAGTTGTTCAAAACATATTTAACCATCTGAACAGCATCATTAACATCCTCTACCTTATATTTATCCAAGATACCGTTGTCATTATGATAGCTAGCTGTGCCTTTATTACTTGTTAGGATACAGCATCCACACATGACAGCTTCCCTAGGTAATCTTTCACGTCCACTAAAGACGCCAAAGTCCACATAAAGCTTGCTATGCTGAAAAATATCTATCAGCTCTTTCCTTGTGTAGCCCTCTAATGGTCGGAATCGGATACCAAATTCATTCAGGCATTTTGACATTACAACTTCCTGAAAATGAGTAAGCTTTACAGATACAGGATTATAAAGAACCACGTTCTTTCGGTCAAAACCATCTGTCGGAACATCATAGAAGTCGTCATTAAGACAGTCAGCTATTTTCACAGGCTCTATACCAAGCTTCCTGAGATGGTCTATAGCATAATCTGAATTAGCAATATGGATAGTGTCAGGTCGTTCTAAGAACCTATTTCTATCCTTAGGAGCATTATGCCAATCATAAACGTCAACCCCTTGCCAATTAATTGCCACTGTACAATCTTTATATTCAGGCATCAGTACCTGATTGCCCCATACTTCAGGCAACACAATAACTCCCCTATAGTCCTTGGGGAGTATTGTCAGATATTCACATTCATATTTGGCATATTCTTTTGGTTGTGGATTAGTCTTATGTGTGGTATATAGGATTTTTGCATGTGCTCCTACCTTATTAAGATAATGACACAGGTTATGAATCCCCTCAGTTCCACCCGTAGCTAGTCCACCTGGACACACTAGTATAACGTCCATGTGCTCTCCTATTTAGATAGAGATTGTATTATTTGCTCAGACCTCATATCAAGCTCGCCATCAAAATACTTTTCAAGCACTCGATGAGCTAAATACTTAAATTTACGGGTATGTGCAAACAGTGTCATGGAAGATTGAAGCTTTACAGCATCTATCTCACCAAAGACCTTGACAGCGTTATCTGTAGGTAATGCTAAAAGAATGTATAGACACTCTCTAAGGTTATCGGATAAGTATGGATGTTTTACAAAATTTCTAAGCTCATAAAAACTTTGTATCTCGTAGAATTTGGACACATCGCTCATTCCTAAACCCTTTATCTGAGGAAATGTGTACCACATCCAACAGCTTGTCTTTTTGCCTTGTTTAAGCTCACGAACAACCTCGTCATGGTCTTTTAACTGAGCATCAATAAATCTATTTAACTTCAATCCCATCAACTATCAACTACCTTTCCTTTTCTTTTTTATAGCTGCAGCCTTGTTATTGTACATTGCAATCGCTCCACTATCAAGATGATATCTGTTAGGCTCTTGCATATTATCCCAAAGCTTATCATCAGCCTTTACTATCTTCTTGCCCTTGCCCCCCTTTGCTATGAGGGTTATTTTACTACCTGTCCTATCATATACCCTGAAATCGTCAATGGCATTAAATAACTGAGGTATAACTGTCTGTGCCTGTTCACTTGCTTCTAAGATTCTGTTCAGTGGAACGATTCTTCCTGTCTTGTCATATCTGTCAAGCGAACCATCAAGCAATGAATTAGGGTCGGCTGTCATGAACCTCATCTTAGTTGTGTAGCCCCCATCAACTGCTTGCTGAACCTTTTCCATAAACTTGTCATATCTTACAGCCGTACCATCAAGTAAAACAGGATAGTCGTTCTGAACAGCTATCTCATAAAGCCTTTTCTGTAATATGACACTTTCGCTATGATAATAGGTACTTGTCTCGTCGTCTAACTGTGTCTTGCCTGTGTCTGCATATAACAGCCTCTCCTTAAGTGCGTCAGCATCAAGGATTACAGGATTATCATCATTCTGATAATATTCTTCCACGTTCTTAGTGAAGGTACTCTTGCCTGTTGCCGGTCCACCACCTGTGAACATAGCCACCTTGGTCTGTCCACTTGTATAAGGCTTATGTCCCTTAAAGACTTCCTTTATTATAGTGCTGTGAAGTTTTCTACGCTCAGTGCTCAGATTATCTCTTCTATGATTGAGATTATCCCTTACCGAGTTCTCACGGGAATCTCTTATCCCATAAGAAACGTCATAAGGAGAAAGATTGCTAGCTTTTCCGTAGCTAACTCTCTTCCTTCCCTGTGAATCTGTCCAAAAGAAAATATCAAGCTCTGTATCGTTTGATGTTCCCATAGCATTCTCCTTATTCACTTCCCAACTCAGGTACAATTCCATCCTTGCGCTTGTATGCAAAATCCACAAGGTTTAACAGATAACTCTTATATTCGGCATTACTCTTAAATTCTTTCTCAGGTCTTGCCTTTCTGTCGTTAGCAACATCCTCATAAGCTAGCCTTTCTATAATATCATATCTGTCAGATGAGATAGTTTTCATCTCTTCTCCTGTAATGGATGCGTGAATGCTTGTATAGTATTCAAACATCTCTTTGCTCAACCTTATCACCTCCTGATTAATCGGCATATACACAAACCCTATTAAAAATCTTAAATCTGTAAGCAACCTTAAACCACTTCTTATTGTCGGAGGATACCTCAAGATATTCCTTATGCTTGAAAGTCTTATATGTGGAACACATATTAAATTCCATGCCCTCATAAACCTGAGACTCATCAACTGTACATCTTAAAAATTTCCAAAGGTCACATTCTTTAATGTTGAAAACGATATCCTTAAGTCTTAACTGATTAGGGTCGGTAGGAATCCAACCTCTGTCGTTCATGATTGCTGTTGTAAGTTCGCTTCTCTTCATATTAATATCTCCTTTTGTGAGTGTTGTGAGTTTTCTTTGTTGTGAGTATATAATAACATAGTATATAATGTTTGTCAAGTACTTTTTAAAAATTTTTATTTATTATTTTTCTTGTACTTGTATGCCTTGTTTCTCTCAAGTCCTTCCATAGCCCAAGTCTTCTCGTCACCCTCAGGAAGTCTTGCAACCTCTCTAGCATAAACATTAACTGTACTACTAGGAATTTTAGAATAGTATGCTAAAACAGTTTGGCGTCTCTTGGCTCGCTGTATCTGTTTGAGAGCAATAGGGTTGTCAGCCATCTCTTTCTCAAACTCATCTAAGACTTCAGGCTTCAAATCCTTGAAATACTCCCAAGCTTTCTTAGCATAAGCCTCATCTTTAGCTTCCTTACTATCAGGATTAAGCTTTGCTACCTCAGCTCTACGCTTAGCAATCTGTTTCTCCTTAAGGTCTTCATTGTCCTTAGCTACGACACGGTTATAAGCATCCTGTTGGCTTTCACCCTCAAAGATAGGCACATGCTTGCCTTTAATCGTAATCCACTGTGTAACTTCCTTAGCCATTACATTTTCCTCCTCATCTTATTATATCAACGACGAACAAAGGTCTGTTCTGTTCATCAGTCTGTACTGAAACTACTTTAAATGTGAGTCCTCGCTGTAAGGTGATTTCATGCTCATATTCATTAGTCAGCATAGCATTTACTCCGACAGGTACTCTTACTATCATAAAAACAGGCTTGCCACCAAAGAAATTATAATTGATAGTCTTGTCGAAATTAGGTTTATATGTGGTGCTCATATATCCCAAATCAGTAAAGGTCTGCCCAACTAACTCTGATGGATTATCACGATTAT
>Ga0310786_10003310_pt1 | contig 23517 bp, 30 predicted proteins | sample AusTroGonzalo_MG_FD_203881 | JGI IMG/M metagenome (GOLD analysis project Ga0310786, IMG submission 203881) | Bovine rumen microbial communities from tropical cattle in Woodstock, Queensland, Australia - Gonzalo_03 (v2) (version 2) | ecosystem: Host-associated > Mammals > Digestive system >...
CTTTGCGTTCGTGGGCATAACATCGAGAATTGTGAAGTCGATGAAGCCGTCTTCCTTCATCTCCGTTTCCATCTGGGCGACGGCGTCCTCGTGTGTGGGAAAGAATTCCGTGTAGATGTCGTCCCGAAGATCGGAAACCAACACATAGCGATAGTACATAGCATTATCCTTTCTTTCTGCATGAAAAAAAGACCCGAAGGTCTCTGATCGAAGCTGGCGGAGGGAGTTGAACCCTCAACCTGCTGAGTACAAATCAGCTGCTCTTCCATTGAGCCACGCCAGCATCAGAAAAGCAGCGAAGAAAACAGATCGTCCGGAGCCGGGATCTCGTCGTTGCCTTCCGCAAGGACGAACGCAGTCTTCGGCCATATCAAAGCATCAAGAAGATCGTCTCCGGTTGTGTTAAATGTCAGATTCCCGGCACTGCTGAAACGAGCAACCCTGATCGGACAGCACTTTTCAAGATCCGCATACCTGCTCCTCGGAATTCCCAAGAGACATCCCGAGTCGTCGAACAACTCCTCAAGATCCGGATCAGGCAAAAGGCATACGAGGTCTCCTGTTTGAAATTCCATGTATCCCATGTATCCTCCTTACCAGCGGCGCTCCATAAACCCGCCGTCCACGAAATATGCCCCGCAGGACATCACATCGACATGCCCATCGATATAGAAGTAGAGGGTCACGTCCCTGCCAGCGGCGCGAAGGTTCTCTTCGATCCTGCGATACCAAGCGTTCGCCGTTTCCATATTCCACGGCGCGTTGGCATACGGGATGACGTTGATGCACGGATAGCTCGGCATCGTATAAGAATGCTGCGGATGAATCTTTCCGATCTTTGAGAGAAGCAGCGCCTCGACGGCTCTCTGTTCCGGCCAGTTCCGCGTGAGATCCGCGCCGACCGGGGAGTTGTGGAACCCCTTCAGATTCCAACCGAACCCCTTGGGCGAATACTTCTGGACGATCTGCGCGTCCCTTTCCCACGAGTTGCCGTAAATCGCGGCGAACTCTTCCGCGAGACCGCATTCGTACAGGAGATACTCCCTCTTCTGCTCAAACCAGTCGAGATACTCCGGCTTTTTGATCGGGACGTCCGTCATATACCCGGGATACCTCTCGAACTTGGCAAGGACCGCCGCGTACTCTTCCTCCGTCGCCGGAAGTACTTCTTTCCAGTAATCCCGTTCACTCTCTATCCGCTCAAACTTCCGCTGTTCCGACTTCCCGACAACGTGCTCCCGGATCAGCTCAATCGCATATGCGGGAATGACGATCGCGAGCATCAGCGTCATGATTACGAGTCCCATTCTATTCTCCTTGGCTGTGATATCCTGCCGTTATCATATCACATCCGGCATTCCCTGTCAAGTGGCGGACAGGAGCGGTGCGTTCAGACCGAGTTCGTCCTCCGTTTCCGCAGCAGCCACCGTTGCGCACACCCCGACGAGGTCATAGAGGAACTCGGCGTCGTACTCCTCGGAATCCACGTCGTTCCAGCATTCCCCGACCCGGCGGAACGCATGCGGCTTGTCCGACAGAAACAGATCCACGAACTTCGCGGCGGGCGCGTTCCAGTTGACATACCGGAAGATGACGGAAACCCGTTCTCTCTTCTCGGAATCGTAGTTGGACGGCGGATAGAACCGGAGCTCCCCGCGTTCCATCAAGCGGTCGAACTGTTCGTCCGCCTCGTGACCCCTGCGGATCATCTCCTCGAAATCGCCTTTGAACAGGGAGATTCCGACTTCGCTAATGTAGGCCATGCGTATTTCCTCCTTTGTATTGATTGTGTTTCTGCGCAATCTGCGGACGCCGTGTCAGGTTTGAGGCGTCCGTGCTCCCTCCGAAGAGCGTAATTACAATTCTTACTCGAATTGTAATTTAAGCTCAACATACGGCTTTCTGCGAATCTTCCGGCTTTGCCGGGAAGAGACGGCATCCTGTATGCCGCCGACTATGTACATTGCGCGTCTGTGTTTATGCGAACAGCACGGCGAAGATATCTTCGTCCGGCATGTCGAGAACTTCGTCTTCTTCTGCGAAGCACCGGACAACCTCATGCGGATAGGTATAGAGTTCAGTCTTACCGGTTTCCGCAACATATTCGATCTCTATATACTTATCGTCCGCAGATGCGATCTCGACTTCTTCGCCAAGGCCCGGATGGTGTTCATAGAATACGAACCAACGACCAAAATCTTCCGTCTCGACAATGACATCCCCATCCATATCCGTGGAATATTCATTCTGAAGTTCCTCAAAACTCTTGAGAATGACGACTTCGCCTTTCTTATACGGGTTAGCCATAGCGCTCCTTTCCATGCATGTTAACTGATGTTTTATCCGTCTCCCCGCATTATAATTAAATCCGCGACTTTCAAAAACCACCCGACACTCGGAAGGTTTTAAGGCGTATTTTTTTCTGAGACTTTCGTAGAAACTGTTTTTTCGGAACAAGAGAAACAAACGGTCTCATGCGGGTTGCTGCCAGCGTACGTTAAGTTAACGAGCTGTACTCGCAAGCTCGCCGAGTCGGATCAGCTGCGAATACCAGCGAAGACCTTGTTATCATTGGCTTCTATAAGCTCGCGCGCAGGCGCGTCAACTTATCTTACGAGTCTGTGCTGGTAATACCTGCTTGAGTTCGAGCTCTGGGCAGCTGGTGCCCCGGATCTATTCTGCTATCTTGGTGAGCCATCCGCCATTGGCGGGATGGGTGCGTGTAAACACGACACAATACACCGTCCGTTCTCTTCCGATTGTTCAGAGTTTCAGATCCCTGCGGATCTCGGCAGGAATATCGATCCCGAATTTCCCGCCGACGTGCGAGACGATCCGATCGATCGCCTCTCCTTCGATGTTCTTATAGTAACTGCGCAGCCCCTCCATGACCATGATGTCGTGAGGATCCCACGCGACGCCCTGCTGCTTATCCATACAGTAGGAATGCAGCATATTCTGGAACTGTTTCTTTTTCTTGTGTCCGACAGTGATCTCGTTGTCCTTGTTGAGCATGACGCCGAGATTCCAGTTCGCCCCGGCACGGCTGCCGTACCGCGTCTTCTTGGAGTTGAGGCTGAACGGAGCTCCGAACTCCCGAAGTACGCCGGAGATGACGTCTTCGGCATCACGGAAGCGGAATTCCTTTCTGGATGAGATGAGGAAGTCGTCCGCGTAGCGCGTATAGACCATGCGCGGGCCGGCCCACCCCTCCTCGCGGAACCGTTTATTGATCTCAAAATCCAACGGGATCATCATGAGGTTCGTGAGGAACGGGGAAATCGGCGTTCCCTGCGGAAGACCACCGTCTTTGAAGCAGAGATCGATTGCCGTCCGAAGGGCTGCCTCTCCGCGCGCCGTCTTCATGACCTCGCAGTAGGGGAATACCCGCGCCATCATGGACATGAGAAATTCCGGCGTCGTTGCGCCGAAGAAGTTGTGGATGTCAAACTTGGCAAACCAGTTCGATTCGTTTGCCTGATGCCTTTTCACAGCGTCGACCGCGCATCTTCCCTTCACGTACGCGAAGGCGGAAGTGTGGTATGTGCACCACGGAGCGGATTTGCGGAGCTGTTCGTGCTGAAGCAGATCGTTTCCGTCCAGAACATTCCACAGATACCTGAGTTCTCTCGACAGTTCGTCGTTCGGAGCGTCGATCCTGCGCAGACCGCCGCTTTTCTTCGGGATGTAGAACGTGTTATAGAGAGAATTCCGTGAGACTTCGCGGAGGTGCGCCGTTTTTTCGTTGAAGTCTTCAAGCACGATGGTCATAATATCCGGCTCGAAGATTCTATTGAACTTGCGTCCGAATTCCTGACGCTGATACGTTACCGTGTTGGTTTCATTCGGGTTGAGGATCGCGCGGAAATCATCCGTTCCGAACAGCAGATCGTCGAGCGTCATCTGTCTGTACTGCGGGGACGCTTTTACTGTGATGTAGTAAAACATATAACTCCCTTCCTGACTGTAATCTCGTGTGGTTTTCCCTGGAACTGGAGTATCCAGAAGGCGCCTTGGCCACTCCTCGTGCCGGAGTTGAGATGTCTCGGGAATGGCTTTGTTGCGCCGTTTTCCGGTGGCCGCGTGGCGTTGCATTGCGGGTTCTCATCCGGATGACGTCCCCCGGGGCGTCAGTGCCGGCCGGGCGCCCGGCGGCAGCCTGCCTTCGTTCTCCTATCTTGGTGAGCCATCCGCCTTGGGCGGGATGGGATTCCCATAAAGGAATCGATCTGCATTACAGTCTTATTTGAAAATCAGTCTCCCGGGTCGATAACGGCATTCATGAGCTCAAAGAAGCTGACGTCGTCCATTGCCTCTATCGGGTCGTCCTTCTCCGGCGGGTCCGGCGGTGTATAGGACTCCTGCCGTGCGTCCACAAGGATTTCGCGCTGGATATAGAGATCCCACAGATCCCCGTCATATGAGTATGAAGTTTCGACGTCCCTGTAATCTTTTCCTATTCGGGCGAAGGCATACTTGAGATCGCCATACTCCCCGTTCATCCAGTCGGAGACATACTTGACCTCGGAGAACATGCTCTCATGCCACCTGATCTCATCCCATCTCATGATGATCACGGATTCGGTGCTGCCGTCGCCGTAGGTGAGTAACGACTTTGAAATCGAGCAGTCCTTGGTGAGGAATCTGGCGCGGCAGCCGTCATCCGCCGCGTCCTTCTCCCACGCGCCTTTCAGCATCTCAAGATAGGCACTCTCGTTCACCGCAAGCGCGGCGTCGCTGTAATAGCCCATGCGCGCCTCCTCAGTCGAACGCGTCGAGGATGAAGTTGAACCCGTCGATCATGACGAACGTCTTCAAACCTTCTCCCTTGACGAACTTGGTGAAGTTGTTGACGGCGAGAGCGGAAACCAGCCTTACCGTCGTCGCGACGCCGAGCGTGATGCCGCACGCGGATACCGGCGTTTCCTCCATCGCCTCTTCATGGCTGAACTGCATCGTTCTGAGCAGCTTCTGCTTCTGATCACGCTTCGACCAGTCGGCCGCGTAATGCTGCGCGGACTCCAGCAGCGTCCGGATGTCGAACACCGCCTTTACATACGGGTTGTTCATGTGCTTCTCGACGAAATCCCGGCGGATCTCGATCGAATCGACGGCGAGGAAGATATATCCGGACAGGATCTCACCCTGCCATCCGTTCGGATGGAGCTCGATGTCCGGAACCGCATCCGGATTGATGGATCTGATGATGTCGCGGAGCGCCTCGACCTTCAGCTTCCCGATGTGATCCTCCGTGAACATCTGATTGACGATGTTGTGCGGTTCCACGGTGTCGAAGTCCCAGAAACCGAACTTTGTGATCCCGCACCGCGCGAGATTTTCCGCGAGCGTGGATCCGACAGACCCGCACCCGATGATATGGACGCGCGCCGTCACCTTCTTGGGGTTGAAGAACTCGCTGCTCTTCGTGAGATTCATTATTACTCCCTCCTTGTCTTATTCGACGACTCTGAGTGACTCGCCGAACAGTTCGTCGAATATGTTTTCACCGCTGAAATTCTCGAACGGGTCTTTGTACCGTTCAAGCAACTGTGTGGGCACGGTGAATACCCGGCCGTCCATACGCCCATCGTAGTTGACGAGTACGATATCAACGGTATTGTTCTTGTGCCTCTTTGTGACGACAAAACTGTCGTACCCTCTTTCGTAGACACTCGACATATACGCCAGAATCGCGTTTGCATAACGATTCATCAGCCCAGACGGGATAACACGATCTCCGACGGCGTACGGATATGTAACTTTATCACAAGGGAAAAGCGGTTTGAAGTAGTTGGGACTTACGGTGTATCCATTGTAACCGATTCCCGGTTCGCACACACGTATACTACCGCCAATGGACGATACATACTGAACCACACCAACCCATCCCGTTTTTGTGATTGAATAATGCTCGGAAGCCTCTTCGGTCCCGATCACCCAGTCGCCCTTTTTGAAATCAGGCATGGGCTATTCCTCCTTTCAGAAATACAGAGGTTCTTTTGATGCGCACCACTGCTCCGTCTCAAGGTCCTCCATCTCTACGGCACGATCCTTTTGAGCTTTGCGCATCTGTGCCATTTCCTCAAGCGAGGCGCGCACCGCCGCGCGATGCTCTTCCCTCTTGATCTGCGCCTCTTCCGCCTCTCCGCGGATCACCATCATGGTATCCTGCTGAGAGCGAATGAGCTCGTCCACGGAGAAAACGCCCGCCGCCTCAATGAGCGTGACTTCTTCTGGCGTCAGAACCTCTTCGGGGTCTTCTTCCTCATCGAAATCCTCATCCTCTTCGGCGTACCCGTCTTCCGTCTCCTCTTCGTCTTCTTCCTCGTCGTCCCACTGGTCGTACTGATCCATTTCCCGAATGATTTTGTCGACATAGTCCTCTATGTCGCTGTCGGACAAGTATGTAAAGCAAAGCAGACCGTCGTGCGTATAGTAGTCGAACCCGGGCTCGATATCGTTGAGGTAATCGCTGATCTCGTGCCAGAACTTCGAGGAAGTCGCATCGCTGATGTCGGAACAGATCTCAGAATCGAGATCGTCCGCTCTGACCACATCCTCCATGGCGCAAAGGCCTTCGTCAGAGCAGAAGCTGAGCAGATCCTCCCACGTGTATCCGTCACTATCCGCGACGAACTCACTCCTTTTCATGAGATTACCTCCTTATCTCAGTCGTACATCCCGTACAGATACTTGAGCTGATCGTAGTAGTCGTCGCCGTCTCCGTCGTCACGGTGAGCAACGCCGAAGGGCTTTTTCTTTTCCTGTTTCTTCGGCTTCGTCTCGGGCTCATAGTCCTTGACGTTCTTTTTGTTCGCCGTGGTCGTCCCGGAATGCTGGCCGGAATACGTCGGGTATGTCGTTGCCGGCGGCGTATAGGTGACGCGCGTAACCTTATTCTCCGCGTCCTTCAGGAAACCCTCGATCCCGAGACCGTCGTCCCTGATCTTCACGGCCACATCCGCGGAACCAAACCAGAGGTTCTTCGCCATGTCGTAGATCGAAACATACCGATCGCCCTTCTTGTTGACGATCATGAAGATATAGAACATGGTGTCGTCCAGCTGGCTGAGAATTTCCTCGTACCATGCCGTATCCACGGTGGACGGCGTTACGCCCATGTTGACATGGGAGTGCCCCTGAAACCGGATGCTGTTGAAGATCTCGTCGGGCTGTTCCATCAGCCAGTTCTGATACAGAACCTGATCCGGCGTCACCGTGGACCCCGTCACGGTCTGCGGATATACGACGATATCGTCCACGTAGTAGATGTCGTCCTCGCCGCGCCTTGCAGTCCCGTGCCATGCGATCTCGGACTCATATTCCCTGACCAGCGTGCTCATTTTCAGCCACGAGAGCTCGGAAAAGATGACCGTGGCTTTCCGCTCCGATCCTGCGACGGTTTTCTGGAAGCTGATCTTCCCTTCCGTCAGGCGCATGGTCTTGAGTGCCTCACTGAACGACCGGACCGCCTCTTCGAGGATGTCCGGAGTGACCTTGATGAGTTTTGCCATGATTATTCAGCCTCCTTTTCTTTGATCCACTTGAGAACGCCGGCGGGATCCGTGATCGTGCCGTCCGGCAGTTCGAACGCCTTGAGATTCGGGTGATACCCGTCGTAGTTTTCGTTGAGAACCTGTCCGAACCGGGACGAAACCGTCGAATCCGCGAAGTTGAAACCAAGCGCGGCTTGGATGCACTGTTCCATCACGCCGATGAAGTCGTGGTTCTCGATCATGGTGTAGATCTCTTCCTCGTTTGTTCCGATGCATCCATACAGGTCGATGTGCGTGTTCGGCATGTAGGTGTTGAATTCCGGCATCGGGAATGTGTACGGATGCGGGCGATCCACCATGGATGAAGGTCTGAGTCTGAACGCAGCGCAGACACGCAGCTTCACCGTTCTGTCGATGAAGACCGCCGTATAGAGCTTCTGGAGCTGATCTTTACTGAACTTGCTCGTGTGGTTGTACAGCACGGATCCGTTGTTCTCGATCATTCTTCTTGCAATATCGTCATCCCAGTAGGAGAGGACGCCCTTCGACGCGAACGTGAAGGAATCCGTGTCCGCATCCAGCATGGAAAGGCTCTTGTTCGCGGAGAAATACTCACCGAGCTCTCCGGACCCGCCACGCGCGATCTTTTCCGAGAGACCGAGAACGGAAATCTGCTTGTCATACCGCATTTGCAGGTACTCGGACATCTTGTCCTTGAGATCCGACAGCCGCCGCTCGATGTCGGAAAGCTCGCTCTCCGCAGTTCTGAGTTTTTCCTGATCGAACCGCGTCTCGAAGGAGTTGAGGAGCTTCGCCTTGTACTTTTCCCGGAAACCGAGCTCTTCCGCGATGACGGACACCGCCGCGAGATACTCATCCGGCGTGTTCTTCACGAGGGATTCGCAGAGCGCCTTCTCGCTCGGAGAAATCCCGCCGGCCGGATCGAAATACCACGGGAAGAAGCTCAGCATTCCCGCTTCGAGGAAGTGGATCCTTCTCAGATCCGCGCTGTCGCAGAAGATCACGACGCTTTTGATCTCCGGATTGACGAATACCCGGACGTTCATGGTCTTCGCATAATATTCCGTCGGGCGCGGGAGTTTCTTCCACCCTTCGAGCTCGCTGAAATACTTATCGGCGCCTTCGATGTACGCCTTGTTCACCTCGTCGTTCGAGGAACGGAACGCGTGAAGCCGGACATCCCCGCACTCGATGCTGTCCGGATCCACATACGACGAGATCTGGTTCACTTTCGACGTATTCGATTCCGAAGACGTCGAGAACCGGAACCGGATACGCTCCCCGTCGCCCAGTTTCTTTTCGAACAGAGCTCTGAGCGTGACGAGGAACGAATTATCCGGAGAGGATGACCGGGAACCGTCGAATATCCGGTCGCTGAAGTACTGAGACGCGATGTTGTCGCTGAGCGGCGTCGTGCCGATCGACTGTCTGAACATATTAGAATCCCTTCCTTTCTTGATTTCCCTTCCTTATTTGAGGCCCGCCGCCGGAGTCGAACCGGCATGACCGTTTGCGGGATATGGGCCGGCAGGATTCCTGCCGGCACGATGGGGAGTGGCTGTGTATGACGCGGGGATCAGGCGTTGTCCGCCTTGACCACGCTCAGCAGGTACGCCTTGGAGGTGATGCCGAAGTCTTCGAAGGTCTTGTCCATGTCGCCGGGGCCGAGGGGAGCACCGTCGAGGTGCAGGCCGCCGCGGGCGTACTCAACGCCGTTTTCCTCGCAGAACGCGCGGATCGTGGTGTCGGAGGTGGTGGGGACGGTCTTACGGGAGACGTTGTTGCCGGTAGTGATGTTGAGGATAGTCATTTTTGAATTCCCTTTCTTTTATAAAAGATTTTTTTGTTTTGGGTTTGAGAAATCATGGGTTGGCAAAAGCCCGGGTCATCGCCCGGGCCATGCCCTGTGTGCCATCGATCAGGCGATCACTTCGATGCTGGCGAGAACCGCGTCGCGGTCGGCGTTGAGCTGCTCGATCACGGCGGGGATCGCCTCTTCCCACTTGGCGAGCTTCAGGAGCGCCTTGCCGCAGGTATCGGCCACGAAGTCTTCGGGCTCCTTGTCTTCGGGGATCTTGGCGATCATAGTGATCTGCGCGTACCCTTCGGGGGACGCCTTGCCGAAGACCGCGCCGTTCTCGCCGAGGTTGCCCTCATACCCGGGCTTCACCTCGCAGGTGTAGACGGGGGTCTTGATGCCGTCCTCGTCCTTCTCCCAGACGGTGAGGGCTTCGGGCTTGTACTTCTTGATGGTCTTGATGTCGTCGAGCTTGACGGCGGAGGTGATGACGATCGCGGAACCGAGGATGTTGGTTTTCATGCTTTGAAATTCCTTTCATTCAAGTAAAGTTAAGTATTCGGCATTACCGTGCCGTTCGGGATCCGGGAAACCGTCCCGTGCGGGCATATTGGCTCATCCACTGCGCCTCCTCTGTCGCATGGATCTTACCGCCACCGCCGGTCTTGGAGGCATATGCATGGTAGCATGCCCGGCCGAACGTTTGCCCGACCGGGTTAAGGAGGGTTGCAGACCTTGTCTGCGGGAGGCAGCCGAAGGAAGGGAAACCGACCGCCTCAACACACGGGAAACCCAACCCGTTGTTTACTTTTTACTCGATTCCCTCGTCCGAATACGGAAAGGAAACCACACCGACTTCGCCGTTCTCGTCCTCACGAATCGTCGGCCTGTAGATGTCGTCGTCGTAAAACGAGAGGGTGTCGAGCAGCGCGTCTTCGATGTCGGACAGCACATCCATGTAGTCCTCGTCCGGCACACCCTCGAAGTAATCGCACTGGTACACCACCTTGAGGAAATCCCGAACCGCGTTGTGAATCTCTTCCTCGCGGGCGTAAACCTCCTGCTCGTCCAGAGTCAGTTCATCCGGAGGATCCGCCTTCTCCGGCACCTCCTGTGCGATCTTTTCGATCACATTGGGCGTGAGGTAGTCCTCGAATACCTTCTCAAGGCATTCTGCGAAATCTTCCTTCGTGTACAGGATTTCATCAAACCAGAGATCGTCGTCCGCCCACACCACAACCTCTGGATAAATCCCATCTTCTTCCGGGAACCCGCAGACGATAACCCTGATGCCGAAGTCCGGGCTTTCCCCGACCAGACGCTGGCCTCCGCGTTCATAGAAATCCGTGTTGTCACAGAAGTCCTGAACCGTCTCCATTACTGTCATCTGGATCCTCCTTTCTCATGTTTTCTGAAATTATTCGACGGAACAAAAGCCGGAACCGTACGCCCCGGGATCCGAAGCATCTCACCGTTGCCGTTGAGATCGTAGACGTCGCGCGGCTTCATTTTCGCGAGCGCGAATTTCCCGAAGTTGGTGATCCGCACTTCGTTTCCGTCGTTCACTTCCCGGGCGATGATCCGGAACACGTCGGGCACGATCTCTTTTGCCAGACGATACGGGATCTTGTGCGCCTCGGAGATTTCCTTTGCGATCTTCGTTTGCAGGATCCTCATTCCGACACCTCACTTGATGATTCTGACGACCGCCTTCTTGAATACCTTCAGGAACCACGCGGGAGCATAGAATATCGCGGCGGAGATCAGGCCGACCGTACACTGGCCGGACACATAGCGTTCCCGCATCTGACGCGGGTCGTAGGAAACCGCCGTCCATACGTTGACGGCGACGTACAGGATCAGAACGATCCCGACGAGAAACTTGAACAGAATCATAAAACCCTCCCTTAGATGGCTTCTTTCTTTTTGAACAAGACGTGCGGAACTGTCCACTTTTCCACGACGTCATACAGGAAGACGTAGCGGAAGAGATCCCCGTCGTAGGAAAACTCAAGAAAAGAACCCGGCTCAACAGCCTTGCTGATTGTCTTCATAGCCCGCTCGAAGTTGTTGTCGATGCAGTCGCGTGCCATATCGTCAATGCTGAACTCGTCGATAGAGCTGTAAACCAAACAGTCAAACCCGTAGTCGTTGAAGAACTCAGCGAGCCATTCAATGTCTTCATCGCAGAATGAAGAAACGCTGAATCCGGCATCGCGGAGAGCGTTTACCGCCCTGCTGATGTTATAGGAACCGCGGACAACGAAGTCCGCCTTGGTCAATGTTGTCACTGGAATTCCCTCCTTACCAGTCAAGCGAAAGCGGATAGGAAACCAACCTTACCCGCTTGCTGTGCCTGCACTTGTTTACGAACTTCCGGCAAGCCCAGAGGCTGTCGAAGTTCTTTTCCACGAGCTTTCCCTGCTCGTTCAGGAACTGCACGAGATACATGAAAAACCCTCCCTTAGTGAAGCAGATAATCGTACCGTGCGATAATGTCATCCACGTAGTCGGAATGCAGATCATAGACGAGATAGCAAACCGCCCGAGAGCCCGGCGCGTATTCCTCACCGGGAGCAAAATGCCCGACCGCCATGTCCCATGTTTTACTGGGCTTTGCGCCGTCTGATAAACCATGCAATTCGTCAATAACCGTGTAGGTCACGACTTCCACGATGTAGTCTTCCCTATCCATGCGGGATGTGAGATCAGAAACCGTCAACTCCTTCTGTCCATAGAGGTCACAGATCTGGCGCGGGAAATCCCGGGCGAAATCCACCTCGAATTTAGAAACCATCGGGAATGCCTCAGGAAGCCACTCGGCGCATCCAGAATACCTTGCGCTGAGTACAACGTCATCCTTGCTGAACGGCGTGCCGTTGTCGTACATGATGGCGGAAACCAGATCGTTTGACGCCCAGTCCTCGCATCCGTAGAAGGAGAAGGAATGCCCGTTGCATGTAGTGAATGTCACGATGTCAGATTCCCGATCGACCTCCGTGACGGTGCCGGTCACCGGGTAAATACCCAGCGAGGCGATAAGGGCGACGAGTATCGCCGCAAACTTGTTCATACGAAAAACCCTCCCATGTGTGGATCAGATGCCGTAAAGCAGGACTTCGTTGCACGGGACGATCTGTCCGGCGAAGTAATCCTCATGGAAAACCATGACGCACTTGTCATTGCGCCATACTTCAACCCGAAAACCCGCCCTAATCCATGCGCGGAACTTTGCGCGGTCCGTCGTGACCTCGCATGTTTTACAGTTGAGATAGGATACCATTCAAAAACCCTCCCGTTGTGTAGATGCCTCTGTGATGCGCGAGAAGCCCGTTTTTGCAGGTTTTTCTTATCCGGCGAGTAAATACCCTCGGACCCGCGTATCAACGCCAAAAACCAGCCTTATCGAGCTCGTACGACCCTTGCAGAGCGAGACGCCTTGACCTCCTGCATGATGGCGAAGACATCGCACACGAAATCGTGAGCTGCGGCGATGGGGCAGGTGTCGCACGCGGCTCCCAAACCGCGCGAGGCACAGATATCACACGAGTGACGAAACTCTCTGTCCGCCTCCTTGACAGTGACGGAGTCGTGCTGACGCTGCACGCCCTTTCTCTCGAATCCAGTCATGATACAACCCTTCCTTGTTCATGTGAATTTAAAAAACCACGCGAGGCGAAAAACCATGCGTGGTGTGAGTTTTATACTCAGTTGAACGCGCGACCGAAGTCACGCGCTCTCAGGGTACAAAACCCGGAAACCGGGGCAAATGAAAAAGCGCTGTAAAACCAGCGCTTTCCGTTCGCGTATTGAGTTCGAAAACCAGCCTTATTTGTCGCGGAAAACCAGCGTTATCCGACGCATTCCATCGTCAGCCGGCTCAATGATAACCTCAGAGGCGAGCCGGATGAAGTGCGACAGGTGGAGCGTTTCGTTTACCGTTTCCATGTCGTCGTCCAGATACTCAGCGTACTTGGGATCTTCCGGAAAAACCGGCTGATACATAGACGTCAGCCAACACGTTCCTTCAAGGCTTACCGCTATACCATCGGGCAGCCTATTCGTGATAATCTGCGAAAACCCACCTTCTGCGACATCTTCTGTCGCTTGCAGGAACTTAACGAAATCCTGCGCTATCTCTTCCAAGAGATCACCTCCGTGATATGATATGTATGCGATGATTATACCACGGAGGGGACCGGCTTGTCAAGCGCGGATCACGACTTCTTGGTGTATGCGTCAAGGCTGAACGGGAGACCGAGGCAGACACGATGCGCGATCTCATGCATGAGACCGACGAGCTGTCTGTTGTTCATGGCTTTCAGGGACAGCGCCTTCTTGCTCTTCTTCGCATAGACCTGACCGAGGTAGTATGCGTCACGCGAATCGCACCCGCCTTCGCCAAGCATGAGGGTGAGAATCAGGTCGATGGTCTTGATCATCTGATTCTTGGAAACCGGGTTCGGGGTTGATCCGGTCTCATCCTCTTTCGCGAGCTTGAATTCCCGCGCGAGCTTGGTCATGTTGTACGAGGCGTCAAACTTGCGGACGTCCTCGCCGATACCTGCTGCCGTCTTCAGGGTGAGCTGGAGCCCCAGCTGCTGGATCGCGGAGTACCAGTCGCCCTTCCCGATGTTGGCGCCATACTTCTCGTTGAAGTACTTCGCGAACCGGAGAAGGTCGATCTGCTTCTCTGAGATATCCAGCGCGAGGCTATGGACTTCGCCGCCGCCGACATCTTCCTTCTTGTCCCGGATAGACGCGTTGAGGCGCGTGAAACGCTCCACAACCGCCCGCATAGGGTCTTCGGATTCCGCGCACTTGAGGAATTCCGCCTGATTCGAGGCCCAGTTGAACCTTTCAACGAGCCCGGCGGCTTCCTTCGAGATATCCGCATACGTGGGGGTGAAGTCGGGGTCGGTGTACGCACGTGCGGACATGCCGCACAGTTCGAGCAGACGTTCCTTCGAGGCTACCATAATCGCCACAAAGTGCTCGATGGTGGTGGGGGTAGTGATGTTGGTGTTTTCCATGGTTTCATGTCCCTTCTTTGGATTTGAGTTTTTCACTCAATGGAACGCATGACCGCGAAAGCCGGGGTCATGCGCTCGCAGAATAAAAAACTGCTCCGCAAAAGGGGCAGTAAGTATCGTTTTCATAACACCGTCCGAACACGTTTGTCACTATTCGCGTGCGTATGTATTAAGGCCCCTGACCAGACGAACCGACTTCGGGACAGCCCCTCTGAACCACACGAAGCAACCCAAAGGGTACACACGACAAGCGTCAAGAGACGCGCGCGCCCATGTTGTGCCCTCGCCCTCTGACCTCGGACAAGTGTACAGACAGTCACTGTACAGGTGTCGTCGCTTCACTCTCCGACGACCGACGACTTGACGGTTCAAGTTGACTCCGTACCACTTCGGCGTGTACGGATACGCCGTCCCGCTTGTGCTTCCGCTTTTCGCTTCCGCTTTTCGCGTTCCGCTTATAGTGCACAGCGTTCCCAAATTTTCCGGGAAATTTCAGAAAAAATTTTTGTTCGCCTTTTGTAGCTGTTCTTTGACAAAAAGAAAAGAGCGGACGGTTGTCCGCTCCGCTCTTTGTTGTACAGTTATCAAATTTTGAGAAGTGTTTTATAACTGTCACCGTCTGGGAGTTTTACGGTTGTAACTCTCCGGAGACCTTCCATAACGGAAGGGAATTTTCTTGCGCACTTCTTGACGGCGGTCTGTACGCGCTTCATCGTGTTTTCGACGTCTTTTTTGTCCCGTCCGGTTATGGCCGCCGTCTCTTTGTACGTGTATCCGTCAATCCGGAGAACGATAACGGCTATATCTTCATCGCTGAATTTTTCGCGGTTTGTCAATGATTCGGCTATTACACTTGTAATATAATCGTTCTCTCCGCCGTATATGCCGCGCAAGGCACGATTCAGAGCGCGGGAAGCGGGAACGGTGTCCCGGACGATATCACCGTTTACAAGCTGAATCAAGTTTGAATAGTGTCCGCCGTCATTATAGCCGCGCTTTTCCCCGTGTATGAACGTGTTCAGCGCTTTATAGGTTGCGTCGAGCACTTCCGAAACGGTGTCAACGTTCGGAATTGTTTCGTAAATTGTCAAGAGCGCGGCTTGCACTACATCTTGCAAATTTACGTCTACGTCTACAAGTTTAGAATAGGCGTATTCTTCAAATGAAGGATTTTTTTCGTCCGGGATAAAGAATGAGTACATCGCATTCAAGCGGGAAGCGTCCCGGGAGATTTTGAACAGTGTGTCATTGTCCCCCGCATACAGAGTAAAGGCTTTTCGGATAATTTGAACGGCGAACGCAAGCGCGGAAGCGGGACCGCCGAACGGGGAATGGTACACGGGACCGTCAATTTTCAGAGCTTCCGCGGTTTTCATCGCGTCAACCTTGTTGAGAGCCTCAACGGTCTTTTCTTCGTTTGTAGACTTCTCGATGATTGTGAAATTGTAGAACATTTTTGTTCTCCCTTCGTAAAATATGAAATTTGGGTGGGTTTTGGGAATGTAGAGATTTTCCCGTCCCGCTTCATTGTACCATGAACGGCGGAAGCGGTTCGAGAACATTTTTTTAATTTTTTTTGAATTCTTTTTGAACGTCCAGACCGCGCTGTTTCGCCGTTTGTAGTATTTTCTCTCCCCCTCTCCCCCTCCCCGGGGTACATATTTGTAGAGCTGAATGTCCTCTTTTCCCGCTTTATGACATTGAGCTCAATCTAATGGGGCACGGTTATGGTATTTGACAACCGTCGCGCTCCTCGGGGCTGCTAAGTCACTTCCCCTCCCAGCCCGCTCATTTTTCTTCAATCCCACCACCTCCAACCCCATGTATTTCAACGTCTCCGAGACACCAGGCAGAAGAAGCTATTTTTTCATCAATTCCAGTAACCCGCCATGTGTAGTAATTTTTACACGTGTCCACCGAGGTGGTAAATGAGCTTTACAATCTTCCAACAACACCCCTTTTCAATGTCCTGAAATTTTCTGAAGATAAGCAAAACTTTTTCATCAAAACCCCTTGACAATCTGGAAGAAATGGTGTATAATAGTGTCAACAGGTAAGGAAAACCTATATTTTTCACCATTAAGGAGTTAAGTAAAACCTATGGCTATTATACTAACGGGAGGCCCCATCAACACTGCCGCACTGAGGGAGAACCTGAGGCAGATCCAGACAGGACTCATCGCACCGTCCAGTGAGAGGGTAAAGGACGATGCACTGGAAGATCACGCTGCCGATCCGATCAAGGACATGGATGACATTATGATGATCTCAAGGTTCCTGATTGAGAGACGGAGGTACCGGGACAACATGTTATTTATAGTAGGCATCAACTTCGGCCTTCGTGTAAGCGATTTGAGAGTATTGCGGTTCTGCAATGTGATCAACGATAACCTTACGTTCAAGGATACGTTCCCGGTATTCGAGAAGAAGACGAGAAACACAAGGAAGAAAAAGAAGAACCGTTACATCACGGTGAATACGGCAGTCATGGAAGCGGTCACTCTTTATCTGGAACACACGGAGAACGTATGTCTGAGCGACTACATGTTCAGGAGCGAGTCCAACAACGGAAGCAATCTGAACGAGCCGATCTCAGCAAAGTCTGTTGACAGACTTCTCAAGGGGATTGCGAAAGACCTGAGGCTTCCGATGCATCTGTCCACGCACTCGTTGAGAAAGACCTTCTGTTATCACCAGATGGTGATGAGTCACAACGATCCGAGAAAGCTGATGCTCTTACAGAAGATGCTCGGTCACTCCTCTCCCGCACAGACGCTCGACTATATCGGCATTACAGGGGAAGAGATCGAAGAGGCGTACCGAACGCTGAACCTCGGATCAATCAACCACAATTATCTGGATGCGGTATCGATCACGGAAGAGGAAGAGACGGCGTGAGGATGGGGATGCTTTTCGTTTTGTTTCAAGGGTTAAGTAAAACCTATTCTCTGGAAGTTTGGCCGGCTGGGGCTGTATGGCAGAGATTTGATTTGGATGGTACGGAGACATAGGAAGATTATATTATACGTCCCACACGGGAGCGGAAAAATGTGCCCTTCCTCTATTATAAGCTACGCGTTTCAAACAATTCAATAATTACAACGCTTCCGGGCATGCTCCGGGAGGCATTTCCAATATAAACCGTTAAATTCCGGAGGAAAGCTGAGTGACAATCAAAATCTGCGACGCGATCATGGGGTCCGGGAAATCCAGCGCCGCAATCCACTACATGAACGAGAACCCGGACAAGAGATTCATTTACATTACCCCGTTTCTGGACGAGGCATCCAGAATCCGGGACGCATGCCCTGGGCTCTGTTTCAAAGAGCCGAGCAACAAACTGCCGGAATACGGGTTCAAGAAGTACAAGCACATCTTCGCCCTCATTAAGCGCGGGGAAAACATCGCATCGACACACTCCATGTTTGCGCGGTTCACAAACGACATGATCGAGGCGATACGGATGAACGGGTATACGCTCATTATTGACGAGGATATGGAGTGCATGACGAAGTGCGACACGCTCCACAGAGACGATTACATAATGCTTTCTAACAGCGGGTATGCGATGAGAAACGGAAGTGGGATTGTGTTCATGAACTACGACGGGTACCACGGCTACTTCCGGGATCTGATGGAGAAGGCATCGGAGCGAGAGCTTATTGATATTTGTCCCGGAGATTACGACAAGGCGAACCTGTATTATTGGATATACCCGCGTCAAATTCTGGAAGCGTTTGAGGAGGTATATGTTCTGACCTATATGTTCAGCGCGCAGACCATAAAGTGGTATTTCGATATGGAAGGGCTTCCATATCGGTATATACACACCTCATTTGACGGGGAGGAGTATTCATTCACGGACGGTGATCCGTATATCCCCGGGTACATCAAGGGCGTTAAAGACAAAATACATATAACCGGTACGGATCGTATGAACAGGATCGGAGATGACAAGCACGCGCTTTCCGCATCGTGGTTTGCAAGACAGGAAGAGGGCGGAGAGGAAATCAATCAGCTTCACAGAAACGTATTTAATTTCTTCAATGAAATCATGAAGCGCATCCCGACATCGGACCGGATGTGGACGACCTTTGAGAGCGGCAAGGCTCTTGTGCGGGGAAATGGCTATATGCGCAGCGACACCGCATTTAATATCCGCGCGACGAACGAACTGCGCAACAAGCGTGCGCTCGCATACTGCGTCAACGTGTTCATGAATCCGTTCGAGAAAAACTACCTTGTGAGCCGCGGAGTAAATGTTGACGAGGACGCCTATGCCCTCTCCTCCATGGTGCAGTGGATCTGGAGGTCCGCGATCCGGGACGGCGGAGAGATCTGGATCTATATCCCATCCAGCAGGATGCGCGGACTGCTCATCGACTGGATGGACTCCCTTGAGAGAGGAGGTGAGGCTGATGAAGAAAACGTGTAAAGGCTGCGTTTGGTACGGGAATTGTGACGGCGGCGCGAGATGCGAATATTACGATCCGATCGACGAGACGGAAGAGGTTGTGCGGAAAGAGGACGTGCGCGAGAGACAGGAGTTTACATCGGAATGGCTCCGGTATTTCATGCGGGATGACGGAATGGATTTCTGCGGGGTACCGATGATCTTTGACACTCAGGAGTTAAGTAAAACCAACGTCATCAAGGGAGGCGGTTGATATCAGCAAACAGCTTGTATGTCAGAAGTACATATTCAAGATCCGCAGCACGAGGCTGCGAAGAAACGGATGGAACCTCATCCTTCCGCTGGAGGAAGCGAGGCGAAACGAGGAGATCATCGCGCTCGCGGACAGTCAGGTGCTCCGGTGGATCGACGAACTGAACGGGATCACGGACGCGGAGGAGAAGGCGAGAAGGCTGAAAAGCAGGATCCGGACGCTCAGGAAACAGGATTTCAGCCCGGAGAACAAGCGGGAAATCCGTCGACTTTACGGGGAACTCGACCGGATTCAGTTCAAACCGGACTACATGTGCCTCATTATTGACAAGCCGAAGGACTACAGGCGGGCGTGTTCCGGTTTCAGCATCAACGGCGTTCGGTACCGAAGACTGCTCGGCACCAACGGTGGCATCAAGAACAGTACCATCGTATTCGTGAGCGAACGGCTCTGGCCCGAACTCTCAAGACGGATCGAGAACGGGAGAATGGAGGATGTCCCCCTCGTGACGGCGAAGCTGGAAGCGTACAAGGCGCTGACGTGTTCTGCTTCGACGCCGGTGACCTTCCCGCTCGGTATCATTGTGGTGCCGGACGCAAAGACGGAGTTCCGGTCGGACTTCATCTTCCTCACGGACGAGGGAGAGGGGGAGCCTACGGCAGAGCTCAAGAGAGACGAGAAGATCGAAATGAACGCCTCCGACGGGTTCGGGCTGATCCTCCCCTCCCTTGCCGAGAGATGGAGCGAAGATCTCGGGCTCGAATATACAGCGGGAGGATTCAACACCCGCGGGAGCTGGGAGAAAGGAATGCTGTTCGCGTTCGACTTTATCGAGTTTGCCGAGGAGGTCGCCGGGACATATACCGTGACGGACGCGTGGGGAAAAGAGCGGGACATCCGGGACGCCGAGGTGATCCTGACGACTTCCATGCTGAAGCTGTGGGACTGCTACCCAAGCTGTGAGGACTACATAGAGAAGTCCATCGCGAACGGATACACATTCGGCGTGACGAAGACGGCTCCGGAGCGGTTGGAGAACGAAAGGACAACAAACTACCAGTTCATCCAGCCGATCGGATTCACGGACGATGACATCGAGGAACTGATCCGTCCCACGGTTGAGGAGTTCCACGCCGTCCTGCACGGAGACTGGAGAAGTACGGTCCTCTTCCTGAAAGGCTCCGGCCTGAACGAGGAGAAGGCTCAGCTGCTCGACGACGATTATGTGAAAGCGCTGATGGTCGACCGCAGGATTCTGGACGATCCTTATGTGCAGGGTGCGGTCTATCAGCAGATCCGGAACCGGATCAATCAGGCGAAGATCGGTGTGTTGAAAATGCACGCGAACTACTCCATCCTGTCCGGGGATCCGTACCTGTTGTGCCAGAGCATCTTCGGGCTTGAGAAGACCGGCCTGCTCCGCGCGGGCGAGATATACAACCAGTACTGGGCGGATACGGATGCGGAAGAGCTCGCCTGCTTCCGAGCTCCGATGTCCACACAGGAGAACATACGCCGTGTGCGTCCCTCGCGCAGCGAAGAGTGCCGGAGGTGGTTCCGGTATATCCCGACCTGCACGATCCTCAACGGGTGGGACACCATTACGGCGGCGCTCAACGGGTGCGATTTCGACGGAGACCTCGTATTCCTGACGGACAACCCAGTGATCCTGCGGCGACTGGAAGACCTGCCCGCTCTGGTATGCGCACAGCGGCGGGCGGAGAAGCGGATCTCGACGGAGGATCACTTCATCCAGAGCAACATCGACAGCTTCGGGAACGAGATCGGGCAGACCACGAATTACGTCACTTCCATGTACGAGGTGCGTGCGGGGTTCGATCCGGATTCGGAAGAGTACAGGATGCTGTCCTACCGGATCCGCTGCGGCCAGACATACCAGCAGAATGCCATCGACAAGGCAAAAGGAATCGTCGCGAAGCCGATGCCGAAAGAGTGGCACGACCGGTTCGCCGCCGCGAAGATCGAGGATCCTGCCACGCGCGAGCTGTACGTCAGCATATCCGCAGACCGGAAGCCGTACTTCATGCGGTACATCTACCCGGATCTGATGCGGGAATACAATACATACAACAAAAAGGCGGACAAGAACGGTCTGCGGGAATTCGGGATGACTGTCGGAGAGATGCTCGCGCTCCCGGAGGAGGAGCGGACCGAGGAGCAGAACACGTTCCTGAGTTATTACAAGAACCGGATCCCGGTCGGGATGAACGACTGCGTGATGAACAGGATTTGCCGCCGGTTCGAAGCGGAGTTCGACGGATATGTGGGCAAGGCGTCATCCGCATCCGCTTTCGATTATACGATCATGAAGTCCGGGGCGGAATACACGGAGAAGCAGCTGCGCACCGTCCGCTCCCTGTATGCGGACTTCCGCAGCATCGTGCGTAAGTATAGGGTCGAGGGCGGATATGAGCGGACGGACTCCTACGACGACGCGGTCTCCATGAACATGCTTACGGAGTCGTTCCGGGAAGAATGCTTCATCGCCTGTCCGAACGAGAAGGCGCTTTGCGATCTTGTCCTTGATATCTGCTACGGGAAGACGTCGACCAAGTCTTTTGCGTGGAAGATGTGCGGCAGTGAGATCGTGGCAAATCTGCTTGAGGCGAACGGCGGAGAACTTTCCGTCCCGGTTCAGGCGGACGACGGCGACTTTGTGTACTGCGGTGAGCGGTACAAGATTCTCAAAATCAAACATACGGAGGAAACTGATGACATTTGTGCTGAATGAACACGAGTGGGCGCGGGATATGATCGAATCCAAAACGCTCGGGAAGCGGCCTTTCGAAACGCTGACAAGGGTCGCACGATATTACATAGACACGGGATACAAGAAAGACGCGGTGCGGAAGATGCTTGAGACGTTTCTCGTGCAGAGCCGCCCGGACGCGTCCGTCGCACTCTGGATGGATACGATCGACAGAGCGATTGCGACCGCCTCGAAGCGGGCTGCGGTTTCGATCGACAGGATCATCGTGACGAAGCCGGAGATGGAACTCATCGAGGGGCTGAACGGCGTGCTGACGCAGCGGCTGGCTTTCACCCTGCTCTGCCTTGCGAAATACTACGACGCGGTCAACCCGGATGCCGGGCACTGGGTATGCGCGGACGATCAGGACATCATGTCGATGGCGAACATCAAGACCTCCATCCGGCGCCAGAGCGCGCTGTACCGGCAGCTCAGGGACGAGGGGATGCTGCGTTTCTCGAAGAAGGTGGACAACACGAACGTGTGTGTGCTCTACATTACAGACGGGCCTCCCGCGATCTCCGTCACAGACTTCCGGAATCTCGGCAATCAGTATCTGATGTACAAGGGAGAGCCGGGGTATTACCGGTGCGAAAACTGCGGTGTGATCGCACACACAAAGCACGGAGGAGACTATTCCATCGCAAGACGTGGTCGTCCCAAAAAATACTGCGACGAATGTGCGGCAGCCATCAAAAACGAGTGGACTGCAAGCTGACCGGATCCGGCTGCGAAACGGCATAGAAATAAACTCCTCAGAAAAAAATAAGTGCAAAAACTCCCCGACCACCGGGGAGTTTTTATTACTGTTAGGAAATCTTATAATGAAGGGTATACATTTCCCGTCAAATTTAAAATACGAAAAGGAACGAACAAGGACAAGAATGATTCGGATCAACAAAGAAGAAAAAGCGGCGATTGCGGAGCGCTTCCCGGAAGTTTGCATTATCCGCACGATGAAGCACGATTCAAAGAGACATCACTACTACTGCGAGGAATCGCCGAGGGTGATCCGCTTCCTGAACAGGATCAGGGGGATCGTCGACGAGACGGCGGAATTCAGACCGCGCAGATGGAAAGGAAGAGGGTGGAGGACATAACCGAAGCGACACAGAATGAGTTTTTGAAAAGGCGCGATGGGGAAAGCACGCTTACATATCACAAAAGGCTGTTGAAGGCAAAGCTCATTGACAAGACGCTCGACGTGGACTACAGCACGCTCTCGCCCTATCTCTACGGTCAGGAGTATGCTCCGGACGTTGCGCGGCGCATGGCATACGGATCGATGAAGACAATCGCCATGATGGAGAATGAAACGGCGCAGACGGCGCCGGGGCTGAAGGATGAACTCGACAGGCAGCTCGCCGAGATCAGGATCGAGCGGCAGAAGCTGAACGACTACAGGACTGACGTGAAGAAGGCGGTGCGGGAACGCGCCAGACAGGAAGAACTCGGAGAGATTATCCGCGGCGCAGTCGCGTCCGGAGACCTGCCGGATCTCAGTTACGAGAGGGTCGAAACATCGCCTTCCGGCAACGACCTCCTCATCACGCTCAACGACATCCATTACGGTGCGAACGTCCGCAACGCGTGGTGCGTATACAACTCCGATGTGTGCAGGATCATGATGGCGCGTTATCTGGACGAGATCTTTTCGATTCAGGACACGCACGGAAGCGAGAACTGTATTGTCGTATGCGCCGGGGATTGCATCTCCGGAAACATTCATTAC
>Ga0310786_10003311_pt1 | contig 23511 bp, 8 predicted proteins | sample AusTroGonzalo_MG_FD_203881 | JGI IMG/M metagenome (GOLD analysis project Ga0310786, IMG submission 203881) | Bovine rumen microbial communities from tropical cattle in Woodstock, Queensland, Australia - Gonzalo_03 (v2) (version 2) | ecosystem: Host-associated > Mammals > Digestive system >...
GCGAAACCAGCCATCTCTGCGCTCTCTGCCTCTCTCGGCACTCGCTTCGCTCGGCTTGGTCGCTTCCCCATGGGTCGCGCCCACCCTCAAGGGGCGGTTACGCGTCTCTGCGTGAGAAAATCCGTGGAAATCCGTGGGGGCACACCCCATGGACAGCCATCGGAGGGGAGTCAAAGTGGGGGTCGGGCGTTATCGGGCGAGTGGTGTGTGATTGATAGTTGTGCGGCTTTATGGTAAAATATAATACTAATGCTTGGCTTCCTGAAAAGACAAAAAAAGCGTCCGGTCGTTTATAAACGTCCGGAGCACTGCATTTCCAGGAAAAACATTGATCCTGACGCGCTGAAGGTCCTCTACAGGCTTTCTCAGCTGGGCTACACGGCGTATCTCGTGGGCGGCGGTGTGAGGGACCTCCTGATGGGGCGGACGCCTAAGGACTTCGACGTCGGCACGTCGGCGCGCCCCGGCGAGGTCAAAAGCGCGTTCCGCAACTGCTTTTTGATTGGGCGCAGGTTCCGCCTTGCGCACATCCGCTTCGGCAGCAAGGTCATCGAGACGGCCACTTTCAGGCGCGATTCCCAGACCGTGGGCGAGATAATCGAGCATGCCGCCGAGGGCCCGCACGAGGACAACACGTTTGGCACGCCGGAGACGGACGCATACCGGCGCGACTTCACGGTCAATGGGCTCTTTTACGACATAAAGGATTTCTCGGTAATCGACTGGGTCGGTGGAATGAAGGACCTCGAGAAGAAGGTCATAAGGACAATCGGCGATCCAGAGATCAGGTTCCGCGAAGACCCCGTCAGGATGATGAGGGCGGTGAGGTTTTCGGCGAAGCTCGGCTTCCGCATAGAGCGCAAGACCGCGGCCGCGATGAAGAAGTGGCATTCCTGCATCCTGAGCGCGGCGACTCCGCGAGTCTGCGAAGAGGTATTCCGCCTTTTCCCGTATGGCCACAGCTCAGAGGCGTTCAGGCTCATGTACGAGTGCGGGATGCTCGGCGACCTGCTGCCGTCACTCTCGAAGTTCATAGACGAGAGCGGAGGGAAGAAGTCGCCGACGTTCAGGTATCTTGACGTCCTCGACGAGTACGAGAAGATGATGGCGGGCAAGGGCCTTGAAGTCTCCAACGGGCTGCGCGCGGCGGTGCTGCTCACCGGAATGCTCCGAGCTGAAAACCGCGACGGCGCAGGGCGGCGCATAATGCAGGAAATGCATGCCGCGCTCAAGACCCCGAAGGCGGTGTATTTTACCGGCGTCCTCCTGATGGAGTCCATAAAGCGCCTTTCCTCGCCGCCGGCGAAGGGAAAGCAGCGCTTCATATACAACAGGGATTTCCTCGATGCGCTCGACTACAACCGCATCGTGCTCAGGGCCGAAGGGCGGAGCGAAGGCGTTTTAAACAAATGGGCAGACCTATACGACGAGAAAGGAAACGAAAATGAACCTCAAGACTAACCCTGAACTGCTACCACTCGTTGAATGGTGGGAGAAGGACGGCAAGCAGACCGTCATCATGCTGGCGGTCGTGGCGATCGCCGTGGCGGGATGGTACGGCTGGAAGAGCTACCGCGCCGACAAGCTCGACGCAGCGTCGGATGCGCTCGTGAGCGCCTACACGGCGGAAGAGCTGGAGGAGGCGGTCTCTAAGTTCGGCGGGATGGCGGCGTCGGGGCCGCTCAAGATCCGCCTTGCCAAGAGCTATTATGACGCTGGCCGCTTCGAGGAGTCCATGGCGATCTACGACGAGCTTGCAGCAAAGCCGGTGGACGGCTTCGGCGACATCCCGGTCGTCGGCAAGGCGCAGTGCCTTGAGGCCCTCGGTCGCTTTGAAGATGCCGCAGCCGCGTTCGACGCGTTTGCCGAGGCCAACACAAACAACTACCTCACGCTTACGGCGCGTCTTGGCGCCGCAAGGTGCATTGCGCAGGCCGGCGACAAGGCGAAGGCCATCGCAAGGCTCGACGCCCTCAAGGCGGCTGCAGGCGACGACGAACTTGCCGCCGCCCGCATAGAGGCGACGGTGAAGGCGGTCAATCGTTTCGAGAAGAAGGCGCAGTAGAGCACTAGGAGGCGTTTTAATGCGCGGGAATCCGTTTGCGACTCTCGTGGCCACTGTTGCGGTTCTGGTGGCTGGAGCGTCACTCTCCGGCTTTGCCTGGATGTACGCAAAGGTCCGTGCATACGAGCGGGCCACTGGCACGAGCGTCTTTTCTGCGACTAGCTCCGTAGTTCGGGCTGCGGCTCCGGATACGACCCAGGCTCCGACTGCGGCTCCGGCTGCAGCCCCTGCTTCGTCGCCATCTACGAATGTCTCTGCGTCGGTCAAGGCGGTCGTGGCCATGAAGGTCTCTTCCGTCGAGTATGACGGCGATTCAAAGCTCAAGGTCAGGTTCACGGCCAGCCCGGAGCTGGACGGCATCAGGCAGTATGTTGGCGTCGAGCCCCTTAACGGTGGCTTCGCGGGGATTGCGTACGCGCCGAAGTCCGAAGGCCGCGTCCTCCTTGTTACCGGCGACTTCGCGCGTCGCACGAACGTCGTCCTTCGCATACGGCGAGGGCTTTCTGCCGCAGGCGGCGGGATGAGCCTCGAAGAGGATTTCACCTATTCCTTCCGCAGGCGCGACATCCCGCCGCGCGTAGATTTTGCCGCGAAGGGCCGCTATCTTCCTCCGGCGGGGCGTAGGGCGATTGCAGTCGAAAGCGTAAACGCCCCGAGCGTAAGGGCCGAAGTCCGCCGCGTTCGCGCCGACGCAGTAGTGCAGCTCCTTGCCCGCGAGGAGGGTCGCTACAAGCGCTACTATGGCGGTGGCGGAGACTCCGAGGACACGATGGAGATATCCTCGGATCCGACGGTATCTGAGCATCGCTGCGAGAATGTCCCGAACGTGAGCGAGACTTGGCAGCTGCCTGTCGCCGTCGGAGGGGCTCAGCCGCAGAAGGGCGTCTTCCTCGTTTCGGTGGGGCGCGGCGACATCCCGTTCCGCGAAGACGCCTGGGAGTACACCGACGGGAGGTGGCGCGAGAACACGGAGCTCCTGAATCCGCCGCGCTTCCGGCTCGTCTGCCTTTCTGACCTGGGCCTCTCGGTCAGGCGCTGCGGCGCTCGCGTCTGGGTGTGGACGACTTCGCTCACAAGCGGCCTTCCTGCCGGAGGCGCGAGGGTGAAGGTGTTTTCGCAGACAGGCGAGGCTGTGATGGTGGGGCTCTCCGACTCGACGGGCCTGTGCTCGCCGGAGCGAACGGCCCCAGGCGAGCCGTTCGCCGTTGTCGTGGAGGCGGCGGACGGCGGCGACATGACTTTCATGGCGCTTTCCGACCGCACGACGGTTGACGAGACGTGCCGCGACGGCTCTCGGCCGGAATACCTCAAGGCCGGCGAATGCACGGCTTTCGTCTGGACGGACCGCGGAATATACCGCCACGGAGAGAAGATATTCTTCCATGCCATACTTCGCAACGGCGAGATGGCGGCCCCTAAGCCGTTTCCGGTTGTCGTGGAGCTTCTTAATCCGAGGGGCGATCTCTTCAAGCGCGAGACGGTCATGTCGGACGGCCTTGGCGCCGTGTCGTCAGAGGCTTTCTCGGTTCCACCGGGGCTGCCGAGCGGAGGGTGGACCGTCCGCGCGAGGATGCCAGGCGACAACGGCGAGGTCCTTGGCAAGAAGGGCGTTGTCATAGAGGAATTCGCTCCGCCGCAGATACGTGTGGCGGTCGCGGCAGACGAGTCGTCCCGCCCGTCGGGATTTTCGTTCGATGTCTCTGCGGAGCACCTTTTCGGAGGACCTGCGAAATCCCTGAAGTGCGAGGGGGCTGTCGTTTTCGAGGATGCGCCGTTCACGCCGGAGGGTTGGCCTGGCTATAGGTTCGGAAACGAGGACATCGGCCTCAAGCCATGCTTCCGCACGCTTCCCGCGCAGAATCTCGACGATTCCGGCAAGACGCGTTTCAGCGCGGCGATTCCGGCGGACGCCGGGAAGCCCAAGGCCATGGTCCGCGCGACCGGGCAGGGAGTCGTGTTCGAAGACGGGGGACGGCCGGCCACTGCGCGGCGCACGGTTCTTCTCCACCACTATCCCTACTACATCGGCTCGACGCTTCCTGACTTTCTCCCCATGCCCCATGCAGGCTCCCCGAAGGTTCGCATTGCGTGCGTAATGCCCGACGGGACGCGTGCAGAGGGCGAGAAGGCCCTCAAGGTCAGGATCGAGCGCATAGACCAGGTGTATTCCGCCAGAAGCGACGAGAACGGCTGGAACGTCTGGGATTGCGAGCGGATAAGGTCTCTCATGGCCGATGACGTCGATGTCTCCACGGGGCGCGACGGCAGCTGCGAGATATCGCTTCCGATATCGGAGTGCGGCGACTACGCAATCACCGTCCGCGATCCTGCGACAGGCGTTTCGTTCGCCAGGGCGTTCTATCTTGGCGGCATCGACGACGACGAGGTGCGCGCGCCTCTTTCGGACCCGGCGGCCATCGCAATCGCGATGGACAAGAAGTTCTACCGCGTTGGCGAAGCCCCGCGTCTTGTAGTAAAGGCCCCGTTTGCTGGCTACGCGCTGATGGGCGTCTTCAAGGACGGCCTGCGCTCGTTCCGCGTCCTCAACTTCACCAACGCGACATTCGAAGTCGTCCTCGACCCTGTCCGCAGGGAAGACGCCCCGAATCTCGACGTGTTCGTCTCGGTAGTGCAGGGCGCGAAGCGCGTCGGCAGCTTCATGGTGGCGCGTGCGCACGGACGCGCGACTGTCCCTGTAAGGCCCGCAGACCTTGAGATTCCAGTCGGCGTTTTGCCAAGCGTCAGCATATCCGCCACTGGCGAAGGGCCGAAGGTCGTCGCAGACATCACCGCCCCGGGGGCGGAAGTCGCTGTCGTTACGCTCGTTGACGAGGGCATACACATGCTCACGGGCGAGCCGGAGCCCGACACGCTCTCCCGCTTCTTCAGGCTGAGAGGCGCGGAACGCCCGCTCTACGACATCTTCGGGCGCATACTTCCGATTCTCGACGGAGGTCCCGGAAAGCGCGGAGTGAAGATCGGCGGCGGATGCGGCGAGGATCTCCTTGGTCGGGTAAGCCCGGTTGGGTCGCGCCGGTTCCGGCCTCTTTCGATGTGGAGAAAGGGCGTGCCGGTCGTCAACGGGCGCGCGAAGGCGGTTTTCGACCTGCCTGAATTCGTCGGCGAGATACGCGTTTCTGCCGTGGCGTACGGCAAGGCCGCGACCGGGGCCGCGTCTGCGCGTGCGAAAGTCGCCCCGAAGCTCGTCATGATGCCCGATGCTCCGAGGTTTGTCGCCCCCGGGGACGAGTTCGAGGTTTCCCTTCCTCTGCGCAACACGAGCGGCACCGCAGGACGCGTGTCGTTCGAAGTCTCCGCCAGGGGCCATGGCTCCAGCTTGGTTCGCGGGGTCGCCGAGATTGCCGCAGGGGCGCTTTCGAACGTCGTAGTGCGTCTCAAGGCTCCTGACGCAGATGGGAACCTCGCAATCGACTATCGTGCAGAGGGCCTGGGGGAAATCCACAGCCAGACGATAGAAGTTCCGGTAAGGCCGGCCGTTGCATGGGTCGAAGCCTGCGGCGTGTGCCCGGAGGACGAGTGGAAGGAGCCTTCTGGCGGCAAGTGGACGGCCAAGACATTCGACTCCCCGATTGGCGGATACGAGGCGGCCCTAAGGTGGCTTGCCGAATACCCCCACGGCTGCCTTGAGCAGACTGCGTCGCGGATATATCCGCTTGTCGCAGCTGGAGGGCTTCTTAGGTCTGTCGTCACAAACGGCGAGGATTTCATATCGGCCGGCGTGCGCAGGGTGGAGTCAATGGTCCGCGAGAGCGATTTTGTCATGTGGCCGGACTGCTCTACTGCGCCGTGGAACCGCGAAGTCTCCGTCTATGCGGCCGATTTCCTGTTTGCCGCGGAGCGTTCCGGGGTGAAGCTCGCCCCGTCCGCGAGGGAGAGGGTTGTCAAGTTCCTGAAGAGGTGGGCCAGGAGCTCCGATTTCGACGTTTCCGCCTACGCGGCGCTCGTGCTTGCGCAAGCTGGCGTGCCGGACCGCGACAGGATGTTCCGCCTATACGACAATCGCGCGTCTCTTTCCGCGATTTCCCGCGCGAGGCTGTCGCTTGCGTTCTCCAAGACAGGCGACATGGGGCGGGCGACGACTTTGCTTGCGGAGTCGTTCGAGCCCCAGTCGGTCAAGGAGGCGTCGTTCCAGATGCTTGCGCTTCTTGCCGTGAACCCTGGTGATCCGAGGGTGCTGCCCCTCCTTGCATGGCTCGATTCCCGCCGCGACAGGGCGAAGGCGAGCTGGGGGACGACGGAGGAGAATGCGCACGCGCTTCTCGCGATCGGGGCCTACTACAGCGCGAATCCGCCGAAGAAGGGGGCGAAATACGTTTCGTGGCGCACGCTTTCCCTTCCGCGTCCGTCTGAAGTCGTTGACGAATCTCAGGGAATCTTCATCTCCAAGCGCCTTCTCGACGCCAATCTCGCACCAGTTGACCTGAATGGCCTCAAGTGCGGTGATCTCGTGATGACGGAGCTTGCCATAACATCAAGCGTCACGCGCACCATCAGCGATCTCGTGGTCGAAGACCTGTTTGCGGGCGCGTTCGAGCCTGTCCACCGAGAGCTTTCCTGCGCAGGCGGCCCTGACTGGGTCATGCGCAAGGACGCCGCAGACGACAGGATGCTGATATTCTCCAAAAAGTTCACTCTGGAGGCAGGGCATGGCGTCAAGGTCCTCTATCCGGTCAGGGTGGTTTCGGCGGGCGACTACATCCTGCCTGGGGCGAGCGTGGAGGCGATGTACAATCCTCTTCTGCATTCTCGCCGCGCCCCCGGCCGCATTGTGGTTCGCCGCTGACTGGAACGACGAATGGGCAGAGGCTGCTCCCGGCGGACTCGTAATCAGGGACTCCGCCGGCGACATCTTGCGCGTCACTCTCGGGGCTGACGGCTCGGACTGCCGCCCTGGCTACGTCGCCGACCCCGATGACTGGATCGTCAAGGCCATAGTCGCGGCGGAGGACGGCGAGTTCTGGGGCCATTGCGGCGTAAGGCCACTTTCCGTCCTGCGGGCGGCTTGGCAGAACGTTTCAGGCAGGAGGCGGGTTTCCGGGGCTTCCACGATATCCATGCAGGCCGTAAGGCTGATGAAGCCGCACCCAAAGACGCTTTGGCACAAGGCTGTAGAGGCGGTGTCTGCGATCAAGATGGAGCGGCGACACGACAAGAGGTGGATACTATCGCAGTATCTCGACAGGGCGCCTTTCGGCGGCAACTTGGTCGGCATAGAGGCGGCGGCAAACGGGTGGTTTGGCAGGAGCGCCCGCGAGCTTGGCCTCGGCGAGGCCGCGATTCTCGCGGGCATGGTGCAGGCTCCGTCGCGCTTTCGCCCGGACAGGCATCTCGACCGCGCACTCGCGCGCCGCGACTACGTGCTCGGCCGCATGCTCTCGCTCGGCATGATAGACGAAATGCAGATGGAGGCCGCGAGATCCGTGGTGCCCGTCGTGCGCCGCACTCCTCGTCCGTTCAAGGCGCCGCATTTCTGCGACTGGGTCGTGAAGACGCATGGCGACGGAGGGAAGGCGCGGGGTAATATCCGCACTTCGCTCGATCCCGACATCCAGCGAATCGCCGAGAGCGCCGTCGCCCGTCCGGCGGAAGCGGGGCTCTCGGCGGCGGCGGTGGTCATGCGGACAGACGACGGCGGCGTTCTCGCCCTTGCCTGCAGCGGAAGCTATTTCGATCCGGATGACGGACAGGTCAACACGGCGGCGTCTCCGCGTCCTGCAGGCTCGACCCTCAAGCCGTTTCTCGCGGCATTGGCGATGGATCGCGGGATTGTCGCGCCTGACGAGCGGCTTATGGACGCTCCGGTGTCGTTCAAGGGGTATCGTCCTGCAAACTTCGATTCCCGCTATCGCGGCCTCGTGTCGCTGCGCGATTCGCTTGTCCTTTCGCTCAACACCCCGTTCGTCCAGATGCTCCGCCGCGTCGGCGTGAGGGACTTCTGCGACTGCCTCGCGTCGCTCGGGTTCGCGAACGCAGGCGGCGGAGGGGAGTCTGCGGGCTTGGGAGTTGCGATAGGCGGCATAGACGTTTCACTCCTTGAGCTTGTCGCGGCATATCGCGCCGTGGCCTGCGGCGGCAACGGGGTCTTCTCGCGGGAAGCGTCGTTTGTGGTATCTGACATGCTTTCCGGCTCTGAGCGCGCCAAGGCGGCGCTCGGCCACGTTGCCGACGTAGCGATCCCTCGCTTCGCCTGGAAGACCGGCACGAGCTCGGCCTTTCGCGACGCCTGGACTGTAATGTGGAATCCTCAGTATGTAATAGGCGTCTGGTGCGGAAGGAAGAAGGGGGGCTTTGGAGACGAGACCGTGGTCGGGGCCAAGGTCGCCGCGCCTGCGGCGTGGACAATTGCGCGCGCGCTCTATCCGCAGGGCGACGGGCCGTGGTTTGACGAGCCTGCGGGAATCGAGAGGCGCCGCATATGCTCGCTTACTGGGCTTTGCGCGGGCGTCGCCTGCCAGTCGTGCGAGGAAGGGCGCGGCATTCGCGGGAGGACGCCGTTCAGGGTCTGTGAGGCGCATTGCTCAAACGCTTCCGCTCCGCTGAAGATACTGAGGCCTGAAGAAGGCGCGAAGTTTCGCATCGTTCCCGGTGTCGGGCGGCAGAAGATAGTATGCCAGGTCTCCGGCAATGCCGGGGGAGGGACTTTGTGGTGGTTCGTGGATGGAGTCCCGTCCGGCGTCACCTCCGGGGAGGAGCCCCACGCCGTCGAAATGGTCGTTGGCAGGCACGAGGTCGTCTGCGCCGCCGCGTCAGGCGAGTCGGCGTCAGTCTCGTTCGAAGTCGCTGAATGAATCGGCTTTTACAGCGGCGACTTGTCAGACGGCTTTGAGGCAGACGCCTTTACGCGGAAGAATCCGCTTTTCTGCTCGCGCCTGGATCCTGTGATGGTCATCGACTCTCCAGTCGCCCTCTTGAACGACGGGACGTCGTCCTCGAAGTCGTTTTCAAGCGAGTCGGCGACTTCGTAGCCGTACCAGAGGCCTATGACGGCGTTCGATATCGAGACGCTCACGCTCTGCTTGCCGTCCTCGTCTTCTTCCACCTTTAGAGGCTCCGACTCGGTTTCCGCCTCGCCGATGACCGGCGCTGCGACAGTTTCCGGGTTGGGCACGACAACTGCCATGAACTTTCCGGCGCTGCCTGCGACAGGCTCCGCGACGACTTTCAGGTACTTCGCCTCAAGTCCGGCCGCGACGTCTTCGTCGCTCAGCACGGGCGTCGCCCCCGCGACAAGATCGTTTGCAGCCGTCTGGTCTTTGGCGGAGAACTGCTCGCTCATCGTGCCGTCGTTCGCAAGCTCATGCAGCGCCTCGTGCCACTGGGCGTCTTTCGTCACGTTCCCGTCGATGGAATCGCATACAAGGTAGCCGCCGTTGCCGTATGCAAGGGTGAAGTTCTTTTGCGTAACCTTCAGCGATTGGCAGACCGAGCCGTACTTGTCGTATATCGTGATCTGCTGCTTGTTGTTCTGGATTTTAATCCATCCCTTGTCGGAGTATTCCGCCTGCTGCGCGGTCCACGACCCAAGCGGCTTTACGTCGCCCTTGCCTTTCTTGTTCGTAAGCGTCACATGGCAGTGATCCGTAGTGTCGTGGTCGTCGCCCTGCTTCAAGAAGCAGACCGTGACGTCGGCGAGGTCGAGCGTAACTGAATCGGAAATGTTCGTAAGCGTGAACCATTCGCCCGTGTCGCCGCCGCCGAGGGTGTTGCCGTAGAAGGAGTGAAGGCGCAGGTACTTAAGTTCGCTTGTCTGTGGAATGGCCGAATACACAAGCGCGCCGTCCGCATCGTAAAGCGCGACAGGCCCGGCACCTGTAAACGTGGCATTGCCGACGATTACCTGATCCGTCAGCTCTTCCTCGTGCGCGTCAATGTAGGCGCGGCGGTCGGCGACGATGTAGATCGAGTCGTTCGCATCGCACACGGTTCCTGCGGGGAACGTGAAATCGACCGAGAACGCAAGGCGCCATCCGCTCATGTCGACGGCTTCGGCGTTGTCGTTGCGGACGACGACGACTTCCGTGTCGTAGAGTTGCCCCGCGACTCCAAGCGTTTCGGCCTGCTCCGCGTCCAGCGCCGTGAGGTTGGAGACGTATATGTTCGGTGCAAGCGTTTCAATCGGGCTTTGCGCCTCGGGGATGCCGGCGTTTAGGTAGGAGCCATAGCCAATCGCCTTTGCCGTGTTGGTCGCGGAGTGCGTGACGTACAAGTGCTCTCGGCGCGGCACGACGTAATCGTCCCATATCTCGTCGATGCCTGCATCCATCGTTTCCGGACGAGTTGCCCAAACGTCAATGTTGCTGTCGGTGTTGTTGTTCGGCCACTTTGCCTGGTCTAGCACGGTGTCGTCTCGCATCAAATCGGCCATCTTGCGCATCTTCACCATAAACGGAACGTCGTTCGGCGAGACACCGGGCTCCTTGAGCTCCTGGTCCATCAGCGTCCTGAGGCGGCGCAGATAGAGCCTGCGGAACTTCGCGGACTGCCACACCGCCTCAAATCCGTCGTTGCCGTTGTTTATTGTCGAAGACATAGAAGCCGACGAATAGCACCTGACGCGGTTGCCGCCGTAGAACGGGTGAGACTTGAACCAGTCGTTCGTTGCAATAAGGCCATTGCCGCCTACGCCGCTATCGCGATAATACTGGCCGAAACTCAGGTTGAAGTCGTATCCAAGCGGCATCCAAGTTCCCTTTCCGCGCTTGCCTTCCTTCATGTCCGGGTTGTCGTAGTAGGCGCAGATGTTCGCCCACACATCGTCCATTTCCTGCGTAATCTTTGCGGAGGCCAGATAGTTGAGCCACGCCGGGAGGTCAAACTTCTGGACGACAAACTTAGTGAGCGCGGCGTTGTCGAGACCGGTCGTGTCTGTCGTCGTGGACGACTTGGCCGCCGAAGTGTCGCCCTTTACGTCCTGCGCCGCCGTTATCCTGGAGCGGAGTTCGTTTTGAAGAACCGTGATGTTGGACTCGTCCTCGTCGTCCGGCGTCTTCTTTTCGATGCCGCCGGCCGTCGTTCCAGATCCGCTCTTTAGCGTCCCGACGTTCTTGTAGCCGTAGCCGAACTTGTCGAGTCCGTAGACGTCCTCGATAAGTTCGTCCGTAAAGCGCTCTGAGTTAAACGCAAGCTGGTAGAACTCGCCATTGAGGTTGCAGCGCACCGGGAAGTCGAACGGGACGAGATTGCCCATCTTGCGCCAGAGCCAGAACGCGATCATCTGGCGCATGTAGCTCGGATCTGCAAATTCGCTGATGAGCGACGTCTTGCGGATTTCCTCGATCGTTTCCCCCGTCACGCTGTCCACCATCGTCAGCGGGTGCGCCTTGGCGAAGCGAAGGCCATGCCCCTTTTTCGTGAAGCTGGCCGACGTATTGCCTCTGAGGTCGATTCGAACGTAGTCATAGTAGTTGGACGTGGACGAGTCGTAGATTGCGATACGCGCCTGGTTTGGCACGAGCGAACGATCCTGCTTGTCGGCATCTACGTCCATCTGCGTCAGGTGGTTGCCACTCGCGAACATGTGCCACGTCGGAAGCGAGGCGCTGTTGAGCTCGCCCGGCTCCACGATTGTGCCATACCATTCGTAGCCGTCGTCTTTGTTGTTGAAGCTTGGGGACGTCCACTCCACGCCCTCTGCGTCTGTAATGAGAACCTTCCACTGGATGAGGTGGCCGGCGGCGGGGAAATAGTTCGCCGGAATCGTAGCCGTGTACTGGTCGCCCCAGTTCTCGGCCGTATTCTTCGTCGCCATCTCGATCGCGTTTGTGACAAGCGTCGTGTCGTCGAGGTCCTTGCGATAGACGAGCTTTAGCGACTGGACCTTGTCGGCTGCACGCGGCGTAAACGTGCCGTCTGGATTCATCACGGCATTGACCGGGAGCGTGATCGCGTAGTCCGTTCCTGGAACCGCCGGCGGCACCGGCATTGCAAACTCGTTTGCATAGTCGGTTTTCTTCTGCCCCTTCTTCTCGTACAGCGGACCCACGTTCGGGCCGATGCGCTTGAGGCCGTCCGTTGCCGTGTTCGCCCTGCCGCGAGTGGGCGTAGGGCACATCCAGCGCCGTGTTCCCTCGCCCTCGGCCGCGTCGCCTACGATTATCGACCATCCCTCCGGCAAGTCGCTTGGCACGACGACGGTATCGACGACCGTCCCCTTGTCGGAATCGCCGCCCGGCGCGTAGTAGAGGCGGACGTAAGGCGACTTCTTCGGGTTCACCTTGTCGCCCCAGACGAGGATGTTGCAAAGTTCGTCGCCCATGACCATCGGCTTGCCGTCGAAGGTGCCGTGCTCGAATGCGCTCACCGCCTTGTCCTTGCTGTTCGAGTAGCGCTCGGACGTGTAGAAAATCGCGCGGGAGTGCGGTGCGACCATGCAGTTCTTTGGGAAGTTGCCGACGCCCGCAGGGTCTGTCTTCTTGCCGCGGTTCACGCGGATGAAGCGATAGTCGCCGAGGTCGGCCCACTTGTCCGACGTGTTCTCAAGCTCCACCCAGCCGGACTCGAGTCCGTTCACGTCCATGCCCTCCAGCTTGCCGCGATTCTGCGCGTCAGTGGGCTTGGGCATTATCTCGCTGATGCGAAGCACGCACTCGTCGGCAACTTCGTCGGTCTCCGGGTCGAAGACCGGCGGCGGCTCGTACGCGACGCCCGTCTCGGAGTAGAGCGCAAACCCCTCGAGCTTTTCGTCAAGCGTTGCGTTTTCCGGCATTTCCGCCATGAACTCGAACGAATCAAAGACGGCGGATGCGCTCTCGTCGACAGCGCTGAAAATCGCACCCGACGCGCCGAAGTCGGTGTAGACGGCGTAGATCTTGAGCCCTGCAAGGGGACAGTCTTCGTCTTGGCTGTTCCCGACGGTTATTTCCCCAACGATGGAACTGCCTGACCATTTTATGGTGGTGCTGCTGAGAATTTCCTCTCCGTCGAGATAGAGGGCTGTCTTGTCGGCGGTGCGATGGACGAGCGTCCAGACGTGGATGCCGGTCAAGTCAAGTTCAAGCTCCTTGTAGCTTTTCGTCGAATCGCAGCCAATGGACACCTTGCCGCTGCCGTGGGCGTAGGCATAGACGGAATGGCTTTTGCCGTTTTGCACGACGCGAATGGACGCGACAACGCCATCGCCGCCTGAAGGGATTTCCGCAAGGACGCTTACGGAAGCCGCGTTTGTGGACACTCCGGGGATTTTCTGGAGAACTGGGCCGTCCGCCGTCGTCAGTCCATCGACATGTTCCCCGTCGGCGAGCGTTGCATCCAGCGGACAATGCCATGCGCCGTACTCGTAGGTGCTTGTGCGGTGCGGCATCAGCGCAAGAAGTCCCTCCGTGTCGCCGTAGCCGACGAGGTGGGCAAACACCTCTGACTTTCCAGCCGTTGTTGCCGCCTTGCGTATAGCCGGGTAGCTTGCGTCGGGATATGCCGAGAAGACTCTGTCGACGTCTTTTGCCGTGTTGTTGGAGAAATCCGTGCGGGCGGCATAGATGATTGCGTCGGAGAGCGGATCTTGCTGATCGTGCCTTGCGCCGAACTCGACCGAACCAGAGATTTTCTTGGCGCCGCCGTAAGTCCATTTTATGCCCGTGGCATCGGCGACTTTTTCTCCGTCCCTGTAGAACGACGCGCCATTGTTTGCGTCAAACGCCAAAGTCCAGACGTGGACGCCAAGCACATCGACAGCCCTTGTCGTCACGACGGCAGAAGCGGCGGTGTCGTTGTTGAAGTGCAAAAGAAATGTGCCGTCTCCGTTGTAGCGTGCATGTACAGAATTGCCTCCCTCGACGCCAAAGCTGATCAGCGTGCCTGTTGATGCTTCTGGGATCGATGCAAGGACGCTTGCGGAAACCATGGAAGCCGTAGAAGAACCGAGCGACTGGCTTACGGCGTTCGTTCCGATGATCATGCCGCCGAACTCTGCGGGGTCGGAAACCGTCATGTCGGACGGGAACGACCACGTACCGGGCGCATACGTGGAAGACACTCGGTTCGTCGCAATGTCAAGCTCGCTGTCTTTGTCCGATGCGCCGAACACCTGGATTGCGGCAATGGCCGAAATAAACGCCAGCTTGGATGTCAACTTCATTGTTTGCTCCCTGTGGTTGCATGGGCATGTGCCTTGTTGAGATATTATAGCAAAAAACGCCAATGCGTTCACTTGAAACCTCTTGGAGAATATGATACCATAGGAGGAAGGAGGATGACGATGAAATCAGGTGGAATTGCTTTTGCCGTCGCTGCCGCGGCTTCATGTATGGCGGCTTATGGCGTCTCGCCGTCGGTTGCGCCCGACAGGGTGAAATCCCCGCTTGTGGTGGATTTGCCTCGTATCGGAACGCTTGCGCCTCGAACGGCGGCGGAGGTGGGCGACTCGATGTGGACGATCGGGTGCGAATGCCTCGACCGCGACTTTGCTTCGTTCGAGCAATACCGCGAGTTCCTGCCGGCGCTTGGCATAAGGAAGATACGCCTTCAGGCGGGGTGGTCGAAGTGCGAGAAGGTGCGCGGCGTATATGACTTCAAGTGGCTTGACGATATCGTTGACTGGGCAGTCGCCCACGGCCTCGACCCGATGCTCGAGACGTGCTACGGGAATCCGCTCTACGCAAACGGCGGCTCAGCGGAGCTTATGGGGAGCACATTCCCCTCCGGCGAGGCGCTGGTGGCGTGGGACAAGTGGGTGGAGGCGCTTGTCAGGCATTTCAAGGGCCGCGTCCGCGACTACGAGATGTGGAACGAGTCGAACAACGTGAAGGCCAATACGCCCAAGCTCATCGCCGAGCACAACGTCCACACGGCGAAGATCATCAAGCGAGTCTATCCAGAAGCCAACATCGCGGGGCTCGTCCTGGGCGGGGACTGGGCGAGGGACATCGAGCTTTGCCTTAACGAAATGGGCGACGAGGCGAAGCTCTTCAAGTGGTTCATGTTCCATCGCTACGCCTGCAACCCTGAAAGCGAGATCGACATTCTCCTGGACCGCAAGGCGCTCGTGAAGAAGTTCAACCCTGACGGCATTTTGCGCCAGGGGGAATCGGGCGCGACGAGCGAGATGGTGAAGTGGTTCTCGTTCGACGGCGTGCCGTTCACGGAGATAACGCAGGCGAAGACGGACTTGAGGCGGATGCTCACCGATCTTTCCTGTGGCATCCCGACGGCGGTGTTCACGATCTGCGATCTCCACTACCGCCGCAACGGCAAGGTCTCCTACAACCCCAAGGGGCTTTTGCGCGCCGACGACGCGAACCGCGTAATCGGCGTGAAGCGCGCCTACTACGCCGTGCAGAACTGCGTGAGCGTATTTGATTCAACGGTGAAGCAGGTCGCCGAGACTCAGTTCGAGAACAAGGACACGACAATCTTCTGGCGCGAATACGAGAAGGGCGGCTCGCCGCTCGTGGCGTTCTGGCAGTATGCGGAGGTGCATGGCGATTTCAGGAAGACGAAGGAGGCCCCGGGCTACAACCTGGCGGACGGGCGCACTCGCTACCCGCGCGCCTCGGACAGGTGCGAGACGTTCCCGACCGTGTTCCGCACGAAGTCGCCGCCGATGAAGGAGCCTGTGTGGGTCGATCTCCTGACGGGCAGGGTGTATGCGATCCCGGCCGAGAACGTGCTTTCAAGCGCTTCCGGCACGGTCTATGTCGATGTGCCGTGCTATGATTCGCCCGCGCTTCTCACGGAGAGACGCTCGCTCGGCCAGGTCCAGGAGCTTGATCCTGTCGGCGGTTCGCTGCGTCTTGGGATGGCCGGCTATACGTTCAAGGCCGTGCGCGACGTCGATGCGATGCTGGACAAGGTCCAGGAGCTTGGAGTCCGATATCTGTGCATCAAGGACTTCCACCTGCCTTTTTCGGCGACAGACGAAGAGATTCGCGCCTTTCTCGAAAAGTGCCGCGCCCGCGGCATCGCCCCCTACGCAATCGGCCCCATCTACATGAAGGACAGGGAGAAGGCCGTCGAGGCGTTTGAATTTGCGAAACGCGTCGGCGTAAAGCTCGTCGTAGGCGTTCCCTACGAGGTCGCGCCGGGGAAGAAGGACACCTGGGGTCCGGACCGACTTGAGTCGCGCTCGCTTTGCGAGTTCGTCGCGGGCCTTTGCAGAAAATACGACATGCGCTTTGCAATCCACAACCACGGGCCCTCGCTCGTGAACCTCTTCCCGACGGCGGAGTCGGTGTGGAAGCAGGTGCGCGACCTTGATCCGCGAATCGGAATCTGCCTGGACCTTTCGCATGAATATCGCGCTTTCAGGGACCCTGCGGATTCCATCAGGCGGTATTCTCCGCGAATTTTCGACGTGCATCTCAACAACGTGGAGTCGAATGCCGATCCCGAGAAGTATCTGGCCGCGACCTTGCCCAGGGGGGCGCTGGACATCGGGAAGATATGCAAGGCGCTCTCCGACTGCAGATACGACGGCGTCCTGGCGATAGAATATGCAAAGAACTTCGAGGACAACATGGCGGATCTGAAGGAAAGCGTCGGCTATTTCAACGAAGTCTCGCGGCGGATAAGCGCGAAAAAATGAAGCGTCAGCGGGGTCTGTCCCCAAAGTTCACTTCTTTTGCCGAAGGAGACGGTAGACGGAGCTGACGGCGGAATAGCCGAACTGCGCTGCGAGGAGCTTCGGCGAAAGGGGTCGGCCCCCTTCCGCCTTCTGGGCGGCGGCGCGGCGCTCATCGCGGATTCGCTCGAGGATTGACTGCCCAGTTGCCGCGCGAAAGCGGATCTCGGCCATTCGCCGCGAGCAGGGGAAGGTGGCGGCCACCTCCCGCGCGGTGATGCCTTCGCAGGCCCGCGTGCGGATCGCCTCGCAGGCGGCGGCGGCGACGGCGTCGAACTTCTGGAAGCGTTGCGTCGAGGCGCGGCGGACTATCCCCGCCGGCTGGACGGAGAGCAGGCGGCGCGGCAACCGCGGATTGCCGATACGCGATTCGATGAGGTCGAGATAGAATGCCCGGGAGAAATTCCCTTCGCAATTGATGCTGGTAAGGGTCGGCCGCGTCATTTCGCAGATGCCCGTGTTGTTGTCGACGCCGACGACGGCGACTTCGTCAGGTATGGAAAGCCCTGCGTGCGTGCAGGCGTGGACGACCTGCTCCGCGACTGCGTCGCAGGCGGCGAACACGCCGATCGGACGTGGCAGGGCGGTCAGGGCGCGTCCGAGCGAAGTCTGGATCCGGACGGCGCTGCGTGTGTGCGGATGACGGACGACGGAGCAGCTCTGTCCGTTTATCTTCAGTGCGTGGATGAACGCGGTACGCCGGGCGGAATCCCAATGCTCCGCAGCAGGGGCTGGTACATAGACAAACGACGCGCAGCCCAGCGGCAGGAGCTCCCTGGCGGCGAGTTCGGCGATGGCGTTCTCGTCGTACGACCCCCAGTCGGCATTGCGCGGGAGCTTCACGGGATCGCGGTGGAGGAAGATTGTCGGGATGCCGTTGAAAAGGCGTGCGGAGAGATGGTCGTTGTTGACGATGCAGCCGTCTGGCTTCCAGAACCGGAGCAGTTCCGCCGCCTCCGCGTCCGTTGTTGCGGAGTCGATTGCCTGCACGTAGTACTTTGTCGACAGCGGTGCGAGCAACTGCATCGAGTCCGCTATCCGTTGCCGTGGTCGTTGGAAGAAGAGAATCGTTTTCATATGTCCATTACATTATACCACAATTGGATGCGCCTGCTTCTGTTATTTCGCATAATGCGAAATAGCAACTTCTCAAAATGCAACGCCTTTGCGGGGGAATGTGGTATAATAGACGTACTTTGAATAGTGGGGAATTATCCCGAACATGAAAGGATGCACCAAAATGTCAAGCATAACACCATGTGGACTCGAACGGTTGTTGCTCGTCTGCGCGGTTGCAGCAGCCATCCACGGCGTGGCGCGGGCCGATGACGCCTGGACGGAGCGCCTGCCGCTGCAGGACACCTATGTCGACTCTGCCGCTGCTAGCCAGAACAAGGCGTATGGCTACTCGGAAGGCATTATCATCGGCGGCGGACGCGAAGGCTGCCTGATGTTCGACGTCTCCGATCTCGCGAACGTCACCGCCGCGAAGTTCAGGTTTTACGTGTCGCAGTGCGGTACCAAATCGGGCGCGAAATGGCCAGTCTACTTCCAGGTCATGCGCAACGATCGCTGGAACGAAAATACACTCACGTGGAACTCGCTGCCCGACGAGTTCCGCACCGTGCCGGCCGCTGTCGTTGCGACGAACGACGCGACGATTGCAGGAACGGTCGTCATCCCCGCTGGCTCGCAGGGCACATGGCAGGAGGTCGATCTCACCGAGGCGGTGAAGGCGGCGGCTATGCGGACGGGCCGCTTGGCGCTCCACGCCGTCACCATGTGGGATTCCGGCGAGGGCGGCGATACCACTCCGTTGGGGTTGCGTACCCAGGATGCGACGGATTCATCGCTGCATCCCAAGTTGATGTTCCAGGGCGCAACGACAGCGAACCCGGACACGCTGACGATTGTCGCTTCGGCAGACACCCATGTCCAGAGCGGCCGGGCCGATGTGAATTTCGGTTCTGCGAACGATGCCGTCATGGTTGACAGCAATGGACGGCGCGAGGCCTTCATCAAGTTCGACCTTTCGAATGTCAGCGCGCCAGCCGTCGATTCCGCCGTTTTCCTGCTCCATACCTATCCATCGTCGTCTGACGAACACGCCTACACTACCGACGACGGCATCCAATTCGAACTCACCGGAAAGACCGATTGGAACGAGATGACATTGACGTGGAACAACGCCCAGGAGCAGACCGGCACCGCCGTCAACCGCTCGTGGGAATCGGAAACGCCATCAAATGCCGTTCGAGGTCCGTCGTCCGCCGCTAACAGGTCCTACACCGTGGACGTCACGACGCTTGTCAATCAGGTCCTTGCCGCCGGCGGGGATACGCTTTCGCTTCACATCTGGCGAAAACCCACCGACAGCAAGCGCTACTTCTTCATCTGCCCTCGCGAATACCCCAAGGAGGAGCATCGCCCACGCCTTCTTATCACGCCCAGGGTGGATGCCGCGCTCACGACGCGCAAGCCTGTTCAGGAAACGTTCATCAGCAACGGCTCGAAGGACAAGACTTACTACAACGGGCAGTGGACCAACTACGTCCAGATTGGATGCAGCGGCTCCAGTGTGCAGTACGCGACGATGCTCTTTGACGTGGAGGGTCTTGAAAACGCGCCGTTCGTGCGCTTCCGCATCAAGAGCAAGAGCAATGGCACCATCAAGGCGGACGTTGGAGCCCTGCGCGTCGCGGCGTGGACGACCGGCCGATGGAACGAGACGAACTTGACCTGGAACACGGCCAATCCGACGTTCCCGCAGCCGACGGCCATCACGGCGGCAACGCCGATTGACGGGGAGGTAGCGTCTTTCCGGCTGGAACATGACAAGAGCGCGTCGCGGTATTTCGAAGCGGACGTCACCGCCGCCGCGCGCGCCGCCGCCGCAGAAGGCAAGATGCTGACGCTCGGGCTCTTCTCCAACAAGGCCTGGCACAACTTCTACAAAGGCTCAGACGCCGCCAGTCCGGCGGAACTCGTGTTCCCAGACCCAGATGCGCGATTCGGCGCGCGCGTCGTCGCGTCCCTCGACACGAGTGGCGAAACGCCCGCGCTACGCCTCACGTGGTCACCGTCGGACGACAGCGGCGCGACCTACACCGTGCGCCGCCGCGACGACGAAGGATGGGCGTCCATCGCGAGCGGCATTTCCGAGGCGACGTGCCTTGACGCGACCGCAGCGCCGAACGTCGAATACGAGTACGAAATCACCGCAACGCTGTCGGACGCCTCGACCGCAAGCGTCACGAAGGCGGTGACGCTCGACGCCCGGACGACGCTTTTCGCCTGCGCCGACACATACGTGCGGAACGGCAGTACGGGCGACACGAGATACGGAACGGAGGCCTCCATGGTCGAAAAGTACGTCTCCACCGAAGGTACAAGCGGCGTGCGCGAGGGTCTGATCCGATTCGACCTTTCCCGCGTGCCGGCGAAGATCGTCTCCGCAACGCTTCATCTGACGGTGACTGGCGACGACCATGACTGCGTCAGCGGCTCCCGACTCTACGTATTCAAGTACCCGGACAGCGAATGGACCGATGCGAACGCACCGACGTGGAACGAGGTGTTTGGAAACCAGTGGGCGACGCCGCTGGCGCGCGAAAGCCATCTTGATCCCGTGCGCAAGTCGGAACCCCTGCTGGGCACGTACATCATCTCCGGCTCCGACCGGTTCACGGCGGGTAAGGATGTCGCGATTGACATCAGTGCCGCCGTCCGCGAGGCGCTTGCCGCCAACGAGACGCATCTGACGCTCCACACCGCAACATGGAACAGCAACGACAACTGGAACTTCAGTTTCATCACTCGCGAACGCGCACAGGGTCCGTCTCTGGCCCCGCATATCGAGTTCGTCCTGAAGAACTGGGTGCGGAAGGGCACGGTCATCTGCATTCGGTAGCTATTGACGAGACAGGCATTGCCATGAAGAGCGGAAAAGGATTCCTTTGCGCGGCGAGCGCGGTCGCCGCGTTGGCCGTCACGGCCGCGCCGGACTGGGCGGCTCTGAACGAACAGGCGCGGCGCGAGAGTTTGACGGTCGTGCATCCCGGTGTGCCCGGCAAGACGCCGTTCTGGAACATCAAGTCGAAGGCGTTCATCCACCCGCCCGCGTTCGACTTCAAGGTCGTGGAGGGCGCGGCGAAGTACCGCTTCACCGTCATCGAAAAGGCGGACGGCAAGACGCACGTCTTCACGGCGGACAGCCCGTGGGCGGCGCTGACGCCGGTGTGGGGCGACATTCCGCCTGGGTACGTGAGCGTGAAGGCCGTCGGCGTCGACGCGAACGGCCGCGAGCTGGGCGAGGCGGGAACGCGCGAAACATATCGCGCTGCGTTCTTCAAGGGACCCTATCCGAGCGGAGCGGGCGACTATGCGGACGCGGCGAAACGCTGCTACGCGGCAGTCTATCGCCTCCCGTACGTACAGGGTTGGCTTAAGCAGGACACGCCGCCGGAGGGGTACGACCTCTACTGCTATCCGTCCAAGATCCTCTCGGCGATGATCCAGGCGCTTCTCACCTTTGCAGAGGAGGCGCCGGAGGCGGACGCGGAGCAGGCCGTCGCCATCTGCCGCAAGATGGCGGACTGGCTGATTGCGCAGAGCCTGCCCGGGGACTCGCCGCTTGCGCACCTGCCGCCGACCTACTGGGGCGATCGGCGCAACGTGGCGGTCAAGAACGCGGGACAGAACATGCTGCTCTATCCCATCCACGCAGCTCTCGCCTATCATCGCCTTTTCGAGAAGACGAACGAGGCCCGCTACCGCACGGCATTTCTCGCCATCGCCGCGACAATGCGCCGTCTGCAGGGCGAGGACGGCACGTGGTGGCTCAAGGTGATGGAGAAGGACGGCTCGCCGGTGCGGCAGAACCGCATCGTGCCCGAGGGCCGCTTCCAGGAGGTGTTCGAGAAGGCCGCGGCGCTTGCGGGCGACAAGGGCTATCTCGACTGCACCAGTCGCGCCCGCGCCTACGTGGAGCGGACGACGTTCGCGACTTGGAACTGGGACGGGCAGTTCGAGGACATGGATCCGATGCCGCCCTACCACGACATGGAGAAGCAGAAGGCTTGTGACTTCGCGGCCTGGCTCTTCGGCGAGAAGCGCATAGACGAGGCGCGCGAATTGCTGGCGTGGTGCGAAGACCAGTTCGTCGTCTGGAGCGACCCGATCCACAACATGGACTGGAAGAACTGGAAGATGCCGACGGCGCTCGAGCAGTACGACTACTACACGCCCATCGACGCCTCGATGGCCGACTTCATCGGCGCGTTCACGGTCGCGTACCGCGCGACAGGCGATGCGCTCTATCTTGAAAAGGCGAAGGCCCTGGCGGACTGCGTCACGCGCCACCAGCGCGCGGACGGGACGATCCCGACCTACTTCGATTCGCGCAAGGGCAGCGACTGGGTGAACTGCATGGTCTACACGGCGGTTCGGCTTCAGGCGCTCGACGACGAGCTCCAGCGATGCGTCGAGGTGGGGCGGCCCTTGCGTTCCCCGGCATCGGACCTTGTCATCGCCGAGCGCGGCAGGGCGCCGAAATACGACATCGTGATCCCGGAGAAGCCCACCGTCTGGCAGCGCCATGCCGCGAGCGAACTGCGTAAATGGACGAAGGAGCTCACCGGCGTAGAGCTGGCGATCTGCGAGGGCAAGGGCGCGGCGCCGTGCCACGTACGGCTGATCGAGCCCGAGCCGCATCTCGCTCTCGGCGACGAGGGCTTCAACCTGCGCACGGAGAAGTCGGACGTGGTGGTGCGCGGCGGACGGCGCGGGATGCTCTACGGCGTCAACGAGATACTCGAGACATACGGTGGCATCGGGTGGTTCAGCCCCTGGCGGACGGTGGTGCCCAAGACCGGCGTGCTGAAGGTTCCCGATTCGCTCTACGACACGCAGCGGCCCGCGTTCGAGATGCGCTATACCGACTTCTACTGGTGCGGCGACAACGACTGGAGCGGGAAGAACGTGGAGCCCAAGCGCGAGTTCTTCGTGCACTGCCGCCAGAACGGCGCGTTCAAGATCCGGCTGCAGGAGAAGTACGGCGGCTTCGCAGGCGCGGGGCTGTTCGTGGGCGGCGCGGGGCTTTGCCACACCTTCCTCCGGCTTGTGCCGCCCGCGAAGTACTTCAAGGACCACCCCGAGTACTACAGCGAGATCGGCGGGGTGAGGCGCAACGGCGAGACGCAGCTCTGCCTCACCAACCCGGAGGTTCTAGAGGTCCTGGTCTCCAATCTCGTGGTCAAGATCGACGCCGACCCCCAGGCGAAGTTCTACGGGGTGAGCCAGGCCGACTGGGAGAACTACTGCACGTGCGCCAAATGCCGCGCCGTCGACGAGGAAGAGGGTTCGCACGCCGGCACGCTCATCCGGTTCGTCAACGCCGTCGCCGCGCGCATCGAGAAGATCCGCCCGGGTCTCACCTGCGAGACGCTCGCCTACCAGTACACGCGCAAGCCGCCGAAGAAGACGCGTCCCGCGAAGAACGTGGCGATCTGCCTATGCAACATCGAATGCGACCACTCGCTTCCGCTCTCCGCTGCCGGGACGGCGGCGAACGAGGCGTTCATTGACGACTTCGTTGCGTGGAGCGCCATCACCGACAACCTCTACTTCTGGGACTACATCACCAACTTCCGCTGGTCGTTTCACGCCTTCCCCAATCTCAACTCTATGCAGCAGAACGTGAAGTTCTTCCGCGATCACGGCGTGAGATGGCTGTTCGAGGAGGGTACGTGCATGCACGCCGACTTCTTCGCGCTCAAGTGCTGGCTCGTCTCCAAGTGGATGTGGAACCCCGACCTTCCGGCAGAGCCGCTCCTGCAGCGCTTCTTCGAGGGCTACTATGGCCCGGCCGCGC
>Ga0310786_10003314_pt1 | contig 23503 bp, 15 predicted proteins | sample AusTroGonzalo_MG_FD_203881 | JGI IMG/M metagenome (GOLD analysis project Ga0310786, IMG submission 203881) | Bovine rumen microbial communities from tropical cattle in Woodstock, Queensland, Australia - Gonzalo_03 (v2) (version 2) | ecosystem: Host-associated > Mammals > Digestive system >...
CATGGGCAAGAGGCCAGGGAATCTATACAGAAGATATACTTAACGACGGTTGGAATCGTTCGTTCATGGGCTTCGACTTTGAACTCTATAGTCTTGAAGATTCCTATGCCAAGGAAAATGGGAATAAACTTTATGCCCTTATTAATGATGCTCCAGGCGATGCGCCTCAGTATATTTGGGATGGCTCAAAGGTCATGAAGAGAGGCACAGCATCCGCTACTGTTCGTAAAAATAGTACAAGAGCAGGGGCAAATGTTTCAGGAAACCACTACTATAGAGTGACTGCATTAGATAATCCTGAGGATGGACATGTTGAGTATTTATATGATGGTTCAGAACTAATTGGAAAGATAACGTTTGGTGGAACTGGAGATGCTGCAATTTCGACAGAGGATTGGGGTGGATTTACGGCTAAGATTTATAGACCTTATATAAAATTCACAGCGTTGGCATCTGGTGGTAATTTGTATTTTACACAGGATAAGCATGAAGGTGATAATTGCGCATGTATAGTGTGGGACGAGACTACGAATACGGAAAAGAAAAGGGGCGTCATTAATTATGCTAATTGGTATATTGGAGTTGATGGCGGTCATACGTATAAGTTTTATTACAGTACGGGTGCTGATATAGGTTTTTATGGATTGTATTATGAAGTTTGGGGCCAGTCTGTAGCAGATCCTGATGACAATAACCACCAGGGCAGTGGTGACAACAACCAAGGTAGTGGCGATAATAACAACCAAGGCGGTGGTGACAACAACCAAAGTGAGGAGAATTATGAGTATTACGGTGAAGACACCTATATCATTATCGATGGCCAGAAGATTCCTTACCTACTGGAAAACATGAATATGTATGGAGGTACTCAGAGAACTCTTAGCGACGGTGAAATTAAAGTTACTAAGTTCGGAAAGGAATGCCTTAACTTACCGGCTTTGAAGGCTCTCATTGATGATGATTATTTGCCAGTAAAGGGAAAGAATCTGCGCACTTGGGTGAAGTGGGCTGGCAGTGACGGCTACTACAGCGACTGGATTGTTACGCTGACGGAAGCTAAGCGTGGTACGACTCCTCCGCCTCCATCAGGATTTGTTTGCCGTATTGTTGCTGAGGACCTGACGGTGGGTGAGCACAGCGATTTCGACTTCAACGATGTGGTGTTCGACGTTATCGAGGGTGGTACAGTACTCCGTTTGCGTGCTGCTGGTGGTGAACTGCCTCTCTATGTGGCTGGCCAGGAAGTTCATGACGCTTTTGCTACCAAATATTCTGGTATTACCCGGACTACATTGATTAATACTGGTTGGAAAGGTGTTGTCGACTATGAGAATTATTATGTGGACATTCCCAGTTATGGCACTTACAGCACTCGTGCACTGGCAGAGTCTATTCCTATAGTCGTGCATAAGAACGGGCAGGATATCACGCTCAAGGCTGAGCGCGCTAAGGTGGCCAGCAAGATAGCCGTAGGTTCTGACTATGAGTGGTGTTCAGAGCGTGAGGACATCGACAAGAAGTTCCGCAAGAATGATTATACGAAATTATTCCAGCAGTATGTGATTGGTAATCTGGGCGATGATTGGGAGAGCGGTACAGCCTGGTATCAGTATAGAGGTAAATAAAAATATGAATATTTCTTTTCATTAAGAACTTAAATATCAACCAAGAAAGGACAGTTGCTTTAGCAGTTGTCCTTTTTTGCATTTTAATCGTTCTTTATTTTGCATTTTGCTCGATTTGGATAAATTTCTCACGCTCAAGAAAGCAAATAAATCCGCTTTCTCTTCGCTAACTCGAAATTTTGCACTACCTTTGCAGTCTGTATGGTATTGAATTATATTTGGATTGCTTTTTTCATCGTCGCATTCGTCATTGCGGTGGTGAAGTTGGTGTTTCTGGGGGACTATGATGTGTTCCCGGCCATGATGGATTCTACGTTCTCTTCGTCGAAGACGGCGTTTGAGATCTCGTTGGGTCTGACGGGTGTATTGTCACTTTGGTTAGGCATCATGAAGATAGGCGAGAAGGGTGGGGTGGTCAACGTGCTGGCCCGACTGTTGTCACCTGTGTTTGCCAAGTTGTTTCCTGACATCCCCAAGGGACATCCCGTGACGGGCTCTATCTTTATGAATATCGCTGCGAACATGCTGGGTCTCGACAATGCAGCTACGCCCCTTGGCCTGAAAGCGATGGAACAGCTGCAAGAATTGAAGAATGGAAAAATTGAAGAATTGAAGAACAGAGGGCAGCAGGCAGAGGCGGAGGACCTGAAGGTAACGGCATCGAACCCGATGATCATGTTCCTCGTGCTGAACACCAGCGGTCTGACGCTTATACCTATTTCTATATTAGTATATAGGGCCCAGATGGGTGCCGCCCAGCCTACGGATGTCTTTATCCCGATTCTATTGGCGACATTCTTCTCGACCTTGGCGGGCATCATCATTACCAGCTTTTTCCAGAAGATTAACCTGTTGAACCGTACTATCCTGTTGACGCTGGGTGGCGCGGCCTTAGTGGTGGCTGCTGTCATCTGGGGTTTCGGACAGCTCGACTCCGTCTTGATGAACAAGGTGAGCACCTCGACAGCGAACATCCTGCTGATGCTGATTATCATCGCCTTTATCCTGGCTGGTATGCGGAAGAAGGTAAACGTCTACGATGCCTTCATCGAGGGTGCGAAGGAGGGCTTCACGACGGCCGTCCGTATCATTCCCTATCTGGTGGCAATCCTTGTGGCCATCGGTGTGTTCCGCGCTTCGGGGGCGATGGATATGCTCATCAATGGTATTGGTTGGACGGTGGAGGCCTGTGGCGGAAACAGTGATTTTGTGGGCGCCTTGCCAACGGCACTGATGAAACCACTGAGTGGTAGTGGCGCAAGGGGTATGATGGTCGACGCGATGACCACCTATGGCGCCGACTCGTTTATCGGTCGTCTGAGTTGTATCTTCCAGGGTTCGACGGATACGACGTTCTATATTCTTGCCGTCTATTTCGGCAGCGTGGGCATCCGAAAGACCCGTCATGCCGTCGCTTGCGGCCTGTTGGCAGATCTTGCAGGTATCATCGCAGCCATCGCAATAGCGTATATGTTCTTTGGATAAATTATGGCAAATCTGAAATCACTCGCAAAGGATACGGCCATATACGGCCTGAGTAGTATCGTAGGCAGATTCCTGAATTATCTGCTGGTGCCGCTCTATACCCACTATATGCCCAAGGATTCGGGCGACTATGGTATCAGCACAAATGTCTATGCATATACAGCGCTGATATTGGTACTGTTGACGTTTGGCATGGAGACCACTCTCTTCCGCTTTGCCAATGACGAGAAATGTAAGCCCGATACCGTGTTCTCGACAGTGATGGCTACGGTAGGTTCGCTGACGCTGGTGTTCCTCTTGCTTATTTTCGGATTCATCACGCCCATCAGCGAAGCCCTCGGCTATACGGAACATCCAGACTATCTGCTGATGATGGCCGTTGTCGTGGCACTCGATGCTCTGCAAGCCATCCCTTTCAGTTTTCTACGATTCCAGAAACGAGCCATCCGCTTTGCTTCGCTGAAAATGCTCTTTATCCTCATGAACATTGTCATGAACGTGGTTTATTTCGTGTTCTTGGGCAAGACATCGGTGTTTTATGTGTTTTTCATCAATCTGCTTTGTACGGCTCTTATCACATTCTTCTTTATCCCGGATATGTTTAAGATCCGTTGGCACTTTGACGGCAATCTGTTGCGCCGGATGCTTGGCTACTCGTGGCCCATCCTGATTCTTGGTATTGCAGGTATCCTGAACCAAGTGGCCGACAAGATCATTTTCCCGTTGGTCTATCCTGATGGGGCCGATGCCAATGTGCAACTGGGTATTTATGGCTCTTGTGTGAAGATTGCGATGATTATGGCGATGATAACTCAGGCTTTCCGCTATGCCTACGAGCCTATCGTCTTTGCCAAGAGTAAAGACAGCGACAAGACGGAGTACTACGCCTCGGCGATGAAATACTTTATCATCTTTACGCTATTGGCCTTCCTCTGTGTAATGGGATGGATGCCAGTACTGCAGTATATTATCGGTGCCGACTACCGTGAGGGTTTGGGTGTGGTGCCAATTGTGATGATTGCTGAGATTATGATGGGTGTGTATTTCAATCTGTCGTTTTGGTATAAACTCATTGATAAAACTATCTATGGTGCTTGGTTTTCAACGGCAGGCTGTATCGTGCTCTTAGCTGTGAATATCATTTTAATTCCCAGGTATGGCTATTGGGCCTGTGCTTGGGGAGGTGTGGCTGGATACGGAACGGCGATGCTGCTAAGTTACTTTGTAGGCCAAAAGAAGAATCCCATACCTTATCCTATTAAAGACATTGCGATTTACTTTATTGTTGCGATGGCTGCCTTCGGCGTGATGGAATGTTTTTCCATTTATATGGACCTTCCCACGTGGGCTACGCTTATAGTGAATAATATACTTATTCTGGGTTTTGTTGTCAGAATTATCAGAAGCGATATGCCGCTTTCAAGTCTCCCCATCATCGGAAAGAAATTCAAAAAATAATATAGTATGAAAAGATCCCTGATTATCCTAACAACCCTACTGTCCTTGTTCTCTTTCTCTCTCCCTACCGAGGCAGATGAGGGAATGTGGACATTGTATAACCTGCCGAATGCTGTCTATGAAACGATGAAGCAGGAGAACTATGAGTTGCCCTATGGTGCTTTGTATGAGGGCGACGATGCCATCAAGAACTGTGTGGTGAACTTCGGCGGTTTCTGCTCTGGTGTGGTCGTGAGTCCCGATGGTCTGGTGTTTACCAACCACCACTGCGGCTTCGAGGCCATCCGTTCGCACTCGACGGTGGAGCACGACTATATGCTCAACGGTTTTGTGTCGAACTCCTACGAGGAAGAGTTGCCGAACAAGAATCTCTTTGTCTCGTTTATGGTAGAGCAGAAGGACATCACCACTATGCTTGACTCGCTCGGCATTAACAAGATGAGCAACGATGACCTGAGCCATTTCATTGATTCCATCGAGAATGCGATGCAGAAGGACCTTGTGAAACAGGACTCTACCCTGCGTGTTGAGATCAAGCCCTTCTATGAAGGCAACAGATACTACTTGACCACCTACAGAGACTACGAGGACGTACGACTGGTGTTCGCCTTGCCTAAGTCGATGGGTAAGTTCGGTGGAGAGACGGACAACTGGATGTGGCCGCGTCAGACCTGTGACTTCAGTGTGTTCCGTGTTTATGTCGATCCCAAGACGGGTGGTCCGGCGAAATATTCGAAGGACAATGTGCCGATGAAACCGAAGAAATGGGCGCAGGTATCGTTGCAAGGCTATGTGCCGGGCTCGTTCTCGATGACCATCGGCTATCCTGGTAGCACGAGCCGTTATCTGTCGAGCTATGGTATTCAGGAGCGTCGTAACGCCCAGAACGAGCCGATGTATCAGACCCGTGAGGTGAAACAGAATATCATGATCCGTCACATGCGGGCTGATGAGGCCGTGCGTATCAAGTACGATTCGAAGTACGCCCAGAGCTCGAACTACTGGAAGAACAGCATCGGCATGAACAAATGTATTGATTCCATCGGTCTTATCCGTCAGAAAGCGGCCTATGAGCAGAAGATCCGTCAATGGCAGGACTCCACTGGCTATCTGATGGACAAGCTCGACTTCGCCAAACTGGAACAGCTCTACCAGAAACGGTTCCAGGCCCGTCGCGCCCTGACCTTCTATAATGAGACATTCGGCCGTCGTAACACTGATGAGATGACCCGTCGTGCCCTTCGTGTGCAGAATGGTGCCATCATCAACGGTAAGGAGGGTAAGCCCAAGTCATATTATATCGAGTTCAAGAATAATACTGATGAATGGGACTATGATACCGACCGTGAGATCCTCGCTGCCCTGCTGAAGCACTATCGTGAGAAGGTGGAGATCAAATACCAGCCAGACTTCTTCAATGTCATTGACCACGACTACGACGGTGATTACCAGAAGTTCGTGGACCGTCTCTACAAGAAGTCGAAGCTGATGCAGAGCGACAAGAAGATCTATGTGAATAAAAAGAGTTATCACAAAGATCCAGGTGTGGTTTATGGTGAGAGCCTCATCTCTGTACTGGCCGATATCCGTGCCGATCTGGAATCGACCTACGACAGCATCGACGTACTTGAGCGATACCTCTGTGCCGCCAAACTGCGTATGGAAGAGGATATGCCCAACTATAGCGATGCCAATTTCACCATGCGTCTCAGCTATGGTCAGGTGGGCGAATATATGCTCGCCGGTAAGCCTTCAGGCTACTATACCGAGGCCAGCAGCATCGTGGAGAAGATGAAACAGGGTGAGAAAGGTGTCATCGACTACGAGGCAGAGCCTATTATGAAAGAGTTGCTGTCTGTCAGCGACTTTGGTAAATACACCGACAAGACCACAGGTAAACTGCATCTCTGCTTCCTGTCGAACAACGACATCACGGGTGGTAACAGCGGTTCGCCGATGTTCAATGGCAAGGGTGAACTTATTGGTCTCGCCTTCGACGGAAACTGGGACTCGTTGTCCAGCGACATCTTCTTTGATTCCCAGCTGGCTCGTTGCATCGGAGTTGACATCCGCTATGTGCTTTATATGATGGAGAAGTGGGGCAAGGCCGATCGTCTGCTTAAGGAGATCAATGCTCAGTAATAACTAATAATATATAATGTATATGCGTTACAAACATAAGATTCTTTTGTTACTGATGGTTGCCGCACTTGCGGTTTCTTGTCAAAGTGATATTCCCGTTGTCCCCATTAATCCAGAAATTCCGGATAATCCGGATGAACCAGATAATCCAGATGAACCAGACAAACCGGATGGACCTACGTTCTCGCCGCTCCATGTGGAAGGCCGTTGGTTCGTGGATGAGAACGGATTCCGTCATATCTTGCACGGTTTCGCCCAGACCTATAGTCCTTGGTTCAACGAGCGGGGCACAAAGTGGGACAATTACAACGTTGCTGCCTGTCTGAAGTATAATCAGGGTTTGATAGACGACATCATCGAGAAAGGTTGGAAGATGGACTTCGTCCGTATGCATATGGATCCCTATTGGAGCAACAAACCCAATGTGAGGACAACGGGCGAGAACGATATCTCTGCTTTCGACTTCGATCGCTTTACGAAATACCTCGATGAGGTCTTCGTTCCCATGGCCGAGTATATCATCTCGAAAGGGATGTATGTGGTAATGCGCCCGCCTGGTGTCTGTCCGGAACAGATTTCCATTGGTGGTGCTTATCATGAGTATCTGAAAAAGGTATGGACGTATGTCGCCAGTCATCCGAAGTTGCAAAACAACGGCTACGTTATGTTTGAACTGGCCAACGAGCCTGTCCAGATCTGTGACGACAATGGCAAGGCCCTTGACAACTGGAATGGCGGAACGTTCACTGCCCGTGGTAAGCAAATTCAGAAGTTCATGCAGGAGATTGTCGATGAGATGCGCAAATCATGCAATAACATCCTGCTGATTCCTGGTCTGCACTATCAGATGCTGTACAAAACATTCGAGAAGTATCCTGTCGAGGGTAAGAACATCGGCTATGCCGTACACTGCTATCCTGGATGGTATAACAGCGGATATGACAAGGAGGTTGATGTTGTCTATAATAACTTCAAGTCAGGTTGGGACAATGAGATTATGTCCATCGGCCGTAAGGCTCCCATCGTCGTTACGGAGATGGACTGGGCTCCCCAGAAGTACGATGCCTCGTGGGGCAAGGCCATCACGGGTGTTGCTGGTGCTAATGGCTTCGGTGCTAACTTCATGAAGGTGTGCGACGAGAGCAGTAACATCAGTTGGCTGTTGTTTACCAGTCCGGAGTGGTTGGCCAAATACGACGACTCTGCTCCCGATGGCAATACCTTCCTCACAGATCCGGAAGCCTGTCCGAGACCTGTCTATCGCAAGTATCTGGAGTATGCCACACCAGAGTACAGTACGACGATCAATGCCGAAGACTACGGAAAATAAAGAATACACCAATGAGAAAACTAACTACTTTACTACTAATGACTGTCCTCTGCCTGAATATGCAGGCAGAGGATCAGTCGAAATACATCGACCTCAGCGGCACCTGGCAGTTCGCCTTAGACCGTCAGGGTACGATGACGGCAGACGATGCCATGACGGAGACGGTAGTGCTGCCAGGAACGACAGACACCAACAAAAAGGGCGATTTCATCGGGAAAACAGAGGAGACGACACATCTCTCTCGCCTTTATGCTTACAAGGGTCGTGCGTGGTATCGCCGTACTGTTGAGGTTCCTGCCAAGTGGAAGGGTAAACCCCTCTGTCTGTTACTGGAGCGTACTAAGCCCTCAGAGGTCTATATCGATGGAAAACTCGTCGGATCGTCCAATGACATCTCTACGCCTCAGGTGTTTGATCTCTCTAAGGTGTTGACACCAGGCGGTCATACTCTCGCCATCATGGTCGACAACAGCAGCGGCGTGCCTGAGCAGATCTATGCCAACAGTCATGCTTATACCGAAGATACGCAGACCAACTGGAATGGTATTATAGGAAGAATTGAGCTGTCGGATGGCTTTTCACCTTCGTCGCAGGGGGAGATCCATCCAAACTTCAAGGACTTCCACATTGAGGGTCAGCACTTCTATGCCAACGGTCATCAGATCTTCCTTCGTGGTAAGCACGATGCCTGTGTCTGGCCGCTGACGGGTCATGTGCCGATGGATGTAGAGTCGTGGCGACAGTATCTTGGCGATTGTGCTGCATATGGCCTGAACCATGTGCGTTTCCACTCGTGGTGCCCGCCAGAGGCTGCTTTCGTCGCCGCTGATGAATTCGGCATTATCCTGCAACCGGAACTACCCTTTTGGGGCGACTTCAACGAAAAAGACACGGTGCTTATGCAGTTCCTTCATAAAGAGGGCGAGAACATCCTGCGCACCTATGGTCATCATCCCTCCTTCCGGATGTTCGCCCTGGGTAACGAACTCTGGGGCAGCATTGACAAAATGGCCGAATTCATCGAGGATTTCCGCAAGATAGCCTCTGATAAGGTCTACACTTTCGGTTCGAACTACTATCTCGGCTATCAGGGGGTGAAGAAGGGCATGGACTACTTCACGACCTGCCGTGTAGGTGGTGAGGGCTGGGGTAACTACAATACCCATACCCGAGGCTCGTTCTCTTTCGCAGATGCAGCCGAAGGTGGCATGATCAACCACTTCTATCCCAACACGATGATGAACTTCGAGGAAGGCTGTAAGCTGGCCTTCCCGGAAGGCAGTCTTTGGACGAAAGCTGTTCCTGTCATATCTCACGAGACTGCACAGTTCCAGACCTATCCTGACTACGATGAAATCAAGAAGTACACGGGCGTACTCTATCCTTATAATATGGAAGTGTTCCGTGATCGTTTGGAGAAGGCAGGTATGCTGGATCAGGCAAAGGATTTCCATACCGCCAGTGGCCTGTGGTCATTACAACTCTACAAGCAGGACATTGAGATGGACCTCCGTACGAAGAACATGGCTGGTTTCCAGCTTCTCGACTTGCAAGACTATCCAGGACAGGGTTCTGCATACGTCGGTATCCTTGATGCCTTCATGGATCCGAAGGGGCTCTGCACAGAGAGGGAGTGGCGCCAGTGGTGCGCTCCTGTGGTACCGCTGTTGGTGGCAGACCGTTATTGCTTCACCATCGAGGACGGCATCCATGCCTGGATTCAGGTTGCCAACTATAGCGGTGAGTCGCTCAACGGTAAGACCCTCCGCTGGGAACTATCAGGAATGAGTGTCATCAGTTCAGGCGAGATGAAGTTGCCCTCTACTGAAGGGCTCTTCACTGCTGGGGAAATCAAGATCGACCTCAGCAGTCTCGACAAACCCACTCAGTTGCAACTCTCGCTCTGCATCGATGATACGGAATTCTATGGTGTGCCTTATCACAACACTTACGACCTCTGGGCTTATCCCGCCTGGACAGACCTGAGCAAACTCGAAAGCAAGTTGATGGTGACGAACGAACTGGATGAGAGAGCCGTTGCCCAGTTGGAGAAGGGTAAGAGTGTGCTGTTGATGCCTGAGGCTTCGGAACTGACGGTGGGCGGACTCTTCCAGACAGACTATTGGAACTATCGTATGTTCAAGACCATCTCAGAGAACAACAAGAAGACGGTCTCTCCAGGTACCCTGGGTATCCTCTGTGATCCAGAGCATCCCATCTTCCGTGGTTTCCCCACACAGATGCATACCAACTGGCAGTGGTTCCCCGTCATTAAGGCAAGCCATCCCATGATGCTCGACAATACAGGTAAGGACTATCGGCCTATTGTGCAAGTGATCGACAATATCGAACGCAACCACAAACTCGGACTCATCTTCGAGTTCCAAGTGGGCAACGGCAAACTGCTCGTCTGCATGGCCGATCTCGATCATGCCGCTTCCTACCCCGAGGGACGTGCTTTCTATCGCAGTGTATTGGAGTATATGGTATCCCCGGATTTTGCCCCCAAGACGAAGATCACTGTTGAGGACTTCCAGTGTCTGATGACGACCCCCGTTGTCGAGGGGAGAATCGGCGAACTGAACAATATCTCACCTTATTAAAAGGTAAAAAGGTAAAAAGGAAAAAAGTAAAAAGGTAAAAAGGTGAATTATGAAGACATTTGAAGAATTAGGTGTCAGCGGAGCGATCCGCAAGGCGATTGAGGAGTTAGGATTTGTGCAGCCGATGCCTGTGCAGGAAGAGGTGATCCCCTATCTGATTTCCCCAGAGGGAAGGGATGTAATCGCCTTGGCACAAACTGGAACGGGTAAGACTGCAGCCTTTGGTATTCCATTGCTGGAAAGAATCGACACTTCACGCAGAGTGCCTCAGGCCCTGGTGCTTTCACCTACCAGGGAACTGTGTCTGCAGATTACGGACGATATCCGCGACTTCTCCAAATATATGGATGGTGTGCATGTGGAGGCCGTCTATGGTGGCGCGTCGATAGAACCGCAGATGCGTTCACTCAAGAAGGGTGTTCAGATTATCGTGGCCACACCAGGTCGTCTGATAGACCTGAAGAACCGTGGCGTAGCCGATCTGAGTCAGGTGACGAACATTGTGCTCGATGAGGCCGATGAGATGCTGAATATGGGCTTCTCAGATAGTATCAACGAAATATTTGAGTCACTACCCGAGGAGCACGATACGCTGATGTTCTCGGCTACGATGAGCCGTGAAGTGGAGCGGATTGCCAAGAAATACCTGCATGACTATAAGGAGATCGTCGTGGGTAGCCGCAACGAGGGGGCAGAGAATGTGAACCACATCTATTATCTGGTAAACGCCAAGGATAAGTACCTCGCCCTGAAGCGCATCGTAGACTATTACCCCCGTATCTTCGCCATCATCTTCTGCCGTACGAAGATCGAGACACAGGAGATTGCCGATAAACTCATCCGTGACGGCTATAATGCCGAGTCGCTGCATGGTGATCTCTCCCAACAGCAGCGAGACCTGACGATGCAGAAGTTCCGTAACCATCTGACGCAGTTGTTGGTGGCGACGGATGTAGCAGCCCGAGGACTGGATGTTGATGACCTGACGCATGTTATCAACTTCGGACTGCCTGACGACATTGAGAACTACACGCACCGAAGTGGTCGTACAGGTCGTGCCGGCAAGAAAGGTACGAGTATCTCTATAGTCCACAGCCGTGAGAAGCATAAGATCCGTAACATCGAGAAGGAGATCGGCAAAGAATTCGTGAAGGCTGAGATTCCGACGGCAGAGGAGATCTGTAAGAAACAGCTGTATAAGGTGATGGACCAGATTGTGAAGACCGACGTCGATGACGAGGAGATTGCTCCTTTTATGAAGGACATCAACCGTTACTTTGAGTATGTCGACAAGGAGGAACTGATCAAGAAAATTGTCTCTTTGGAGTTTGGTAAGTTCCTTGCTTATTATGCTGAGGCGCCGGAGATTGAGGCCGTCGTGCCAGACAAGAAGGAGAAGAAACCCCAGAACGACAGACAAAAACTGCAGAACAAGGCACAGAAAGGTTATCGCCGACTATTTATCAACCTTGGCAAGCGCGACGGATTCTATCCTGGTGAACTGATGCAGACGCTGAACCGTTTCGTGGGAGGTCGTCAGGAGGTGGGACATATCGACCTACTCGACACCATCTCCTACTTCGAGGTACCTGAGAAGGATGCGAAGAAAGTGATGATCCAGCTGACGGGTATCCGCTATAAGGGCCGTACGGTGCGTTGTAATGATGCGGATAAGCAAGAGGTGAGCGATGCTCGCATCAGCTCACCCGAGCGTAAGCATCGTCGACCGAAGGTCAATGACTCTGAGGATAAGGCAGCAGCCAATAACCAGAGTCAGAGAGATGCTTGGACGAAGCCTGCGAAAGGTGGCAAAAAGAAAAGCCAGCCCAGACATCAGAAGAAAGACGATTGGCTTTCCTTGATGGATGAGGGCTGGGCGATGCGTAAACCTCGCAAGAAGAAATAGGATTCTTTAGCGAACTACTTCTGTAAATTCCGGTTTGGCACCTTCGGCCTTTCCTACGGTGACGTAGATGGTAGAGGTAGCCTCCTTGCCGTCGAAACCACGACTCTTCACGATGAACTTATAGTCATCGCTGTCGTCTGTCGTACGTTTGCCAACGGTCTGTGGTGTGCCGAGGGGGAACTGGTAAGATGAGCAGGCTGCATCGAAGATGGCCTTGTCGGCCTCTGTCACAGGCTGCTGGGCAGAGTACTCTGGCAGCAGACTGACCGTTCCCTGCTTATAGGTGTTCTCTATCAGGAAGCGGTTGAGTTCCTTCTCTGCAGCGGCTACTCTGGCAGCACGCACACCATAACCATTCATAATTGTAGCTTTGGGGAGCGCCTGCTTGAGGGCCTCCGTTGAAGTGTTCAGTCCGCCGCTGCCGAATGTGCAGAAGGGTACGATGGTCTTGCCGGCGAAGTCCTGTTCTTTGAGGAGTGAGGCAATAGGTGATGCGTAGACACCACCCCAGATGGGATAGCCAAGGAAGATCACGTCGTAGTCGGCCACGTTCGTCTTCAGGGGTTTCAAAGCGGGTGTCTCTCCTTTTTCCCGCTCCTGCTGATTACGCTGCATGGTCTCCTGGAAATTGCCTGAATAGGGATTGACGCACTCGATAGCCTCGATGTCGGCATCGAGTTGTTTCTGTAACTCTTCTGCGACGGCCTTCGTCGAACCGGACTCTGAGAAGTAAAGCACGAGTTTCTTCTGTGCGAAACCTGCGGTCATGCATGTCATCATTGCCATTGATAATAATAGTTTCTTCATAAGTTAATGTTTTATGGGGTTATTCATCATATTTCTTTATTTCGTTTGCAAAGATACGAATTATTTATTAACTTTGCAAGCAATTATGAAGATATGTGTGTTTTGTTCTGCGAATCAGCAGATTGACCCTGATTTCTTCACGATGACGGAGGAGTTGGGCAGATGGGCTGCCGAAAACGGCCATTCCATCGTATATGGTGGTGTGAACCAGGGGCTAATGGAGTCTCTCGGCAAGGCCACAAAGGAAGCTGGTGGAAGGACCATCGGCATCATCCCGATGATCGTCGAGAAGTCGGGAAGGACGAGCGACTATGTTGAAATCGAGATTCCTTGCGATAACCTCAGCGACCGTAAACAACTGATGATGGATCAGAGCGATGTGTTCATCGCCCTGCCTGGTGGTCTTGGGACGATTGATGAGATCTTTACGGTAGTCGCCTCGGCTACCATCGGCTATCATCAGAAGACTGTCATTCTCTATAATATGAAAGGTTTCTGGAACTCTCTGATTGCCCTGCTCGACGACTTGCAGGCCAAGGAGATGATCCGAGGGAACTGGCAGGACTATATAAAAACAGCCGATTCCATCGAGGAAATCGACCGTTTATTACAAGTCTGATACGTATTATCGTCTTTCAAATGATTATTCGCTGGCCATCTCGTTCAGCGCCGTTTCCAGCTGTTGCTGTTTTTGGACAGCAAACTCCTGGTCGATGCTGTTGTGGATACTCTTGCAGACATTGGCCGAGAACTGTTGGGCGAGGCCGATGAGACCGTCCCACTGCTCTGCCTTCAGTCCTGTCTCGAGCATCTCACGGGTGATACCGTATTTAATGAGGCCATAGACGAAGCCGGCGTTGAAATTGTCGCCTGCGCCGATGGTGCTGACGGTCTCCATTTGAGTGGCAGGATACTGACGGGCAAAGCCGCTTGTGCCCCTCACCTCTACAGGTTCTGAACCCTGAGTGTAGATGAAGTTCTTGCAGTAGAAAGAGATCTGAGCCTTATAGACCGTCTCGGCATCGTGCTTGTTGAACATCACCTCAAAGTCCTCCTGACTGCCTCTGACGATGTCGGCATACTCTAAGTTCTCTAAGATATTGGCGTTCAGCTTCATTACCTCGTTCTGATGCGAGGCACGGAAGTTTACGTCGTAGTAGAGGATGGCCCCCTTGTCGCGGGCATACTCCAGGAAGCCCTGCACCTGTGGACGAATCACGGGATTGACGGCATAGTAGGAGCCGAACATCACGATGTCGTCTGTCTGTATCTCTGGGAACACGAAGTCCAGACGGTCGTGGGGGTGGTCCTTATAGAAGATGTACTCCGCATCGTTCTGCTCGTTCAGGAACGCCAGCGATACGGGTGACTTGGATTCAGGATATACATTGATGCTGCTGGCATCGACGTGGTTCTCCTCGAGGAAACTGATGATACGACGCCCCACACGGTCGTCGCCAGTCTCACTGATGAAGCCGCACTTCACGCCAGCCCGCCCTAAGGATATGATGCCGTTGAACACAGAACCGCCAGGTACAGCCCCGATAGGTTCGTCGTTCTTGAAGATGATGTCGAGAATGGTCTCGCCTATTCCTATTACTTTTCTCATTTCGTTTTAGTTTTACGGATGCAAAGGTACGAAAATAAACGCAAAAAACACAGATTACACTGAAAAAATTTAAGGCCCAACGGGCATAGCACCATTCTGAGTGCAGACGAGGTATGCGGATTTTTGCAAATGATATGAGTATTCTGCTCGTTTAATGTTTTTTAAAGAGCGGGATGCTCATAGTCGTTGGTTTCTTCCTATCTTTGCAACAGATTCTGACAACTACAATCGAATTATAAACAATTTTAAGCGAAATGAGAAAAACTACTCTTTTACTACTGTCTGTATGCGGATTCATCTCTGCCTTTGCCCAGACAGCAACCAAGATGGAAGCCGAAAGTGCGACCTACGAGAATTGCAAACTCATCGAAGATGGGAAGTATTCAGAAGGCAAAGCCCTCGAACTCACGGAGAGCAATGCCAAAATCACCTTTACCTATACAGTTGCTGCAAGCGGCAAGTACAACATCACCGTAGGATATGACGGACTCTATGGCGACAAGGTGGTGAACCTGTCAGTCAATGGTAATGCTTCTACCTTCAACACACCAGTGAAAGGACCAGGCGAGGCCGTTGTGGGACCCTACCTCATGAATCAGGGCGACAATACGATCGAGATCACACCCAACTGGACCTGGTTTCGCATCGACTACATTACCATCGCCAACAGCGAGAGTGCCATACAGTTTGATATCGCCCAGGCTCCTGTCGATGCCAATGCCAACGATGCCGCCAAGACCGTCTATACGTTCCTCTACGACAACTTCGGCAAGAAGACCATCTCTGGCGTCATGACTGGCGACATGGAGAAAGCCAATGGCGACGTCACCCAGCATGCCGATGTGCAGGCCGTCTATCAGGCCTCAGGCAAGTATCCCGCTCTCGTAGGCTTCGACTTTATGAATGCCACGGGCCTCAACGAGTCTGATGCTTGGTACAAGGAATATACCGATAAGGGCATGGCCCTCGCCAAAGATCTCTTCCGTCGTGGTGGACTGCCCGCCTTCACTTGGCACTGGCGCGATCCGAGTCGTAAGACGGGTGAGTTCTACAGTAATAATCAGGTCACCACACCATGCACCGTGAAGATCTCTGAGGCCATGAATGCCGATGGCTCGTGGAACACCTCGTCAGAGCTGTATAAGAACATCGTCAAGGACATCCATACCGTCGCCGACTACTTCCTTGATCTGCAGAACGAAGGTATGGCCTGCATCTTCCGTCCGCTTCATGAGGCCAGCGGTGGCTGGTTCTGGTGGGGAACAGACGGTGGTGCCAACTACGCCAAACTCTATCAACTGATCGTCAGCGAGATGGTCAATGTGAAGGGTGTCCACAATGTCATCTGGGTCTGGAACCCCTGTAAGGTCGACGATGCCGACTGGAATCCTGGCGAGACTTATTACGATGTCGTCTCCATCGACATCTATAACAACGACTTCGACTACTCCAGCAACTATCCCGCCTTCGACCAACTCAAGACCCTCACCGCAGGTAAGAAACTCATCGCCCTGTCTGAGAACGGTCCCATCCCCGACATCGACAAGGAGTTTGCAGAAGATGCCGTCTGGTCGTGGTGGATGCCTTGGTATCAGACGTGGAATGGCAACTTCGTCGACAAGACCAGCAAGGAAGAGTGGACCAAGTGCATGAGCGATGATCGCGTCATCACCCTCGTGGACCGCTCCGCTGGCTGGGGTACTTCCACCGCCATCCAAGAACTCTTAATTCTCAATTCTCAACTTTCAACTCTCAATGGTGCCATCTACGACCTCCAAGGCCGTCGCCTCTCAGAGATTCCCTCTAAGGGCCTCTACATCCAGAACGGCAAGAAGAAAGTTGCGAAATAGACAGAGAAGAACCGCCTTCTAAAGGAGTAAAGGATGCCTTCTAACACTGTTGGAGATGCCTGTTATACCCCCTAAACAGGCATCCCTTACTCTGTTAACAGGCATCCCTTACACTCGTGCAAGGCATCTCCACGACCCTTAAGTATATATAGTTACAAACGCACCCCCGATTTTGCCATGTCTGGATAGCAAAATAGACACGATTTAATGATTTTATTACGTGTTCTTTATTTTTTACCTCATCCCTCACATTTTCTTCCGAAACCCCTTTGTACAAAGGGGAAAGAGCATGTGAGGGATGCTGAGAATCCCTCACATAACCCTCACATATCTCTCACATCAACACTCCCATTGTGCCTTCTTTAGGATCTGCCCCTCGCGTACCTTAATATTAATTACTCAAGTTTCGTATTTGGCTTTAACCACTTAACTACTGGTTACTTAACTACTTCAGAAATGTGAGGGGTCATGTGAAGGATGACGTGAGGGATATGTGAGGGATCATGTGAGAGATGAATCTCTCAAAACCCCTTTAAATAAAGGATTTTTGCTCAAGAATGTGAGGGGTGACGGGAAAAACGTTTATGCCTCGTAATTTCTGAGCTACTTGATCCTCTTGCCGAAGATCTCGCAGAGTAAATACTTCTCACCGTTATCTTTAATCCTGACGTTTTCCCAATGGAAACTGTCGGCAGTGATGTCGGAGAAGATCCAGAAGGCGTTTTCCTCGGAGAGAACCTTACCAACGAGCTTGTCGCCCTGTTTGGTGAAGCACAGCCTTTTCATGGCGTGGTCGCAGGTATAGACGACATCGTAGCATCGCTCTGTCTTGTTGAACATCCTGAACGACGAGCCGTATTCGCCATCAGGCTGAGGCTCGGTCTCCTTCGTGGCTCGCGACGGGAAGATGAAAATGTCCTGTACGCCTGTGCCTTCCAGAATCCTTCGGAAAAGCCACTCTCCCTTGACATGACGATGGCGGCCTTCTTCGGGCTCGTCGTAATAGTCGCAGTCCCAGTCTCCTAAAAGCGGTGCAAACCAGTCGTATTCATCAGGTATCCTGTCGGTCTTACCGCTCAATAATGCTTCATTAAAACTATTCCACAGATTATTGACCACACGTTCACGCTGGGCAGAGACCTTACTGCGATGATATAGCCAGAAGAGCACCATCGCCAATACTAACAGTGCGACGAGTACGAAAGCCATCAGGGTGATGGTGCGCTGGGTGGCGAGCTGTTGCAGATAACCGCTGGACTGTATCTGAAGCTTCTCCAGGTTCAGGGCCTGGCGCATCACCTCGTCGCTCTCGAGGAAAAGCACCTCGGCATTCTCTGGGGTGACGAGGGCAGAGGTGAGCATGATCTCCTTCTCGTAGGGTTTGCCGTCGAGGATATCCAAGGCTAACTGTAGCAACTGGTCGCCACGGGTAGGATAGATGTAGGAGGCATCGAGCAGTGAGTCTCGTACCTGACGGATACCGCCTGTCTCGCCAGGCAGACCGTCGATGCCACAGAAAAGAGGAAGGTCAGAGGTGCTCATCTTTTCATGGAAAGCCTTACGGGCACCGATGGAAGAGCGGTCATTATGGCCAAACACGAGGTCGATGGATCTTAAATCTCCCTCATAGTCTTTAACTGCTTGATAGGCTGTCGACTCCGTCCAGTCTCCTTGAAGCGTAGCCACCACTTCCACATCCGTATTCTTCAGGGCATTCATGAATCCATTGTGACGTTCCTCTGCTGGCGACGAACCTTCCAGTCCCAATATCTCCATCACGCGCCCCTTCCCATTGAGTCGCGATACAATATATTTGCCCATCTGACGCCCCATCTCGTAGTTGTCGGCACTGACGAAGGCCGTGTATTTCCGGGAGTCGGTTTTCCTCTCGAACACGATGACGGGGATGCCTTTGTCGTAGGCACGGTCGATGGCAGGCGATACGGATGAGAGTTGGTTAGGAGCCACGATTAACAGGTTGATACCATTATCAACAAGATCGTCAATCTGTTGGCTTTGCAGTTTGGAATCATCGTGGGCCGTAGCAAAGCGCAGTTCCACACCTTCGTGGAAGTTGGCTTCCATCCGCATCTCGGAGTTCTGCCAGTTGCGCCAGATATCCTCGGAGCACTGTGACACACCGATGATATAGTCGGCTTTCTTCTCGGAACAGGAGGCCAGCATGAGCCCTATTGCCATAAGCAGGCATTGGGCGATAATCTTTCCTTTCATAGGCTGATAAGTCTAATATACGCCACAAAGATACACCTTTTTTCTGATAATCAGCACAAAAGCACTCCTTTTTTTATGTTTCTTTTGGGAAAAGCCAAATTATTCGTACCTTTGCCGAGCAAATGACGAAGTATAATACCTATAAACTCGACAACGGACTGCGGATCATCCATCTGCCATCGGCATCGCAGGTGGTGTGGTGCGGCTATGACCTGGCGGTAGGAAGTCGCAAAGAACAGCCTGGTGAGGAGGGGCTGGCACATTTCTGTGAGCACATGACGTTCAAAGGAACGGAGCGTCGCAGTGCCCTTCAGGTTATCAATGCCCTGGAGAGCGTGGGCGGTGAGTTGAATGCCTTCACCAACAAGGAGGATACCGTGTTCTATGCAGCTGTGACGAAAGAGCACTTTACCAAGGCGTTTAATCTACTGACGGACATCGTTTTCCACAGTCAGTATCCCCAGCAGGAGATCGACAAGGAGGTGGAGGTGATCTGCGACGAGATAGAGAGTTATAATGATTCGCCTGCAGAGCTGATCTACGACGAGTTTGAGAACCTCGTCTTCAAGGGGCATCCTCTTGGGCATAACATCCTCGGCACGGCAGACAGTGTGCGCTCTTTCACGACGGCCGATGCCCTGCGCTTCGCACGTCGTCACTACCGTCCTGAGAATGCTGTGTTCTTTGTGTATGGGGACATTGACTTTAAACGGCTCTGTAAGGAAATGAGAAATGAGGAATTAGGAATGAGAAATGATGATTACCTGTCAAACTCAGACTCTGCCTATAGAAGTAATCAACATTCCTCATCTCTCATTTCTCATTCCTCATTAAACAAAACTATCACCCTCGACCGCAACACCCACCAGGCTCATGTGATGATCGGTGCCAAGGCCTATCGTTTCGACAATCCGAGACGCATGACGCTATACCTATTAAATAATATAATAGGTGGGCCAGGTATGAACGCCCGTCTGAACCTCTCACTGAGAGAGCGCCATGGACTGGTCTATACGGTGGAGAGTTCGATGGCTGCCTATTCCGATGCTGGCGTGTGGAGTGCTTACTTCGGATGCGACCATCATGACGTGAATCGTTGTCTGCGACTGGTGCGAAGAGAGCTGGACCGTATGATGTTCCGTCCGCTCTCTGCCTCACAGCTCTCTGCTGCCAAGCGCCAGCTGAAGGGCCAGTTAGCCATTGCCTGCGACAACCGTGAGCAGTTTGCCCTCGACTTCGGTAGGAACTATCTGCACCATGGCAACGAGCGTAACCTCGATGTGCTCTTCAGAAAGATCGACGCTGTGACGGCTGAGGACATACAAAAAGTGGCAGGAGAACTGTTCCCTGCCGACAATCTGACAATACTGATTATCAGGTAATAGTCCGTCAGGCGTACATCCTAAGATACTGACGGATGGCCTTGCGGGCCAGACCAAGACGGTTCTCTACAGACTTGTAGCCTTCGCCCAGTTGTTGGGAGATCTCGCTGACCTTCATGTCGCCAAAGACATGAAGGCGATAGACCTCACGGCAGTTCTCTGGCAGACGGGCCAGACCGCGTTCCAGACGTTCGGTGATCTCATGTACGGAGAAGACGGACTCATCAATCCTCGTTCCTCCTTCCTCGTTCCTCGAAATATGATGTTCGTACTCCTCGTGGTGGAAACGTCGACGGTAGTAGCTTGTGATGAGGTTTCGTGCGATGGTATACACCAGTGCCGGCATCGTAACCTCGGAGATCATCTTGTTTGTCGTCAGCAACTTGAGGAAGACATCCTGAACGATGTCTTCCGCCAAGTCACTATCGCCGAGACGACTGCTGACGTATGCCAGCAGTTCGTCGCGGTGAGCAATGTAATAGTTGATTAAAAGTTCTTGCTTTGCTTGTTGCCTGATGTTGAGAGAATGCTCACTCATTCACAACCTTTTTGATGGTTCCATCCTCGTTGTAGAACAGGCGCTGTACTTTCAGTGAGCGCAGATGGGTGATATCATTGGAGGGTACACAATCATGATAGAACAGGAACCACTCGCCCTTGTACTGCACGATGCTGTGGTGCGTGGTCCAACCCACAACGGGATCGAGGAGCACACCCTGATAGGTGAACGGGCCGTAGGGGTTGTCACCAATAGCATAGCAGAGGAAGTGGCTGTCGCCAGTGGAGTAGCTGAAATAGTACTTGCCGTTGTACTTGTGCATCCACGATGCCTCGAAGAAACGGTGGGGATCACCTGCCTTCAGGGGCTGACCGTCCTTGTCGATGACGATCACATCGCGGGGAGCCTCGGCAAACTGCATCACATCGTCGCTCAGACGAACCACGCTGCTGGGCAGGGCAGGCACATCGGCAGGTGCGAAGAGCTGTGTCTTCTTGTCAGCGGCAGGACCAAGGTCGATGCCAGACTTCAGAAGCTGCTTGGGTGACTTGTACCACTGGAGCTGTCCACCCCAGAGACCGCCGAAGTAGCAGTAGATCTGTCCGTCGTCGTCCTTGAACACGCAGGGGTCGATGGAGTAGGAACCGCGCATGGGGTGCTCCTGGGGAATAAACGGACCCTCGGGCTTGTCGGCTACGGCCACACCAAGGTGGAACACGCCGTTGTAGTCCTTGGCAGAGAAGATGAGGAAGTACTTGCCGTCCTTCTCGACGACATCGTTGTCCCACATCTGCTTCTCAGCCCAGGCCACCTGCTCTACATCGAGGATCTTACCGTAGTCGGTCACCTCACCATTCTCCACATCTTCCATGGAGATCACGTGGTAGTCCTTCATCTGGAAGTGTCCGCCGTCGTCGTCGAAGGCAGCGCCAGCCTCCCAGTCGTGGGAAGGATAGACGAAGAGTTTACCGTTAAACACATTGGCAGAAGGATCTGCATAATAGTCACTGGGATAAAGATAACGTGGTTTCATATTTCTTTCTTTTTAATTAATACTATTCTGTTGATTCTGTTCATTCAGTTTCTCCCTCAGCCGTCGACGTCCTGACAACTCCTCCTGCATGGTCTCGTTGTACTCTTTGCTGATGGGGTAGAAGTAGAGGGCCACCACGCCAATGCCGAAGAGGATGGCAGGCACGATGCTCGATACAATACGGATACCCTCCATTGCCGTCTCGTTCTGGTAGGCCTCACCACCAGAGACGTAGCCGAACATGCTGATGATCATGCCGGCGATGGCACCTCCCAATCCCAGTCCTACCTTCAGGGCCAAGGTGATTCCTGAGAAGCAGAAGCCCGTAGCACGACGGTAGTTCTCGTATTCGATATGGTCGGCTACATCACCAATCATCGCCCACAACAGCGGTACCGTCGGGGCATAGGCCAACGACTTCAGGATGTTCAGGACGAAGATCAGACTCACGTCCGTCGGCGAAGGGATATAGAAGAGGGCAGTGAAGAAGGCGGTCAGCGAGAGACAGATCATAAACACCTTCTTCTTGCCGTATTTATTAGCTAAGTATCTGGAGAGACAGATGACACCGGCAAACTGAACGATGGCTGTTGTCATGTTGAAGATAGAGAAGCCAACGGAATAAGCCTCGTCCTGATCGATGTGCAGGCCGAAGAAGCCCAGGAAGTCCTGAAGCGACTTATGATCGATGTTATACTGGAAGTAGAAGTTCATGGCCGATCCCCACATGGCCAGTGTGATGAAGATGGCGAAGGTAAGCAGGGCCATCGAGTTCCATGATACGTCAGACAGTGTAATCTTGACATCCTCCTTCATATTGGTATCCTGTATGAGAGGCGGTTGGATGCGCTCTTTTGAAACCATGAAGGTGATGACGAACAGCACCACAGCGATACAGGCGAAGAGTCCGATGGTGCAGACCCAGCCGTGTTGCTGGTCCCCCTTGCCAAAGGTGTCTACCAGAGGCAGCGTCAGTCCCTGTACGACAAACTGTGCAATGGTGACGGCAATGAAGCGGATGGTTGTGATGCTCGTGCGTTCCTTGATGTCGCTGGTCATCACACCACCTAACGACGTATAAGGGATGTTGTTGAAGGAGTAGGCCGTCATCATCAGTACGTTGGAGATGGTGGCATAGACGGCTACCATCGACTTCTCCTGAATGCCGGGGTTGTAGAAAGCCAGTACGTAGAAGAGACAGAACGGGATAATCGTCCACAAGACCCATGGACGGAACTTTCCCCAACGTGTCCTGGTACGATCGGCGAGGATGCCTACCGTCGGATCGACGATGATGGCAGAGAGACTGCCGACCATCAGGATGCTGCCTGCCACTGCACCATCCAGTCCGAAGACGTCTGTATAGAACTTCAGCTGGAAAATGACCATCATCTGGAACACCAGATTGGCAGCGGCGTCTCCTAACGAGTAGCCGAATTTCTCCCCGAGCGATACTTTTTGTGAAGCATAATCCTTCATCGTTCTGCTTTCTATTTCAATCTTATTATGATTTTGTTTGCAAAGTTAAGCAAAAAAACGTCA
>Ga0310786_10003315_pt1 | contig 23502 bp, 12 predicted proteins | sample AusTroGonzalo_MG_FD_203881 | JGI IMG/M metagenome (GOLD analysis project Ga0310786, IMG submission 203881) | Bovine rumen microbial communities from tropical cattle in Woodstock, Queensland, Australia - Gonzalo_03 (v2) (version 2) | ecosystem: Host-associated > Mammals > Digestive system >...
TCGCCCGTGGCTTTGCCTTGCCGGAAGCCGTCAGGCGCGCCAAGGACTACATAACCCTCGCCCTCCAGCATGACCCCTGCCTGGGGCATGGCAACGGGCCACTCAACCACCAGCAGCCAGTCGCAGACTGAGGCGACGCACAACAGGAGCACAACATGGCAACGAAAGATTCAGGAAAGAAGGAACTGGAGATTTTGCTGGACGGCATGGAATTGTCCACGGCATTTTTCGGAACAGGCTCTTGCCAGCGGATAGTCACTGTGGAACTCGTCTGGCCGAGGCTGCAAGTTGCTTCCAAAAGCGCGGTGAAACTTTACTCCTTTGACAAGGGCAAGGCGAAAATTGCCTCTTTGCCCTGGGTCAAGCGTGTCCTGTTCAAGGAGGGCGTCGAGCGGAGATTCGGCATCGTGGTACGCGTCTCGGAGACCGTCACGGCGACGGCGGTGCGCAAGTTTTTCCGCAATATGGCGGGAAGCCTTCTGGGCATCGCCGGAGACTTCGCCGAGGACGCCATCCCGAGCAAATACGTCGGGGATGCCGTGGCCGCGCCTTTCGACTACGCCAAAAAGGAACTGAAAGCCTCCGTCGAGGCAGAAATCGTGGCCGAGGGCAACCTCGACCTTCTGGCTTCTGATTTGACGGCCTCGCAAAGCACCATAGAGATTCCCCTGGCCTTGACTAAAAACCTCTACACGACCACCAAAGGCCATGGCCCGCATAATTCCGGTCAAAAACGGCAACTGAAAACTCCCGAAGGCACTGTGGTCGGCAAGGCCAGCCTGCAAATGCTGGTGCTGGAATAAGCATGGCCAAGGGAAGTCTTTTTGCACCAAAGTATCTGTATACAATCAAGGGAGACCATGATGAAAAACAATGCTGCCTTTGACGGCTATGCCCGCGCCAAATCGCATACCCTGTTCATGAATACCTCGCCCATCAAATGGACAAATGGTCTGCCACTGGGCAACGGCCAGTACGGCGGACTGTTTTTCCAGCCCGAGGAGACGGTGTTTGAGTATTCCTTCACCCGCCTGGACCTATGGAAGCGGCATCTCATCAGCAAAGGACGCCTGACGCTTGACCAGTTCAACAAACTGCTGGCCAAGGGGGAGGACGCCCTCATGACAGAGTTGAACAAGGAATTCACCAGCGACGCTTCGCGTCCCAGTTTCAAGCCTGGCGGCCGCCTTCAACTCGGCCTCGACTATTGGGAACTGCCACACGCCTCAACCTTGTTCGACAAGCGGATGCAGATGAATCTGGCACACGGCGAAGTCAGTGGCAGTTACGAATTGTCCAGCAAGGCGATGGCCTGGACTGCCCTGACTGCTGTCGATGACGACATCACGGCCATTCATCTGCAAGACACCTATCTGCATTATCTCTGCCGCTTCCCCTACACGCAGAGGCTGGAAATGTACCGCCTGGACGACCCCGATGCCCGCATCCTCGAAAGCGGTCTCACCGACGATGGCATTGGCTACATCATCTTCGATTTCCACGAGGAACTGAAGGCCATAACCGCCTTTGCCGTGGACGGCGCGGTTTTCCAGCCAGTCGCCGACTGCCTTCCCGGGCATGTCGCAGTGAAGATCTCCCTCAACTACGAGTATTCCGAACTGTCCATGCACCAGACCAGCCTGGCCGCCGGCGACGACCAGTACCACAACACGCCACCGCCCAAGTTGCAGTATGACATCTTCCACACGCTGATTGTCGATCCGGAAGGCAACCAGGAAACGCTCCTGGCCCGTGCGCGGAAGAAATTGCTCTCCGCCAAGGCCCAAGGCTTCGCCGCCTTGCAGAAGCGCAACCGCGCCTGGTGGAAATCCTTCTGGCAGAAGAGCGGAATCGCGCTGGAGAATCCCGCCCTGGAGGGCCTCTGGTATTGCAGTCTGTACGAGATTGCCGCTACCTCGCGCGGTCCGGTGGCTCCCGGCCTGTTCGGACTGTGGAACTCCGCCGCAACCGCCCCCTGGAACGGCGACTACCACGGCAACATCAATTTCGCCATGTATGCCTGGCCGCTCTTTGTCCTCAACCATCCCGAATTGTACGAATGTGTCTTCAAGACTCTAGAATCCTGGTTCCCCGCCATGCGTGAATACACGAAAAAGTATTTTGGCGTGGATGAACTCCGCTTCCCCCAGGCCACTGGCCCCGACGGCTACGAAATCTCCCGTAGCCACTACAGCACTATGCGTTGCTCCACCGGCTTCTACGCCGACCACTACATCAAACTGCACCAGTTCGACCCGAACCCGGAACGACTGCGCCGGGAAATCCTCCCCATCCTCGAATCCGCCGCCCGCTACTATTTCATCTACTGTCAGGACGACGGCAAGGGTAGCCTCTGGATTGGTCCCTCCTGGGCACCGGAGCAAGGCGTCTTCCCCGCCTGGAACACCGGCAACGACCTGGCCTTGTTCAAGGAACTCTTCCAGGCCGTCGTGGATTTCAACCGCGAACTCGGCACCTGGAGCGAAACCGCCGCTCAAGCCCAGGCCTTCCTGGACAAATTCCCGAAGTATCCCCAGGTTGACGGCGAGTTCATCGGCTCCGCCAGCGAAACTGGGCGGACCTTGCTCTGCCATCCCAGTTACCTGGCCAATGTCGTGCCCGCTGAGGACATCGACGCCGATTCGCCTCTGGCCGACGTTGCCCTGAAGACCATGCGCGAACACCTCGACCACACCTACCGCAAGAGTTTCCTCGGCAAGGTCGGCGTGGCCTGCGACCTGACTGGCGGCTGGCTCTTGGACATCGCCGTCAAACTGCGCGACGCCAATTTCGCCGAGTCTATGCTCCACGACATTCTCCTGCAAGATTTTGTCAAGTCCAACGGCATGTTCTGCTACATCGGCGGTGGAAGTTTCAAGTCCGTAGCCGAAAAGCGACGCAAATTCGAGGTGCCTGGCGCCCAGGCCCACGCCCTGCTGGGGCAGACAAGTTCCTTGCCTGGCCGCGACTCCACCATGAGCATGATTCAGAACAGCAGCGCCTTGCTCTATGGCGTGATGGAAGCCATGCTCCAGAGCCACGGCCACCAGTTGAAATTCTTCCCTGTGCCCCTGCCTTCATTGGGGCATTCCTGCTCCTTCCACCGGTTGAAGGCTGTCGGAGGACTTGCCGTCTCCGCCGCCAAAGACAAGCACGGCGTCAAATGGCTGCGCATTGAGGCTGGAGACTATCCCTGGACGGGCACTGTCCGTTTCTTCGACGATGCCACGCCCGTCGCCTTCGCCGGGACCCTGGAGCAGGTCGGCCCCGCCACCTACCGGCTTTCACTGAAGCCGCACGAGACCTTCGCCTGGAAACGCCCACGCGCTGTCCTGGGCGCTCCCGCCGTTCCCGCGCATAAGCCCGGCATCCGCTTCTACGGACGCGATTGCCCCGTCACCTACGGCGTGAAAAAGACTTATTTTGATAAGTAGTCGCAAGCCACCGCGCCACGCCCGGTCGGGCGGCGAGACCCGCCGGGCGGTAAAACCAAATCAGCACAAATATCGGGGAGAAAGAACATGGGGACATTCAAGACTTTTGCAGAGGCACAGGCGTATTTCAAGAACGACGGCTTTGCCTCGGCCAACGGCATTGTCCTGGAGGAACTCGATGACGACCATTCGCTCGTCAGCGTCGTCCTGACGGCCAATCACCGCAACGCCCGCGGCAGCGCCATGGGCGGCGCCATCTTCACCCTGGCCGATTTCGCCTTCGCCACGCTGTCCAATCACCTGCATCTCGGCACTGTCGCCCAGCAGATCAGCATCAACTACCTGGCCGAGGCCAAAGGCAACCGCCTGACGGCCAGAGGCACCTGCAAGAAAAACGGTCGCAGCACCTGCGTCATCAATGTCGAAGTCAAGGACGAGGCCGGGCGCGATATCGCCCAATTCGTTGGCACTGGTTTCAAATTGTAGCGGCAACCGTCAAAACTACGAACACCAATCTCCTTTTTCTAACGCAGAGACGCAGAGGCACAGAGTGTTTTCACAGTTTTTCCAACATGAGATTGCCATACGGTTTACGGATGCGCTGCAATAGCGCAGATTTCCATTGTTGCTGACACGGCAAAAACAAGAAATAGACGGTTCTCAGGATCTCCGCAAACTATAGGCAGTCATGGAAAAGAAACAACCGCTTACCTGCGCTTTGTGTTAAAAATGGGTTGAACAATCATTTTCATTTGAATCATCACCACAAACCCACGTATCCCATGAGCAACCTTTTCTCTGCAGAAATTTCCCGTTACGAGTACGAACTGACCCAGCGAGTCATTCCTTTCTGGGAAGAACATTGCGTGGACAGGGAATACGGAGGCTATTTCACAAGCCTGGATCGCGATGGCTCCGTCTACGACACGATGAAATACATGTGGATGCAGTGGCGCATCGTCTACATGTTCGCTTTGCTGGCCAGGACACCCTACCGCCAGGACAGTTTCCTGCCCATCGCCAGGCAGGGGTTTGATTTTCTGACTGTCCACGGCAAGGCCGAGGACGGAACCTACTATTTTGCCCTGAACCGCGAGGGAGTCCCCGCCATCGCCCCGTACAATATCTACTCCGACTGTTTCGCCGCCATGGGCGCCGCCGCGCTTTTCGCCGCCACAGGCGAGGACAAATTCCGCGCGGAGGCAGAATCGGCCATGCGCAGTTACATCCGCCGTCTCGACAATCCCAAGGGGCGCTGGGAGAAGTCTCTGGCGGGCAAACCCGCCTACCGTTCGCATGGCCATTATATGATGCTGGCCAACCTCGCATCCGTGATGCGGGAAATGCTCGGCTCCGACGAGTTCGAGCACGAGGCCGACAATGCCGTTGATCTCGTCGTCAACCATTTCTGGAAGCCCGAGAAGCGGATGCTGTTCGAGAACCTCAAGCCCGACCTGAGCCTCGACCTGGATTCCTGCGAAGGGCGTTTCCTGAATCCCGGCCATGGCCTGGAATCAATGTGGTTCGTCCTGCAATACGCGGAGCGCAAGAACTGCCCCGACCTCATCGCCCGGGCTGCCGACATCATCCGTGGCATCTTCGACTACGGTACGGACAGGCAGAACGGCGGGATTTTCTACTTCCTGGACGCCTGTGGCAAGCCGCATCTGGAACTTCAGTGGAACATGAAACTTTGGTGGCCGCACTGCGAAGCCCTCATCGCCACGCTCTATGCCTACCGTCTGACAGGCGACCAGTTCTTCCTCGACAAGTTCCGCGAAATCGATGCCTACGCCTGGTCGCATTTCCGCGACCCGGTATATCCGGAATGGTACGCCTACCTGAATATGTACGGCGAACCTACCCATCTGCTGAAAGGCGGCAAATGGAAAACCTTCTTCCATCTCCCCCGCGCCCTCTATCTATGCCTCGACCAGATGAAGAAAATCCGGTAGGCCGTGCCTGCCGTTGTTTGATTCCCCTCAACGATACAGGAGATTTCCCACATGAATTGCCGAGTCGGATGTGCTGAAAATATCATTGAGGTGCCTCTTTTCGCCGAACTCAATGGTTATGGACCATATTTGGGCAGGCGTAACCTCAGCGTCCGCGACCCGTTGTACGCCAGGGCGCTGACCGTCAACGACGGCCAGGCGCGCAATGTCATCATCGTCACGGATACCGTAACCATGGACGAGTTGGAGTGCCGCCGTCTGCGTGCCGAACTGGCGACGGAGTTTGTGATTGATCCCGAAGGCATCATGTTCATCGGTACGCATACCCATTCGGCACCCTGCATCAAGCCTCCTGCCGTGGTCGGCTATGGCGACCCTAATGCGGAATACTTGGAAAACTGGCGGCGAACTATCCGTCAGAGTGTCAAGGAGGCGCTGGCCAACGAGGAGCCAGTGCGGGCGTTTGCCGGCAAGGCCCCTATTCGCAAGCCGATAGGCGAAAGGCGCACAACCGCCGCCGACAAGCATACCGACCCCGAAATCCGCTGGGTGAAAATCGTCCGCGCGGATGGAACAGTCAAGGTCCTGCTCCATAACTACGCCATGCATGGCGTGGTTTTCGGTCCCACGCTTTTCGTTTCCGCCGACTGGATGGGCGACGCCAACCGGAAAATCAAGGAGCGCAAATTGGCCGATTTGGCCTTTTTCATGTACGGAACCGCTGGCGATGTCAACGTCATTTGGACGGGCGACGGCCAGAAGCGCGACGAAAACCTGGACTGGATTACCGAAAGCTATGTCAACGACCTAGAGGCTGACTTGGCCAACGGCGAGGAAATCTCATTGGCTCCTGTGTCCTGCCGCCTCAAGGCCACCGAATTGCCGACCGAAAAAGTCGACCCCGTGGAATACAGGGACTATGCCGAAAAAATCATCGCCAAAGTGCCCGACAGATATGCGCGCCACGCCGCGAATCAGGTCGAAAGTCTGCTTTTCTATGCCTTTGCCAGGCTGAATGAGATGGCAGTCCTGGCGGAGCGGGGACATGATTTCCGCGTTATCAGGGACTTGCAGGCGCTACGCATGGGCGACCTCGCCGTTTATGCCGTGCCCGGCGAGCCCTTCCTGGCCATGGGCGAAGAAATTCGCGAACGCTCGCCGTTCAAGTTTCCCTTGGCGGTCTCTGTTGCCAACGGCAGTGGAGGGTATTTCCCCACGCCGGAAATGTTCGAGCAGTATCCGTCATTCCTGTCCAGCGATGATTTGGGCGCCTTTGGCTTCTTCGAGGTCTGGTCGGGATTCTTTGCCTTGCGCGCCACATACAAGCCCAATATCGTCCCCTTCCTTATCGACAGCCTGCTCAACCTCCAGGTTTAACGGCGCGGAGGAAATGTGCCACCGAACCGCAGGGCGGCCTATGGCCGTCGCCGTGTTGCCCTGCCACAAACGATGCCACCGCCATGCCGGACGTGGTGCGCCTTCCTACGGGTACCTTGGCCGAGCAGACTCTCGGCCATCCCTGTTATCCCGCCGTCTCCCAAAAAGCCAACAATTTTCGGAAATCTTCTGGGGCGGCTGGCAGGAAAAGAACCGTATGGTATATTATTGTCGGGTAAAAGTTTCTTGCTTTGTTCTCTGCCTGGCAGTTTTTCAATTCTTCTGGGAACAAGGCAGTTATCATTTTTTGAATCATTGTCTGACGATGCTGGAATCTCTTTACATCCGCAATCTTGCGCTGGTGACGGAACTGGAGCTAGAGTTTTCGCGCGGACTGAACACGGTGACGGGCGAGACGGGCGCGGGCAAGTCCCTGATTCTAGGGGCCATTCAGCTGCTGGCCGGGGGCCGCGCCACCTCTGCCATGATCCGCAAGGGCAGCCGTAGCTGCGAAATCACAGGGACCTTCCATCTGACAGAGGAATACCCTGCGCTCCGCGACTGGTGCGAGAAATACTTGGCCGAGGCGGGCCTGGAGCCGATGGAAGACAACAAGCTTCTCATCCGGCGGGTCATCAGCGACAGCGGCAGCCGCGCCTTCGTCAACGGCAGCCAGACCACGGCTGCCATCCTGAAGGACCTGGGCGAACGGCTCGTGGATATCCATGGCCCCGCAGAAACCCAGACTCTCCTGCACAATACTAGGCAGCTGGAACTGCTCGACGGCTATGCCGGCGATCAGGCGGAACTCCAGGCTTGTTCCGGAACCTGGCGTGAACTCCAGCAGGTTCGTCGCCAGTTGCAGGAAATGCGCAGTGAAACTCTGAATCCCGAGGACATCGAACTGCTCAAATACCAGCTGAAGGAAATCGACGATGCGGAACTCCAGGAGAACGAGGAAGAAGAACTTGTCGCGCGGCACAAGATTCTCTCGCATGCGCGGCATCTTCTGGAGACGGCGCAGGCTGTCTGCAACGGCCTTCAGGACGGAGAGGATTCCGTCGTTGAGAAAATGGCCGCCGTGCTGCGTACCCTGCGGGAAATTGAGCAGATTGACCAGGAGAAAGGCGGCGAGTTCAGCGAGCGCTTGGAACTGCTGGAGGAAAATGTCGTCGACTTGAGCCGCGACATTGCCGACTACGCGGGCTCGCTGGACATCGACGAAGAGGCGCTTAGCCAGGTGGAAGAGCGTTTGGATCTGGTGCAGAAGCTGAAGCGGAAGTATGGACCCACGCTGAAGGACGTTTTGGAGACGGGCGAGAGATTGCGTCGCCGTCTGGAAGCTTTCGGCAACCGGCAGGGGGAGATGTCGGCGGCAGAGCAGCGGGAGCGGGAATTGCAAACTGCCTATCGGGAGGCCAGCAGAAAACTTTCGCAAAAGCGCAAGAAGGCGGCGGGGAAACTCGCGGCAGAAATCTGTGTCAAACTGAATGTCCTGGGTTTTAAGCAGGCGCGGCTGGAAGTCAATGTGACCGAGGCGGCGCAGCCGGGGGCGACCGGGCAGGACCACTGCGAGTTCTGCTTCGCGCCGAATCCCGGCGAAGACATTCATCCCCTGAAGCAGATTGCCAGCAGTGGCGAAATCGCCCGCGTGATGCTGGCCATCAAGACCGTGCTGTCTGACGTCGATGGCGTGCCCGTGCTCATTTTCGATGAAATCGACGCGAACATCGGTGGTCTGGTGGCCTCCGCCGTAGCCGGACAGCTACGCGACGTCGGCAGGCGTCACCAGCTTTTCTGCATTACGCACCTGCCAGTCATCGCAGCGGCAGGCAATCAGCATTTTCTCGTCGCCAAGGAGGTTCTTGACGGACGGACAAACACCTCCATGCGCTTGCTGGAAGGGGAGGACAGGACCAGCGAAATCACCAGAATGATGGGCGCACAAAGCAACGATACAGTTGCCCGCAAGCACGCCGCCGCCCTGCTCAAGCAACAAAAAGCCTAAAGGCCGCCCCCCGCAGAACGCGCGGCCTAAGGACATGGAGATGCGCAGGCTCTGCCCCCGCGCAGAACGCGTGGCCTAGAGACATGGAGATGCGCAGGCTCTGCCCTGCGCAAAAAAAATCGCGAGCTCCGTCTCGCGCAAAAAAAAGAAAAAAGCACATGAAACGCATTTTTAGCATAATCTTGTTCCTGGGTCTTATGGCCGGGCTGATGTTTGGCTGCAATACTGTTGGCCTTGACGATGAGCTCAAGGCCGCGCGGGAGGCAGCCTTCCATGGCGACTACGACCAGGCGATGCGACACACGGACTTGTGCCTGGGCATCGCGCCCAACAATGTTGACGCCTTGCTGTTGCACGGCTTCTGCCTGTATTCCTCGTCCTCGGCGGGGGCTCTCAGCAAGGCTAGTGCCCTGCGCTTCCTGGAAAAGGCGACGAAGCTGGCGCCGACCCGTCTGGACGCCTGGCTGTTCTACGGCTGGGCACTGTACAACAACGACATGAGCCACGAGGCCATCGAGCCTCTGGAGCGGGCGCTGTCTCTGGCGTCCGCAGACAGCAAGCACAAGGGCGACATCATGCTGATGCTCGGACGCTGCTGCGTGCACAACAATCTCCAGCAGAAGGCCATGAATTATCTGCAACCGCTGCGTGTCCGCAAGCCGTACAGCCAATGGCCGGAAATCTACAATTCCCTGGGGATGCTTTCGCTCCACCGAGGCCAGATTCAGGAGGCACTTGACAATTTCAGCAAAGCATACTCGCTGTCGCCCGACAATCCAGACTTGCTGCAGAACATCGCCGTGACCTTCGACCTCCACTTGCAGCGTCCCGACCATGCCAGGCGCTTCTACATCAAGACGCTTGCTGCCCTGGCCAAGTCGCCTGACCAGGCGCGGAAACTGCGCCTTCAGAACCGCCTGGCCCATCTGACTCCCAGGAAAAAATAAGCCGTGCCGTATATTCCCGATGACATCATTGAGACCATTCGGCTGCGGTCAAACCTGGTGGAGATCGCCTCAGGCTTCATGGAGCTGAAGAAGAACGGGAAGCGCCATGTCGGCTGCTGCCCTTTCCATCACGAGAAAACGCCGTCCTTCAGCATCGACGAGGAAAAACAGCTCTACTACTGCTTCGGCTGCAAGAAAAGCGGGAATCTTTTCCGCTTCGTCCAGGAAATCACCAACACCGATTTCGTGGGGGCGGTTCGCTGGCTGGCCAACCGGCTCAACATCCAGATTCCCGACACCTCAAATCCTGCCGACCGCAAACTGGCCGAGCAGCGCAAGCAGTTGCGCAACGATGGCTACCGACTACTAGCCGCCGCAGCCAACTGGTTCCGCTCCCGACTGGCCCGCCCAGAGGCGGAAATCGCCGTCAAATACATCCAAGAACGCGGACTCGACATGGCGACCGTGGACAAATTCGCCATCGGCTATGCTCCTGACACCTGGGACTCGTTCCGCCAATGGGCCAAGGAGCAGGGCTACAGCGACGAAATCCTCCTTAAGACGGGCATGGTCGTCCAGAAGGAGGACCAGCCGGACAGAATCTACGACCGCTTCCGCGGACGCCTGGTTTTCACCATCAAGGACGAACTCGACCGCGTTGTCGGTTTCAGTGCCCGCGCCCTGACCACCGACTTCCAGGGCGGCAAATACGTGAACAGCCCCGAAACCGATTTCTTCAAGAAAGGGGAGGTTCTCTACGGGCTCAATTTTGCCCAGAAGGCATTTGCCAAACACGGCTATGCCCTGATTTGCGAAGGCCAGATGGACGTGATAGCCTGCCACCGCGCCGGACAGGACAATGCTGTGGCCGCCCAGGGTACGGCTTTCACCGCTTCCCACGCTGCCCTCCTGAAACGCTCATGCTCTCGCGTACGCCTGGCCTTCGACGGCGACGAGGCGGGCCTGAAGGCCACCTACCGCACCATCCGCCTGCTCCACGAGGCGGGCCTCACCGTGGGAGTGACCATCCTGCCCGATGGCGAGGATCCCGACAGCGTCTTCCGTCGCGGCGGCCCAGAGGCTCTAGTACAGATGCTGACTCCCTGCGAGCCGGCCATGGACTTCATCTTCCGCAAGTCCTGCGAGAGCCACAATGTCCTGACCGCCGACGGCAAGAGCGCCATCTGCGCGGAAGTCCTGGAGTTCATTGCCTCGATAACCGACAATGTGGCGCGAGTGGCGCATTGCCAGGATCTGGCGCGGCGTCTGCATCTGCCGGAAGATCTGCTTCTCGGCAACCTGCGCAGCGTCCTGCGGAAGCAGCAGGAGGGCGAGGAAAGACGTCAGAGTTATCACCGTCCGGGGCCGGCGAGCGCCGGGGACTGGCCGGAACGGCGTCCAGGAGGGCCTCCTGCCTTTGTCCTGAACGAAGGCAGCGCCCAGGACAAGGAAAGCAAGTCCCTGCAAGCACTGCTGGAGCTGACGTTGAACTACCGTTTTCTCGCCGAAACCTTGCAGTCTGACGAGGAGCTGCTGAATTTGCTGCCTGACACGCCGCTTGCCCATGCTCTCACGCAGGTTCTGGCCTCGCTCGATGATGGCGAATGGGAACAGGCGGGGGACAGGCTGGCCGAGAGCGAGCTCAGTGCCGTTCCGCAAGTCACGCAGGTGCTGATGCAGCCGAGTTTCGCCTGCCTGAATCCGCAGGACGGGGAAAACAAGGACCAGCAGAACCAACGCGAAAACATGCTTCGCGAGGCCTACGAGGATTGCAAGCACTGCCTTCAGAGCCTAGCCATCGACAAGGAGCTTATGGCTCTCCAGGAACAGATGCAGCAGCACGGCGGCACCGATGACCCGGAAGTGCTGAAGCGGTACTTGGAATTGTCGCGGCTCAAGAAGAGCTTTCGCAAGATTTAGTACGAGAATTGCGTGGGGCAGAGCCCGCGCATCTCCATGTTTTCTTTAGCCCGCGCATCTTCTCCACACACATACAAAAAAAGAAGCACGAACAATGATCAAAATCTCACGTAGCATCATTTTGTTTGGCCTGTTCGGCAGCTTGTTGCTGTTCGGGGCGGGGGATAATCTAGGACAGCTGGTGAACAGCCCCTTCGTCAAGCAGTGTGTCATTTCCGTGCCCGCTAAGGGCGAAACGACCTATAACATCAATTTCACCACTTGCATGTCAGGGCAGATGACACTGACGGCTATCCCTAGTTCTATTCTGAAGGAATGGAAATTTCTGCAAGGCAACTCCGTTCTCAAACAAGGTAGCGTTAACAAAATTACACCTGTTTCTTTCAGTAACAACGTGACTGTGAACACCGCCTATACTTTTAGAGTGACCTGCACCAATTCTTCTAATACCATCCAGAATGTGATCCTCGACATGACCATTGTCGTGCCCGTGCCCACCGTCACCAGCAGCCTGGAGTTCACTAACGAGGGAGGCACCCAGGACATAACCATCACCGGCAATGCCTCCTGGACGGCGACTTCCGACAGTGCCTGGCTGACGCTCTCCGCCACCTCCGGAACTGCCGGCACGTCCCCTTCTGTTACCGCCACAGCCAATGAGAGCAATAACTCGCGAACGGGAACCATAACCCTCTACCTGAACGGAAACGCCGCCATGATACGCACCTGCACCGTCACCCAGACGGGGGAGCCATCCGCGCTGCTCCTTGATCCTGGGTCTTTCACGCTTGACGGCAACCATCATCAGGAAGTCGTGTTCATCGGTACCAATGCGGACTGGTCCCTCGTCGTCGACAGCGATTGGGTAACACCTGAAGTGACCCAGGGCAGCGGCGAATATTTCCTGCCCTTGAGCATAGCCGCCAATACCTCTGCCTCCGCGCGCACCGCCCGCCTGACCTTCTCCGCGCCCGATTGCGAGGATGCCTTCTGTACTATCAGGCAGGAAGGCGTGGAAGCCAACCTGACGCTCTCCGCAGCAACACTGTCCTGTTCGCCTGACAGCGGACAACAGTCCCTGGGCGTGACTTCCAACACTAAGTGGAGCGTAGTCTGCCGCGATGCCGACTGGCTGACGTTGGACACGACCAGCGGCGAGAACAACGAGACCATCTATTTCACCCTCGCCGAGAACACGACCGACGCTCCACGCAGCGCAACCATTCGTGTCTCGGGAACGGGCGTCTCCACCAAGAGCTGTGCCGTCACCCAGCAACCTGCCTCGATGACGCTCTCCCCAGCCAGTTTCGCCCTTTCCCGCACGGCGCAGATCGCGGAGCTTGTCGTAGTTTCAAATATGGACTGGACGGCGGAATGCCCTGCCGAATGGCTCCATCTGACTCCCACCAGCGGCGAGGCCGGCAACGGCCAGTCTGTCAGGCTTGCCATTGACGCCAACTCCACCAGGGAACGGCGCAGCACCACCATCACCTTCAACTACGGCAGCAACAAGACCACCTGCCCGGTCACTCAGGAATGCCTGCCTTTCATCACCACCACACCGTCTTCTCTCACTGATCTCTCTTGCCTGGCCGACACCGTGACGGTGGAAGTTGCCGCCAATGTCCACTGGCAGGCCATACCTGATGTCGGCTGGATGACCTTGACCCCGATGCAGGGCGACGGCGACCAAAGCCTGCGCATCGACGTGACCGCGAATACTGGGCAAGCCACGCGCCTAGGCAACATAACCTTCTCTGGCGAAGACGCGACTTTCCATATTCTCACCGTCAGCCAGCAAGGCAGTTCTGTAGAGTCCCTGTCCATCAGCGGTCCAGAGTATGTCGCTTCCGGCGCGGCGAACGCCGCCTCCTATCTCTGCCTCGCCGAGTATTCCGATGGCACGACGCAGACAGTCACTCCGGCCTGGAATCTCAGCTATGACCAGGGGAGCGTGGCCATGGTTAACGCCGAAGGACTTGTGACGGTCGTCAGTACAGCGTCGAGCCAGCCGCATCAGGCCATTCTCAGTGCCTCCTACGCAGGAACAAGTGCTAAAAAGAACATCTTGATGCTGACTACGAGAACTGATGTCAGTTATGTCCGCCGAACCTTGCCCGCCTTCTTCCGCCCCGATTCGACCTTCGAGGTCACTCTGCAGATTGACTTCTCCTCTCTGGACGGCGCGGTCGGCTACATCTTGACGGAGATTCTTCCCGAGGGCTGCACTTTTGACGGGATTGTCTCGGGCATCTCTCCGAACAACTTATCCGTACAGGGACAGACGGTGAAAATCGAATCGGCGGTCGATCCCTCCAGCAGGACTGTCGTCTATCGCGTCAGAACAGCACCAGCCGCCTCCGGGGAACTTTATTTCCATGGCTCAGTGTTGTATACCTTCGGACTTGACGGCAAGGAATGCGCCTCCATCGGCGGCAACAGCAGCATTGACTCCGGGCGCGGCCATCCAGCGGATACGGACGGCGATTTCGTCATTTCCTCCCGCGAACTGCTGGCCTACGTGCAGGTGCCGACATATCTCCACAGGTATTTCCCTAGCGGTTACCACTATGATCCAGAGGAACAGACCTGGAAGGATGGCAAGCCCGCCGCCGGCGACGACCAGACTGTCTGCCCAGCCGATGCCGACGCCGATCATCAAGTCGGGGACTTAGAACTGCTCGACTATGTTCAGACTCCTGCCTACATCTTCCGCAATTGGAAAGACGGCTACCATTGGGACAACGATACCCAGAACTGGGCGGAGGGGCTTCCTTCCCAGACACAGCTGACGCGTGGAGCCGTTCTGTTTGCCGAGGCTACGCGCGAGGAGTCTCTGGCCATCAGGACCTTGCCCGAGTCCTACCGCCCCGGGGATGTCATCGACGTGTCTTTGACCATTGACGAATCTAGTCTGCCGGAAATGCAGCAGGGTAGTTTCATCGTGGAGGAAACCTTGCCGCCGGGAGTGACCTTCCTCCAGGTGCTTGATGCGGGGAATCCCGCTGCCATTGTCACGCACAAGAACGGCGTCGTCACCATTGACGCGCTCAACGACTGGTCGCCACGCACCGTCGTCTACCAGATTCAGGTCGATGAGGAAGCCACAGGCGCGCTGGTATTCGCTGGCACCATCCAGTACAACACGGGACTGGCGGGGCAGGATAGCCAGCCCGTCGGCGGCGCGTCCGTCCTGCTGCCGCCAGGCAAACTGCCGGAATTTGAATGGACGCTGAAGAACGGCTGGAATCTGATTGGCCTGCCCTTCACGCCTTCGGCAAGTTCAAGGCAACAACTGCTGGATTTGCAGGCCTCCGTCTATGATGCCGACAGGCAAGCCTTTGTCGAGGCGGAGGAGGATGATTTCCAGACAGGCGTGGCCGTCTGGATCTACGCAAAATCCAGCCGCCCGTTGGTCTTGCAGGCGGAATAGGCGTCGCTGATGGAGTCCGAGAAACAGCCATTGCCGATTGACGAGCTGTCCGATGCCTTCCGCGTGGCGATGGCAAGCCCCGGCCTGGCGGTGCTGACCGCGCCAACTGGCTCTGGCAAATCCACGAGGATTCCGCCGTGGATGCTGTCCTGCCTGCCCGCCGACAGCGGCCAGATTCTCGTGCTTCAGCCACGGCGCCTGGCGGCCAGGATGCTGGCCGAACGCGTGGCGACGGTGTTCGGCGAAGACTGCGGGCAGACGGTCGGTTTCCAGACGCGCTACGAGCGTTCATGCTCGGCGCGGACGCGGATTCTTTTCGTCACGGAGGGTATTCTCATTCGCCGCCTGGCCTCCCAGCCTCGGCTGCCGGGCGTGGCGGCCATCGTCTTCGATGAGTTCCACGAGCGTTCCCTGAACTCCGACGTGGCCTTGGCGATGGCGCGGCAGACGCGCCGCCAGTTCCGCCACGACTTGCGGCTGGTCGTGATGTCGGCGACGATGAACGCCGGAGCCATCCAGGAATTTCTCGGCGAGGACTGTCCCCATCTCAATTCCGACGGACGCCTGTTTCCCGTGTCCATCACCTATTCGTCGAACGGGGGCGGCTTGCGCAGCCTGGCCGCCGTGCCAGAGGCCATCAGGACCGTTGTCGCCCGGGAGAAGGACGGCGATATTCTCGTCTTTCTGCCTGGAGCCGGGGAAATCTACCGCTGCGCCACAGAATGTCGTCGCTTCCTCAATGGGCAGGAGTTTCTAGTGCTGCCGCTCTACGGTGAGCTGTCGCCGGAAGACCAGCACGCAGTGATGCAGCCTGACGCCCGCCGCCGCAAGGTCATCCTGGCCACGAACATCGCCCAGACCTCCCTGACCATCCCCGGTGTTCGCCATGTCATCGATTCCGGACTCGTGCGACAGAACTGCTATGACGCCGAACGCGGGCTTAACCGACTCGACCTCGTACCCATTGCCCGCGACGCCGCCGACCAGCGCGCGGGACGCGCCGGTCGTGAAGCCCCCGGCACCTGCCTCCGCCTCTGGTCGGCTCTGGAGCAAAGTGCCCGCGAGGCCGCGACCATCCCCGAAATCCGCCGAGTTGATCTCGCGGATGCTATCCTTGCCCTCGTTGCCTACGGTTATCCGAACACTGAGGAGTTTCCTTGGTTCGAGCCGCCGCCCGCCAAGGCGCATGCCGCCGCCCTGGAACTCCTGAAATCCCTGGGCCTTATCGGAACAGGCGACGGGAGACTTACGCCCTTGGGCGAGGCAGTGCGAGCCTTTCCCGTCCACCCCCGGCTGGCCCTGCTGCTCCATCTGGGCTGCCAGGAGCGTTGCGTCAAGCTCGCCACGCTTGCGGCGGCCATTCTCTCAGAAAGGCCGTTGCTGACGCGGACTTCCGCCGACAAGGATCTGCTGACGCAACTGCGTCTGGACGCGCGCCACGCCGACCGGCAACTGCCGACCTCTGATTTTCTTGCTCTGGGCAGATTGCTGGAGCAGGCTCGGCAGCGTCATTTTGACCCTGTCGCTTGCGAGCGCCTGGGGCTGCATCCGGGCGCGGCCAGGGATGCCGAGCGGGCTTCGCAGTATTTGCGGCAGTTCTGCGTCAGCCAGCCGGATGTGCCGGAGGCCGAGGAGAACTTTCTCAAACTGTTGCTGAAGGTTTTTCCCGACCGTCTGGCTCGCCGTCGCCAGGACGGAAATCTGCTGGCGGAGTTGCAGGGGCGCAAGCGGGCGGAGATTTCACCCTTGAGCCTTGTCCGTCAGGAGGAATATTTCCTCGCGGGAGAAATACGGGAAGTCGCGGCAAGCGGCGTGCAAGGGGTCAAGTTGCAGCTGTCGCTCAATTCCGGATTCTCTGAGGAATGGCTCTGGGAGTTTTTCCCCGATGATTTCGCGGAAACCGACGAGCCGTTTTTTGACGAGCGACGCCAACAGGTCTTGCGGCGCCGAACCCTCTCCTGCCGACAGCTCTTGCTGGAGGAAACCATCACCTTCGACCCAGAACCTGTCCAGGCCGCGCAGATCCTCGCCGACTACATCCTTGCCCACGACCTGCACTTGCAGGGCTGGGACGCGTCCGTGGAACAGTGGCTGGCTCGCGTCGCTTGGCTGTCCGCCCAGCGTCCGCAGCTAGGGCTTCCCGACTGTCGTGACAAGGCTGCGGTCGTGCGGGCTCTCTGCGCAGAGGAGACATCGTACAAGGCCGTCCGCCAGAAACCGTGCCTGCCCGCCGTCAAGGCCCTGCTGACGCCCGCGCAATTGGCCCAGGTGGAACGCCTGGCCCCCGCCAGTCTTCCCTTGCCCAATGGCCGAAAACTGAAAATTGAATATTTCCCCGACCACCAGCCGCGTGGTCGCGCCCGCATCCAGGACCTCTACGACCTGAAGACGCCTGTCACTATTGTCGATGGCACGGTGCCTATTCTGCTGGACATCCTGGCTCCGAACATGCGGACGGTGCAAATCACCGACGACCTGGAGCGCTTCTGGCAAGTCCATTATCCCGCCCTCAAGAGTGCCCTCGCTCGCCGCTATCCCCGCCACGAATGGCGGTGAGACGCCCGGAGGCGGCAGGAATCTATTCCACGGGTACGGTGACGGCGAAGGGGCGATAGTCGCCAGCACGCCACATGTCGCCCGTCGCACCAGCAACCATGTCCCACGTCCCATGCCCACACGCCGCGCTCCTTTACCTTATGGGGAAACCACCCCCGCCCTCCACCCAATAAATATAATGCCTGGTTCGGACAAAATGCGCTACCAACGCACATGCAACATTTTTTGTAACTTTCGATGACTTTTGAAGTGCTTTAATACAAGCTCTTTTCCCCATGTGGGTAGGTTGTTGATTGTGTTTCAACAAAGTGCTTTTGTTGATCGGCTGTTCTCTCCTAGTCGCGCGTCGAGGCGTCGATTGTCGCCCGCATGTCGCCCGCCCCACGTCGCTCGTCCCATGTCCCGCGTCCCAGCCATGCGCGCGCCCCACGTCCCTCGTCCCATGTCCCGCGTCCCTCTTTTCGGTTCAATTACCTACCCTCATGGGGAATACAGCGTTAATACAAGCAAGGCATAATTTGTTTGTGCGGAGGCAGACAGGCATCTATTTCACGGGGCACAGCCGGCGGAGCGATTTTCCACGGGCACCTTGGCCGAGCAGACGCTCGGCCCTTGGCGAGGGTATGTTTCTCCAAGGGCACGGTGGCGGCGAAGGGTCTCGCCGCCCTACCAAACGATTACAACACCTTCCCACGGCCACGGCGGCGCTTTTTTTCACGGGCACCTTGGCCGAGCAAGCTCGCCAAACCCCCTCCCATCCAAATTTACTTCGGCACATTTTCAGGCTAGAGGCTTTTTTGACAAATCAGTGTAATGGGGCTATATTATTAAAGTGTTGATTTCTTTTGGTTTAAGTTTGCTTTCGGTTAACCGATTAACCGGATTTTAATTTCAATTCACATACAAGTCCATTCCAGTTCCAACAGGAGAGAGAAATGGCCATTTACACGACACCGCAGACAAACACCGGTACTGCCACTTACGCGGCCGACGACGTCTTCACAGGCATGCCCGCCAGCGGAGACGTTGCTGCCTTGTACAACAACGCCGGCACTGTCACCATTGATGGAAGTACCTTTTCCGACAACGAACTGACCGGCTTTGCCAACACTGGCCGGGCCATTATTGTCGGCGCCACATTTTCCAGCAACACCTCGACGGTGTCTGGCGGTGCCATTGGTTCCACGAGTTCCTTTATCGGCATCACCAACAGCATCATTGACAACAATTTCTCCACCGTTGGCTCGGGCATCCGCATCCAGAGCGGCACCTCCAGGATTGACGGCTCCACTTTGAGCAACAACCGCGGCAGTGGCGCCCTATATATCTCGGGCGGGAAAAACTTTGTCAAGGGCTCTCTGTTCGAAGCCAACGACACCACCATGTCGGCCAGTTCGTCCACCCGTTATGGAGCCGCCATCAGGATTGATAGCGGAACCGCCACTATCGAAGATTCCACCTTCACCCGGAACCGGGGCCAGAATGGCACCATCTACGACAAAGGCAAGTTTTCCATCTTAAACAGCGAGTTCAACGCCAACTACACCCTCACTGGCGGCGCGGCAATTTTACTGAATGTCGCCACTGCCCTTGGCTTCTCGACGCAATCCCGCTATAACGCCAATACAGCCACTAGCAATGGCGGTGCCATCGCCAACTCCGGGACTTTTACCTCCCAGGGCGATTTGTTTGCCGACAACATCAGCAGCAACTATGGCGGTGCCTTCAGCAACGGACAACTTGCCACTTTCAGTGGCGCGACTTTTTCCGCCAACCGGGCAACCAGAGGCGGTGCCATTTATAGTATCGGCGTCGTGACTGTAAATGATTCCACCTTTTCGGCAAATACCGCCACTGGGGCAATGGGCGGCGGCGTCTTCATCGTCGATGTCAGCGGGTCATCTAAAACGAGTTGGACTGCCTCGACCACCAGCATTGCGGATTCCTTTTTTGAGGCCAATATCGCGTCAAATGGCAGCGCCCAGGGCGGTGTGATTAACAACCCTGGCAACCTGGTTACCATCAGCGGCTCTACCTTCCGTGCGAACAGAAGCGGCAACCAGGGCGGCGTCCTCAACAATACCATCCAGACTAAGGCACTTGTGATAGATGGCGAAACCACAGACTTCGTTGCCATCGGTACCGTGTCTGTGAGCGAAACCCTGTTCGAGAACAATACCGCCAGCACTGGAGCCGTCCTGGCCAATGTCAATGGGGCCATTGCCAATATCGACAGTTCTATCTTCCAGAACAACACGGCCTCCGGCAGCGGCATCTTGTACAACACCGGCGATTCGCAACTTAATGTAACCGCCTCCCTCTTCTCCACCAACAAGGCCAAGGCTGGCGCCGCAATCTACAATACAGGCGCGGCCAGTATTGACAGCTCGACTTTCACGAATGGCATCGCCACCAATACGGGTGGCGCTGTCCACAACAGCAATACCCTCAATAGCAGCAACTCGAAATACGTGAGCAACACGTCATCTTCTGGTGGCGGTGCCATTTACGGCGGCACCATTGTCTCCCAGAATGATGTATTCGACCATAACTTGAGCGGCGCCGGCGCTGGCGCCATTTACCTGACAGTGGCGGGCACTGTCACCGGTTCGACCTTCTCCGCCAATACCTCCACGTCAGCGGGCGGCGCCATCAATAATCTGGGAAGCCTTAGCATCTGCGGCGCCACTTTCACAGGAAACACTGCCGGCGGGGCAAATGGCGGCGGTGCCATCCTCGCCGAACTCAACGGGTCTTCCACGACTGACTGGACTCCCGCCATCACCAACATCTCCTTGTCTGTCTTTGATGGCAACCTCACCACGAGGAACAGTAGCAGCGGCGGGGCAATCGGCAATTTGGGTAGCACGGTAACAGTCAGCGGCTCCACCTTCAGCGCCAACAGCTGCGGTGCTGCCGGCAACGGCGGTGCCATACTCAACTCTCAATCCTCCAAGACTCTGAACGCCGAAACCGTCACCTATGCGGCTGACCTCTCTGTGAGCGGGAGCCTGTTCGAAAACAATACCGGCAATGAAGGTGCTGCCGTGAACAACTACGGTGGAAGTGCTATCTCCAGGTTCGAAAATACCACCTTCCGCAACAACCACGCCTCCTCCAGCGGCGGTGCCATCAGCAACAAAGCCGGCACAGTCACCATTATCGGCTGCATCTTCGACGGCAATTCCGGCAATGAAGGTGGTGCCATCAGCAACAAGCAGATCCAACCTGTTGTTGGTAAAGTTACCGTCCAGGACAGCCAGTTCCTGACCGCTTCCGACGAACTCTACAATGGCTCTGGCAGCACAATCACCCTGCAAGGCACCGTAACCACCTGTGCCAGCATCAAAGGCGCAGGTGTCTACTATGCGAATGGAGTTTATCTGGTCTTCGCCGGCAGTACCGCCACAACCATCAGTGCCTTGAGGGCGACTGGCGACGGCATCACGGGCTTGACCTTCGCCAATACCGCCGCCGTAACCTTCTCCAGCCAGAGTTTCGCCAACAAGGCCATCACCATCGACACCGGCAATGTCTGGACCAGTGGCGAGACGACCTTCGCCACGGGCATTTCCAACCTGTCCGGCGCGACCTTCACCGTCAACGGACGCACCGCCGAACTCGACACGCCCATGGTCAACGGCTCCATCCTCAGTTTCGCCGACAATACCCTGACGCTGACCGTCACCGCCGTCACCGTCGACAACACCAATAGCCTTGATGCTGCCCTCGCTGCCACTGCGGTAGATGCGGGCGCCATCGTCTTCGCCAACGAAACCGACGGCGAGACCTGCACTTTCAGCGGCGCGAGTTTCACCCACGATCAGGTGTTCCAAGGCAACGGCGCCGAGAACACTACTATCCAGTCTGCCGACGCTTCCATAGTCTACGCCAACGGCAATGACATCCTCATGGATTCCCTCGCCTGGAACGGCATCCTCTACGGCGGCGCCCTGAACGTTTCCACCGGCGACTCCAGCCTCTCCTTCCAGGACTCCACCATCGGCGGCAACGTCTTCGGCGGCGGCCGCGCCAACACCGGCAGCTCCATCACGCTCGGCGACGTCAGCTTGACCATCGCCGACAGCGCGCAGACCGCGGGCAAGGCCGTCTACGGCGGAGGCTATGCCAACGGTGGTTCCGCGACCATCGACAGCATCGCTTTGACGCTGGACAATGTGACCGGCGGCAACTCCGTGTACGGCGGCGGCGCGGTCAATGGCGGTGGCAAACTGGAGGTCGGCCCTGTGGCCACCGCCATCAGCGGCGGCATCTACGGCGCGGTCTACAACGGCGCGAACATCTACACCTCCGGCACGGGCAGTGAGTTCAACGCCGGGGCGATGAGCCTCGCCATCGACGGCGGCACCTTCACCGGCGCGGTCGGCAACGGCTCGACGCCACGCAGTGGCGCAACCTCCACGCAGGGCGCGTCAACCCTAACCATCAGCGACGGCCTGTTCCAGGGCATCGTCTACGGCGGCGCCGCCTCCTTCGGCGGAGACGCCACCGTCGCCTCCACGACCGTCACCATCAGCGGCGGCACCTTCAACGGCAAGGTCTTCGGAGGCAATGTCGGCCAGACCGGCGCCAAGGCCGCCAATACCACTCTGTCCGGCAACGCCAATCTGACCGTCGACAGTTCCACCGCCAGCGTCTGCTTCAACGGCAATGTCTTTGGCGGAAGCATGGGCACGGGCAACATCGGTGGCAATGTCACCGTGACCTTCAAGGGCGACGGCGACAACCTCACGTTCGGCGACAGCGCTTTCCTCTCCGGAGCCAGCGAATATGCCTACGGCACGATTGACTATGTGGAAGGCATCAAGACGCTCGTCTTCGACGGCTTCAGCGGCGCCTTCAATGCCAATATCCAGGGACCTGCCTTCGAGGCCGTGACCGTCAGGAACGGCTCGCAGGTCAATGTCTGCGGCGGCGCGGTCAACCAGGACTTCGGCTTCGTCAGCACCTGGAATTTCGAACTCAGCGATGCCGAGGCGGTCATGATTACCGACGACGAGGATGCTGCGAATGTCAAGAACAGTTTCTACGGCGACACCATCAACCTCACTTTCGCCGCCGGGGCTTCCGTGGGCAATACCGACTGGACCATCTACCAGGGCAGCGAGGCAACTCTCGCGAACTGGAACAATCTTGGTGGCCTGACCATCGGCGGCGTCGCCGCCTCGGGCGAGATGGACGGCGACTTCATGGCCTGGTCAACCACCGAGTACCAAGTCTACGTGGATAGCAATTACGACATTCGCCTGGCCAAGTTGGCCTGATAATTGCGCGGCGTGGTATAGCGGCGGCGAAGGGTCTGGCCGCCCTACCAAACCGTGGTGCGCTTTCCCCTAGGCACAAAGGCCGAGCAGAAAATTCCGCTCGGCCTTTTTTCTTGCTGACAGTTGCAATTCTGGTTAAAATAATCATATTATACTAGCATTAGTTTTTTAGGTCAAACTGTATTTCCCCTGTCCCCCAAAGGGCAAATTTAACCACGAAAAGGCAAGGAGAAGAGGAACTGCCATGATTTCCTCAGGCAAAAACAGAAAATCCGCGCGGGGAGGTCAAGGCAGACGTCCTGCGCCGCGCCAATCTGCCGTCGCGCCGTCAAAGCCGTTTTGGGACAAGCGGCAAAGGCGCCCAGTATCGCCAGACGAAGACAAACGGCAGGAGGTCGAGCCATCCCTGCCGGAGCGCAAAGTCTGGCGGGCAGGGACGGTTCTGGCGCCGGTTCCGGCTGTTCTGGTCAGTTGCGGAGGGGCGCAAGGATACAGGCCGAATCTCGTAACCCTGGCCTGGGCGGGAACGGTCAATTCCGAGCCGCCGATGCTCTCCGTGTCCATCCGCCCTTCGCGCTATTCGCATG